>Ga0315902_10008025_pt1 | contig 14335 bp, 11 predicted proteins | sample LakEriMetagenome_9_FD_203523 | JGI IMG/M metagenome (GOLD analysis project Ga0315902, IMG submission 203523) | Freshwater fungal communities from buoy surface, Lake Erie, Ohio, United States - Buoy 12 MA117 | ecosystem: Environmental > Aquatic > Freshwater > Lake > Lake biofilm | place: USA... | reverse complement strand
TAACGCCCGGCCACGCCACGACGTCTCCGGCCCTGAGGCGTTGGACAAGTGGCTTCCAGCCCGGGACGGAGCGTACGGCGTCGAGGATGTCGGGGCCTGACGCGGAAGGACGATTCCCCTTCAAGGCGGGCAACGTGGAGCGACTCCGGAAATCGCTCAACCCGCAAAAGGACCACCCTTCCTCCCTCCACCCCTTCTCCCCAGCTCCATGTCCCTTGACCCGTATGGCACTCCTCCCCACTTTGAGCCGTGCTCTCCAAGACACTGGCTGCCGCCGTCCTTTGTCTGACCGTGCTGGGGCTTCAAGCAGGATCCCCGGAACGCTCGGTCATCCAGATCCTCACCTTCAGTCAGCAACCCCAGTTCGACTCGCCGTGGCGTTACGACAACGTCCGGCGCTCCGGTGGATCGGGGTTCGTGATCAAGGGGAAGAAGATCATGACAAACGCCCATGTGATCGCCTGGGCCAAGCAGATCCTGGTTCGACGCTACCAGGATCCCCGGCCGTTCCAGGCGCGCGTCGCCTATGCGGGCCACGACTGCGACCTGGCGATCCTCGAGGTGGATGATCCGTCGTTCTTCGACGGGCTGGAGCCGCTCGAGTTTGGCGACCTGCCGGCGGTCCGCTCCGCGGTCGTCACCTGCGGCTATCCCGCGGGCGGCGAGCAGATCTCCTTCACCCGAGGGGTGGTGTCCCGGATCGAGGTCCAGAACTACGCCCATCCCGGCCACCGGTTCCTGCTTGCTGTGCAGACCGATGCGGCGATCAACCCCGGCAACAGCGGTGGCCCGGTGCTGCAGGATGACAAGGTCGTCGGTGTCGCCTTCCAGGGCGTTCCGGGCCTCGAGAACGCCGGTTTCTTCATCCCGCCTGAGGTGATCCGTCACTTCCTGAAGGACATCGAGGACGGAAAGTATGCCGGTTTCCCCGAGGTGGGCATGAACCTCGTTCCCCTCCAGAACCCGGCCTACCGGAAGTTCCTCGGATTGCCTGAGGATGGAGTCGGGGCGCGCATCGACAGCCTCCGCCCGGGTGGTCCCGCGGAGAAGCTGTTGAAAAAGGACGATGTCGTCCTGGAAATCGCAGGATACCCCGTAGGCAGCGACGGTACGGTGTTGTATCGGGACAACCGCGTCTCCGGTGCGGTCCTGTTCCAGATGGTCCAGGATGGGGAGCCGGTGAAGCTGAAGGTGTGGCGGGATCGCAAGGCCATCGACGTCGAAGTTCCGGTGGCGGTGTACCGGGGCGATCGCCTGGCCGGGAACCACTATGACACCCCTCCGCGCTACCTGATCCATGGGGGCCTCGTCTTCACCCCCTTGAGTGCCGACTATCTGCGCACGCTGGGTCGCGACAGGCCGGATGCCTCGAGTTCGGCCCTCTTCTACGAGCTGTACTACCGGCGCTCCGAGGATCCGGAGGGGGCCAGGACTGAACCCGTGGTCCTGGCGACAACCCTGGCCCACCCGGTGAACGCCAACCTCCGCGTCCGCGGCAAGGTGCTGGTGAACCGGATCAATGGGGTTCGCATCGGCAGTCTCGAGGACGTCGCCCGAGCCCTCGAGCAGAGGAAGGAGGGAGCCCATGTGATCGAATTCGCCGGCCAGGATGGCATGGAGTGCCTCGAACGTGAGGCCTCGGCCCAGGCCAACCCCCAGATCCTCGAAACCTACGGAATCTCCTCCGACCGCCGCCTATGATCCGCCCCCTCCTCCTCTTTCTGCTCCTGATCGTCGGCGTCGCACCGGTCAACGCGGCCGAATCCGTCTGGGAGAAGTCGGTCGTCACCGTCGAGGTCACCTTCAAGGACTACGACTTCTTCCAGCCCTGGAACACCCCGACCCGGTCCGTCCGCAAGCACGGCCTGTATGTCGGGAATCGTGAGGTTGTCACCACGGCCCAGTATCTGCCGACCGAGACGCTGGTCCGGTTGCAGAAGGGCGGACGCGGGAAGTGGTATGCCGCGAAGGTGGTCTGGTTCGATCCGCACGCGGATCTGGCGGTGATCACCTCGGACGATCCCGAGTTCTGGGTCGGACTGCGCCCCGCGCGCCTGGCCAAGGCCATCCCCCAGGCACAGGACTTCAATCTGATCCGGTGGCGGGACGGCAATTTGGAGAGCCGCCGGGTGGAGTTCAGCAAGTTCGCCGTCAAGGATGGGTCCCTGAGTTTCGCCCCCCGGTTGACCCTCGAGCTCAACACCGACCTGGGAGGCTTGGGCTGGGCGGAACCGGTGACCCTCGATGGCACCGTAGCGGGGTTGACGACCTCGAAGTCGGGCAATACCTGCAACGTCGTCCCGGCACCCTTCATCCGACAGATCCTCGAGGCCCGTGCGAAGGGTCGATACCCGGGCATGGGGTATTTCGACTTCGTCTGGGAGCCCGGGGAGAACCCCACGACGCTCGAGCATCTCAAGCTCAAGGGCCCTGGACGCGGAGCCATCGTGATCCGCGTCCCTGATCGCCCTGGTGTGGAACCCGTCCTCAAGCCCAGGGACATCCTGCTGGAGGTCGACGGATTCCCCATCGACGTCGCCGGGGACTACCTCGATCCCCAGTATGGTCATCTCCTCCTGGAGAACCTCTCGAGTCGGGGACATCTGGCCGGGGACACGGTCCGGATGAAGGTCTGGCGCGACGGGGCTGAGACCAACATCAGCTACGTTCTGCCCAAGGCCCAATACCACGACGATCTCGTTCCCCGGGAATTGTTCGACCATCCGCCGGAGTACGTCGTTGCCGGCGGACTGGTGTTCCAGGCCCTCGACCAGCCCTTCCTGAGGGGTTGGGGGGAGGACTGGCGTCGCCGGGCTCCGTTTCGGCTGCAGCACTACCAGAATAGCGCTCCCACCCCGGAGAGGCCTTCACTGGTCCTCTTGAGCACCGTGCTGCCGGACCCGGTCAACGTGGGCTACCAGGATGCCCGGTTGCTCGTGGTCGACCGCATCAACGGACACCGGATCTCGACACTGGCAGATGTCGTCGAGGCCTTGAAGGATCCGAAGGACGGTGTGCATCGGGTCGAGTTCATGAAGGGCGACACCCTCCAGTCCCTGCTGCTCGATGCCGCCTCGATGGATCAGGCGACCCAACGGGTAATCCGCCGTTACGGCCTGCCAGCAGCCCAGCGCATCACGGGTCCAACGGCCCAGCAGAAGGCGCAAGGCACCAAGAGCGGTGCATAACGAAAAGGGGAGTCGGGTAGATGACCCGGCTCCCCTTTGTGTCCGCTGTTCTGGTCCTCTAGAACTGGGCGTCCGTGACGGCGCCCTCGCTGGCCGAGCTCACCTGGGCCGCGTACTTGGCGAGGATGCCTCGACGATAGTTCGGCTTGGGCTGCTTCCAGCGCTTGAGGCGATCGGCCAGTTCCTTGGCGGGGATCTTGAGGTCGATGGTGCGCTTCTCGGCGTCGATGACGATCGGGTCCCCGTTGCGGACCACGGCGATGGGGCCGCCGTCGAAGGCCTCAGGGGTGACGTGTCCGATGACGAAGCCGTGGGAACCACCGCTGAACCGGCCATCGGTGATCAGGGCGACTTCCTTGCCCAGTCCCTTGCCCATGATCGCGCTGGTGGGGGAAAGCATTTCCCGCATGCCTGGTCCACCCTTGGGGCCCTCGCCGCGGATGATGATCACGTGGCCGGCCTTCACCTTGCCGCCAAGAATGCCCTGCAGGGCGTCTTCCTCGCGTTCAAAGACGATTGCGCGGCCTGCGAAGGTGAGGCCTTCCTTGCCCGAAATCTTCCCTAGACCCCCACCCGGACACAGGTTTCCGCGGAACACCACCAGATGGCTGGTCGCCTTGATGGGATTGTCGAAGCCTCGGATGATGTCCTGACCCTTCGGATACCGGGGTGCCTTCCGGAGGTTCTCCCGCATGGTCTTGCCGGTGACCGTGAGGACGTCGCCGTGGAAGAGTCCCTCGTCGAGCAGCATCTTCATCAGCGGCACGGTCCCACCGATCTCAACCAACCGGGCCATGACATACTTGCCTGAGGGCTTCAGGTCCGCGAGCACGGGAACCCGCTTCCCGATGCGGGTCCAGTCGTCGATCGTCAACTTGACCCCGGCGCAGTGGGCCATGGCGATCAGGTGCATCACCGCGTTGGTCGAACCACCGAGCGCGATGACGAGGGTCATCGCGTTCTCGAAGGCCTCCTTGGTGAGGATGTCGCGGGGGCGGATGCCGCGTCGGATGAGGTTCATGACCGCGGCACCGGCATTCTCGCAGTCGAGCGTCTTGTCCTTCGACACCGCGGCCTGGGCCGAGGAGTTCGGCAGGCTCATGCCAAGAGCCTCGATTGCGCTCGCCATGGTGTTTGCGGTGTACATGCCACCGCAGGATCCAGCGCCCGGGATCGCGACCTCGGCGACACGCTCGACATCCTCTTCTGAACAGTTGCCGGCAGCGTTCTTGCCCACCGCCTCGAAGATGTTCACGAGGTCGACGTCCTTCCCGTCGAGTTCACCCGGCAGGATCGTGCCGCCGTAGACGAACAGGGACGGCCGGTTGAGGCGCGCGATCGCCATCAGGCAGCCGGGCATGTTCTTGTCGCAGCCGCCCACTGCGACAAAGCCGTCAAACCCCTGGCAACCGACGACGGTCTCGATGGAATCGGCGATGACCTCGCGTGAGACGAGGGAGTACTTCATGCCCTCGGTGCCCATCGAGATGCCGTCGGAGATGGTGATCGTATTGAAGACAACGGCCTTGCCGCCGGCCTCGTTGATGCCCTGGGACACACTCACCGCCAGCTGGTCGATGTGCATGTTGCACGGGGTGACCATGCTCCAGGTGGACGCGACGCCGACCTGGGGCTTTTGGAAGTCCTCCTTCTTGAAACCGGTGGCATAGAGCATGCCCCGGCTCGGGGCGCGTTCGATCCCGTCGACGACGATCGATGAGAACGGCCTGAGGTCGGTGGAACTCTTGGGTTTCTTGGACTTGGACGAGGATTTGGCGGAGGCACTCATGGTTCGGACGGGGAGTCTGGGCATCCAAAGAGGGAGGCAAAGGGCAAAATCAGTGCGGCGGGGTTCAAGGGACAACGTTCCTTGTTCCCGTCCCCGGGGCGTGGTATCGGAAAAACACTCCCAGAAGACTTCCCAACACGATGACCCCTATTCCCAACCCCAGAATCCGCCGTACTGCGGGATTCACCCTGATCGAACTTCTCGTGGTGATCGCCATCATCGCTATCCTTGCGGGGATGCTGTTGCCGGCACTGAGCAAGGCCAAGACCAAGGCCCAGGGCATATCATGCATGACGAATTCCCGGCAGCTGATGATGGCCTGGAAGCTCTACTCGGGGGACAACGGGGATCGGCTGGTCGGCGCCGCCAATTGGACGCCGCCGGGTCAGCGGGAGGTGCCGAATTGGACGGGCGGGAGCTGGCTCGACAACACCAGGGGCAGGGAGACCGATCCCAACAACTGGGACCATGACGCGTTCACGAAGAAGAGCGTGCTGTGGCCGTACACGGGCAAATCGGTCGGCATCTGGCATTGTCCTGCCGACATGACCATGGCGATGAACACCCGGGAGAAACGCCGGGTGCCGCGGATCCGAAGCATGTCGATGAACAACTGGGTGGGTGGCCCACCCTGGAGCGAGTCGGGATCCGGGTGGCGGGTCTACACGAAGGAGGGGGACATCCAGAACCCGGGACCCTCCCAGACGTTCGTCCTGCTCGACGAGCGGGAGGACTCGATCAATGACGGCTACTTCGTGGTGGACATGAACGGGTTCGTGGAAGGCGACGGGAGCAAGATGCAGAAGCTCGTCGACTACCCAGCCGCCTACCACAACGGAGCGGCAGGGATCGCCTTCGCCGATGGCCACTCGGAGATCCACAAATGGCTCTCGGCCGAGCTGAAGCGTCCGATCAAGAAAGGGGTGCTGCTCGCCCTGAACATACCGATTGGAAACAAGGCCGACCTGAAGCGGGACGTGTTCTGGATGGCAGAGCGCAGCACCCGGAAATGAGGATCAGACGGGACCAGGGCGGATGGATGACAGGGTCTCTCTGTCGGCAGATGGACGCCCTCGCAACCCATCCTCGAACCGGGAACGGGAATTAGGGAGTGGAGGGATCTGGAAAGGTTATCCCAAAACCGGATCGGTTCGAGGGAGCCAGTTGAACCTCGCGAGGGGAATAGAGGGTCAGGTCATTGGTCTAGTCGGTTAGCCTGGACGACTGGGCAATCGATAACCTGCCCCTGTATATCGGAAGGTTGACCACGACTCAGTGCCGCGCCCCCTCTGGAAGTCCCGGATGGCGTCCTGTGCAGTCACCGGGTTCCTTCCAGGCTGGTCCGCGTGGGGCGGACAGAAACAGGGATAACGACAAACATCTTATGCCCGGGTCCTTATTCATGGCGACCCGTGGATGGCTGACCTGGTCCATAGTCGTGATCCCTCCAAGCTGGTCCGACGGACTAAAGGCCTTTTCAAAGGGAGTGGTTTTTTCAAACAGGCCGTATGGGTCTAGGGAGCCACGGCATCCGTCTGCTCTGGAGCGGTGCCGGATGGAGTTCGGATTCTGGGCCCTCGAATCCTCCCCAAGGCCATCTCACCATTCGCCGAGGTGTTGCCACCCTGATTGGCGAATCGGAGTGGCTTCCCGCCCCTAAGTGGATTTGGAATTCGCAGTGACACCTCAACGGATTCGGTGACATCAGGCGGTAGCCGAATCATGAGTTTTCCCGTGGTGGCCGTTCCCGGCAGAAGTCGCCTGAGCTCGACCGGAACGCGGGCCACCCGCGGCTCGTTGAATGCGCCTCGGACCACCACTTCCACAGGCCAGTTTGCGTAGAATGGCGCCACCCCTCGGTTTGTTATCGTGACGGCAACATGCAGGTCCCTCCCTTCGAAGGCTGCTGAGGTCTCCAGGACTTGGAACTCGTAGCCAAGGCTCCGGGCAGCCGCCACGGCACGCCTGCGTTCCTCGGGAAGCATTCGCTGAGAGGTGCTGGACTCCATCAGCCAGCTCACGTGCGTCTCTTTGACACAGCGGGCGAAGTCCTGTCCCTCCAGGCAACCGGGCTCCTTCCAAAGGCACGGCCAGAGCTCGGGTCTTATCTCACCACCGATGGGTGCGGTCTGCCAACGCTCCATCGCAGCGGGCCCGGCCTTGCGCAGGGCGGCGAGGTAAAACCAACTGTCGCTCGCGCGTCCCGTTTCCAGTGTGGCCCAGCCGAAAGAATCCTCATGATAGCCAAACCGCCGCCGGGCATTCGCTGCGAGCGAACGATGCCCGTCGCCTGCTGGATATCGGAGCTGTACAGGAGTCGTGCGAAACGCCGCTTCGTAGGCGTCCAGGATCTCAGCCTGCACCGTCTTGGAGGCGAACCAGCCCGTATTCGGATGCGTGTGCCACTCGCCCCAAGTGCCGAGCAGTCCTGCTGTGATAAAGCCAAGTCGCGGATCGCCGTCGTAGCGGGCGCCAAGCGCGGCTATGAAATTGGTCAAGGCCCTGCGTAGTCGAGGATCTTCGTAGTCTGGAGTGTGGTCTAGGGAGGGCGGAAATGGCTGTGTGTTGGTGTTGGTCCAGACCCTCAGTGTGACGCCGGCATCCAGCAGGAATTGGGGTACACCACTGGGTTTGCCTGGGTATTCAAGGTACATGCGGAACACGGTCTGGCATCCGCGTCCCGCAATGTCGTCCATCAACCGCTCCAAAGGCGTCCAGTCGAACGTCACCGGCCCGGTCATCAGCGAGGCGAGTGGCAGATACTGGAACTCGAGGGAATGGGGGAAATCCTTCCCCTGTCCCGCGTAAGGGACAAATCCCTTGAGCGGATTGTCGGCTGGAGCCGGAGCGTAGGCCGGTCGGAATACTGCCGCCTCCGTTGGGACGGCAATGAGGAAGGCCAGAAGGGCTAGGTATTGGATGGCCAAACGATTCAGGGGCGGGCGCATGGACTTAAGAAAAGAAACGGGACCGGTTCTAGAAAGGAAACCAACCAAGGACCCTTTATCCGGACAGGGGGCCAGGTCATCAGTCCGTTTAAGTCGGAGGGGGGCAATGTAGTAGTCCCCGAGCCTGTTCGCCGGAAGCATGGAGGCGGGTTCCCGGGAACCCGAGCGTGAAGGCGACAGGACTGGAAGGGTGGTTCTAAGACGTGAGCAGCCCAGGGGGCAGTTCCGCCTCGCGAGGACCATCAAACACCGTCATGATCGCTGACATGGATCCAATCCCGCTCGCCGTCGTCTGCTGCGACCCCGCCGCGCCCCACCATTCCCGCATCCTCGACACCGCGATCCCCCGGGCCGAATTCGAGGCGCGGGAACTCCGGACGGTGGAGCAGACGCTCGGAGCGGGGGAGGCGCGGGAACTCCACAACGCCGCCCACGATCCCGAGCACGGCCCTGTCACCTACGTCCAGCAGGTCCACGAGGGCGGATTCTCGGTCTTCGCAGGATCACCGGACCGGCTTCAGGAACGGTTCTTCGGACCCGGAACCTACGTGGCATTCATGGACGACCGGGGACCGGGTCACGCCTCGAAGGTGGGTCCGGATGGCATCCGTCGGACCCTTCGGGTCCTGAAGGGGCACCTGGCTGTCTGAGACCGCCCGCAGGACCTGCGGTGGTTGGCTGGGTCTAGCCCCCGGCTTCTATTCCCGGATGGCGGGAACGAGGAAGTCGAAGGTGTGACGCCATGTTCCGTCCGCCAGGTGCTCGGACCGCACCGAGCCGATGGCGCCCAAGTACTGGCCAGAGCCACCGATGATCGGTCGGACCAGAGTCGACCCGGTCGCGATGGTGCTCGAGATGCTGGGATAGAATCCACTGCCCGCCACGAGGATCTGGTCTGCTGAACCGGTAAACTGCACGTCGCCAGTTCCAAACACGAAGTTGAGTTGGCTCATCCGCACCTCGTCCCCCGCCGCGGGAAAGTCGACGCTGGTGGTCGTCTGGGTTGCATCCAGACGCCCGATGATCAGGCCAGCAGTGTCCCGGATGGCTGTGGCCGTCAGGACCCGGATGTCACCGAGGCGCCCCCCGGACGATCCAGAAGTGGCGAGGGAGGTTTGCACCGCGGCATGGGTGACGGAGAACCGGAATGCCATGAGGTCCTGGCCAGTCCCATTCCTCGGAGGGGCCACCACTGGGGGCTGCCGTTTGGGGCCGGCTTGGGCGACCCAGGCCCCTGTCACGAGCGCACCTGTGGCGCCGAGGAGTTGGCGTCGGGAACCGGATTTCTGGAGTGGATTCATGGGGAGGAGCGTACCCACGGGACCTCGGATTTCAAGGGACAGTTCCTGACCCGCTTTCGGGACACTGAACAAGGCACTTGAGGCCTCATCCTGGTCCCAACGGCTCGGTCACTGGACCTCGCGACAGGTCGAGAGGCGCACCCCGTCCCTCGGATATCGGCCGAGGCATCCTGAAATCAGTGCCTGTGGATCCGGAGACCGGGACACCGTTCGCTGAGCTACCCAGGACCCCTGAGGGCGTCGATCCCGCCATGAGGCGATTGGCTCCGGAGGACGACTGTTGGGGCGCATCCGGCTTTGGTATCCGTTCGGCTGCATTCCTCGCTTGGCGACCGGCACGGCCCGGGACACCGTTCGGCCATGGCCTTTGATGGTACGGATTTCGTCGACGCCGACGTGTCACCGACCCGGACTCCGTCCGCTGGAAACCGGGCTCCGACCCGGGAGGAGCTGGACGCGCAGCTCACGGGAACCCAGCAACAGCTGGCGAAGCTCAAGGAGGCTCAGGACCAGCTCGAGAGGGCCCGGGCTGCGGTCGAGGAGATGCGACGCCGACGTTCCGAGTTCAGCAACGGCCGCGGTGAGATGCTGCAGTCGCTGACACGGGGGATCGGGATCCTCGAGCAGTCGGAACACGAGGCCCGTCAGAACGCGGAGCAGATGGCCAAGTCACTCGTCGGACTCCGTGAGGCCCTCGGGGCGGTCGAGCAGCTCAACGAGCAGGCCTGGACTGCGGAGACCTGGGAGAAGGAGCTGACCCGGGCCCTGACCACCATCGAGAATGCCCGCCGCGAGTACCTGGGAGCCTGTCGGAGCTGGCCGGTCCTCGATGCCAAATCGACGGGGGAAACGGCTGGATCCGGACGGAAGCCGGACCCGATTCAGGGACTTGCCTCGCTTCCGATGATGTCGCTCTGCCGCCTCGGTCTCGCGTTGACCTGGCCCGTGGCCGTCGCGGCTCTCGTCGGGGTCATCGTCCTGGTCGTGATGGGGTGAGGTGCTGAGCCAACGACGCAACGAGTCATGGGGTGGTTTGGCAACAAGGAGGGTGGGGATCCCCTGGCGGCCCGGGAACGGGAGTTGGAGCAGGAGATCGCCCGACTGAGCCGGCAGGTGGAGCACCTTGCCCAGGAGAAGCCGAAGGCCGTGGTTCGTCCCACGGGCATCCCGCCCGAAAGCCCTGCCGGATCGAAGCCCTTTGCCGATCGAGTGGAGCCCAGCGCGGTTCCGTCCCAGCAGCGGCCTACGGGCTACTACAACGAGTTCGGGGTCGCGAAGTTCGATCTCATGGCCGTGATCCGTCGGTGGTCATTCCACTTCAGGGGCCCGACCTCCAACAATCCCCGGATGGCCAAGATGCTCGCCGCGGGGAGCGTCCAGGGACTGCGAACACTCCGCTACGAGCGCCGCGTGGCCCGGAACCGGTTCATCGCCCTCTTCGTCATCCTGCTCCTGATCCTCTGGGGGTTGACCTACTCCTACCTCCGGATCCGTTAGCCGAATGAGGTCGTGGTGGACGGCCCGCATTGCCGTCGCTCCGTCCGCGGCGGTACACTGGCCCGATGCACTGCCTCCTCCGGGCCGCAACGGCTCTCCTGGGACTCCTCGTCACGGCAACCCTCGCGGAGGACATCGTCCTCCGGGACGGTGTGGCGGTCGCCTTCGGGGGTCGGATGGCCCGGGTCCCCTTCCGGATCGACCCGATCGAATCCCGCCTTGTGAATGGGAGCTGGTCCCTGCCGAGGGCTGGGGATGTCGTGGGACTGCCCGGGGGCACCAATGCCGTCTGGGAGACGGCGGTCGCCAAGCCCAACGGCGACTTCGAGCACGCCGCGTTGCGGGGTGGCTACGTGTCGGTTCCCTTCGTCTCCGATCGTGACCAGATCCTTCTCCTGCAGGCGGCGGGACATCAGATGGTCTACGTGAACGGCGAGCCCCGCGCCGGGGACATCTACCGGAATGGATCGGTGTCGCTCCCGGTCCGGATGAGGAAGGGCACGAACGAACTCCTGTTCGCGACCGGCCGTGGAGCCCTGAACGTTCGCCTGGCCGAATCCACAGCCCCCCTCGCGATCGACCCGCGGGACCCAACCCTTCCGGATCTCGTGTCCGGCCAGCGCAATGACACGGTCGGGGCCGTCCTGGTCGTCAATGCCACCCCGGAGCCCATCCAGGGCCTGACACTCCGGGCCACGGCGTCAGGAGGGACGACCACCGAGACCCGGGTGCCCACCGTGCCGGCGCTCGGGGTCCACAAGACCCCCTTCCGGATCGTCCATCCGGGCCGGTCGCGGACGAACCGGGTGGATCTCGTGCTGGAACTGCGGGATGGCCGAAACCGTCTGGCCACCCGGACGTTCCCATTGTCCCTCCTGTCCAGGGAGTCCACGCGGCGCGAGACGTTCCTCAGCGGAATCGATGGCTCGGTACAATACTATGGCTTCGTCCCGGCCCGCCCGCTGGAGGGTGACGCAGCCGCCCCTGGGCTCGTGCTCAGCGCCCATGGCGCAGGGGTGGAGGGAGCTGGACAAGCCGCGTGCTACGCCCCGAAGGCCAATCTCCACATCGCCGCCCCCACCAACCGGCGACCGTTCGGGTTCGACTGGGAGGACTGGGGGCGCCGGGATGCCATCGAGGTGCTCGACCGGGTCCAGGACCTCTATCGAACCGACCGTTCCCGGACCTACCTCACAGGTCATTCCATGGGGGGACATGGCACCTGGCAGATGGGGGCCACACTCCCCGATCGGTTTGCGGCCCTCGCGCCCAGCGCCGGTTGGATCAGTTGGGGTACCTATGGCGGAGGACGACGTCCAACGGCCTCCAATGAGGTCCAAAGCCTCATCCAACGCGCAGGGAACCCGGTCGACACCTTCGTGTTGGCGACCAACTACCTGCAGCATGGGATCTACATCCTCCACGGCGATGCCGACGACAACGTCCCGGTCACCCAGGCCCGGACGATGCGGGAGCTCCTTGGAACCTTTCATCACGACTTCGCATGGCACGAAGTGCCGGGGGCAGGGCACTGGTTCGGGAACCGGAGCGTTGACTGGCCGCCGATCTTCGACCTGTTCGCGCGTCACCGGATCCCGAAGCCGACCGAGGTGCGACGCCTCCGCTTCACCACCGCGAACCCCGGGATCTCGGCGAAGTGCCAGTGGGCGTCGATCGAGGCGCAGGTCCATGCCCTTGCCCCCAGTCGGATCGACCTGGAATGGGAGGCACCGGCGCGTCGCTTCACGGGCAGCACCGAGAACGTCGCCCGCCTCGCCCTGCATCTGGATCTTCTGGAGAAGGGGTCGACGCCGACGGTCACCCTCGACGGGCAGACCCTGACGAATCTCCTCCAAGCCCGGGCGATCACCGGCAGCTTGATACCGCAGACGGTGTGGCTGACGCGTCGGGGCGACCGGTGGTCTGTCTCGGGACCAGCTTCGGTTTCGGAAAAGGGCCCGCATCGGGCGGGGCCATTCAAGGAGGCATTCGCCCATCGGGTCCTGCTGGTCTATGGCACACGCGGGACTCCCGAGGAGAACGCCTGGGCAATCACCAAGGCCCGGTTCGACTCCGAGAGCTTCTGGTATCGGGGGAACGCCAGCCTCGAGATGATTCCGGACACCGCCTTCGAGGCGCGACGATATCGGGATCGCGGCGTCATCCTGTACGGCAATGCGGACAGCAACGGCGCATGGAAGGAGCTGCTCGGGGATAGCCCGGTGCAGGTCCGGCGTGGTTCAGTCCGCGTGGGGGACCGGGAGACGACCGGTACGGATCTCTGCTGTCTGTTCCTCCAGCCGCGGCGGGATAGCGATGTGGCGTCGGTCGGAGTGGTGTCCGGTTCCGGTGTGGTGGGGATGCGGCTGGCGGACCGGCTCCCGTATTTCCTGGCTGGGGTCGCCTTGCCGGACCTGACGGTATTCGGCCCAGCGACGCTGGAGCAGGGCTGGGGAGCGGTCCTCGGTGCGGGTTATTTCGGCAATGACTGGTCTGTCCAGAACGGTGAGTTCGCGTGGCGGGATTGAGATGGGGACGGGCATGACCCCGCCTCGGTAGGGATCCACTCCGTTGGGTCCCCATCTCGCCCGCAAGGATCAAGCGGACCAGAAGGGCAGGACGGGATCGTCTGGGGCATCAAGGAAACCCGTTTGCCTTCACGGGTTGGTGACGCGTGGCGGGTCGAGATGGTGACGGGTGGGCTCCCTCTGGCTCTTTCCCCTTGTTGGTGGGGAATCCCGTTCTAGCCTCTGGCGTCATGGAGCCCATCGTCTTTCTCCTGGTGGCAGGTGCCGTCCTCCTGATGGTGGAGCCCATCCTCCCCCATCTGGTCTCCGGTTCGGTCGGTCTCGTCTTCTGGGCCATCGCGGTTGTCCTCATCTATGGCCGATACGGGGCGAGCATCGGGCATGGGAGCCTCGCTGCCCTCCTGTCGATCGCATTGCTCGGATCGTGGTGGTACCTGAAACGACTCCCGGAGACCCGCTTCGGACGGAGTGTCCGATCGGATCGCGTGATCCCTGCAGAGACGGCCGCCAAGACCCATCTGGTCGGGGTGGATGGAGTCGCGCTGACCCCGCTGCGTCCCGGGGGCCTGGCCCAGTTCGGAGCCGAACGGGTCGACGTCGTGACCTCGGGTGAGCCCCTCGACAAGGGCGACCGGATCCGGGTGCTGAGCGTCGATGGGCCGCGGGTCCTTGTCCGTGCCGCCTGATCCGGCCCCAAGATTTCCAAGAACTCCAACCACCTCCTCATGCAAAGCCTTCTCGCTGCCCAGCTCGACATCGGCTCCGTCATCGTCGTCGCGATCCTCGGTGTCTTTGGCCTCTCGTTCCTGTTCCTCATGGCCAGCTTCGGATCCATCTGGCTCCGGGCGATGGCCTCCGGGGCACCGGTCGGCCTCGTTGAACTCATCGCCCTACGGCTCCGCGGCATCCCGGTGGGGTACATTGTCGACAACCGCATCACGGCCGTGAAATCGGGCCTTCCCCTCACCATCGATGACCTGTCCACCCACTACCTCGCGGGCGGCAATGTCGACATGATCGTCCAGGCGCTCATCGCGGCCCAGCGGGCGGGCATCCATCTCGACTTCAACCGGGCGTGTGCGAT
>Ga0315902_10008023_pt1 | contig 14336 bp, 12 predicted proteins | sample LakEriMetagenome_9_FD_203523 | JGI IMG/M metagenome (GOLD analysis project Ga0315902, IMG submission 203523) | Freshwater fungal communities from buoy surface, Lake Erie, Ohio, United States - Buoy 12 MA117 | ecosystem: Environmental > Aquatic > Freshwater > Lake > Lake biofilm | place: USA... | reverse complement strand
GTTCATCCTGAGCCAGGATCAAACTCTCCATTGTAAATTGTTTAATCTTGTGGCTCAATAATTTAACCTGTTATCTGCTGCATTATATCAAAGAACTTTTTCTATTTTATTTAATCCCGTTTTCAACCTTTGTTGATGCGTTTACTAAACTTTTTCTTAACCTTAAAGTCACATTGTTTCTCTAAAGCGGATGCAAAAGTAGTCAGAATATTCATCCGCGCAAGTGTTTTTGTAAAATAATTTTTATTTATTTTCTCGACTTACACTCAACACCCTCAAAAATAGAGTCCTATAACTAAAACTTTTTTTTGTTTTTATTTAAGACAATCGCTTACCACCGCGAAAAACAAGGCCGTTAATGATGGTTTGATCAACTTTCGCTCTTAGCAATTCTTTCTCCGTCGCTTTCAATATATCCAAATTCAACACCGTGAAATCAGCGAACTTTCCTACCTCTATAGATCCCTTCTCTGCTTCTTCAAAATTCGATACCGCTGCCCATACAGTCATGCCGTAAAGGGCTTCTAACGGACTCAAGGCTTCACTCGATGCGAATACCTCACTTCCTTCTTTAAACTCTTTTCTAAACACTGCCGTATAAAATGTTCTTAGCGGATCCATAACTTCAACCGGAAAATCTGTTCCCAACGCTAACATATTCGAATAACCCAACAACCTCTTGTAGTTATAGGCATAACGTAAGCGAGCGCCTCCCAATCTCGACATAGCCCATGGAGCATCGCTGATAGCATGCGTGGGCTGCACACTGGGTATTACACTGTACTGCTGAAACTTTTCGAAATCTATTGAATCGACAACTTGCGCGTGTTCGATTCTCCAACGTTTATCATTTGCTCCTTCCAACAATTCACCATACCACTTTAAGACTTCCGCATTTGCACTGTCTCCGATGGCGTGCGTACATACCTGAAAGCCTCGCGCATAGGCCGCAGCATAGCGAAAACGGAAATAACCAGGATCATTCAGCAAAGCACCCTTCGTTGTTAGAACATCTGAATATGCCTTCTTCAAACAGGCTCCCCGACTTCCAAGCGCACCATCTACCATGAACTTAATGCTACGCACTTTCAACATAGAAGATGCCGTATCCGGACCTCTTTCCATCCAATATTGAAAATCCTTGTCCGATGCATTCAACATAGCATAAACACGCAAATGAAACGAGCCACTCTTTTGTAGCGAGTCTATGATTTTCAAATCATCGGTGTCTATTCCGGCTTCATCAATGGTTGTTAAGCCTGCTGCTATGCAATCGCTTTGCCCTTCCAACAAACGAGCGGCCTTCTCTTTATTCGATGCCATTGGAATTGCATTCAAGACCTTAGTCATGTCGTTATCTAAAAGCACCCCCCCTTCCACATACATTCCTGCTCTTCTCATGGCTTCGTCATTCGCAATAGCAGCATGACCATCTATTCGAATAAGGACAACCGGTGTTTGCGGATACAAATTATTCAATGCGGAATTGGTTGGAATTCCGTCAGGACGAACTTGCTCGTTCGATACTGTTGCCCAATCGTTTTGATCCCACCCCCTTCCGACTATCCAACCGCTGGAACGCTTGCTTTGAAAGCCTTTTAACTTTTCAACGATTTCATTCCATGAAGTTGTTCCAACTAAATCTAAATCGTTCTTCATTAAAGAATATCCCAACAAGTGCGCGTGCGCGTCTATGAATCCCGGATAGATGTGTTTCTTTTCCATATCATAAATGGAAGGAGAACTGTACCCGTTGAGAATCTCGTTTTCCGGACCAACAGCGACTACTTTTCCATCGCGAATAGCGACTGCCTCATAGGTATCGTTGTTTGCGTTTAAACTGTGGAATGTGCCGTTGTGTAGAATAAGATCAACTTGTTCTTTAGGCGAACAGCTTGCGAGTGCAAGACTTATTAAAACAATAAATAAATGACGCATGATTATTTTCTATATACCACATTTGCATTGGGTTGCGCAGTTGGCATGATTACCAATTCTTGAATACACACATGGTCGGGTAAGTTGGCTAAAAACCAAACTGTATTTGCAATGTCTTCTCCGACTAAAGGTGTGAATCCTGTGTAAACAGAATCAGCGGTTAATTTATTCTGATCGAAACGAACCATGCTGAACTCTGTCTCGGCTGCTCCCGGCGCTATTTCTCCAACACGCACACCATAAGCCGCAGCTTCGAGACGCATGCTTTCCGAAAGCATCTTAACTGCTGCTTTGGTTGCGCCGTATACATTTCCACCTACATATGAATTTCTGCCAGCGACAGAACCCGTATTGATGATGTAGCCACTGCCCTGCTCTTTCATGATAGATAAAACAGCTTTGGCTACATATAAAAATCCTTTGATATTGGTGTTAATCATTTCTTCCCAATGATCAAGCTTGGCATTGATTAATTCGTCTTTTCCGCGCGATAATCCCGCGTTATTGAATAAGACATCGATCTGCTTGAATTCTGCCGGCAATGATTGAAAAAAGGAAGTGACTTCTTTTTCATTTTGAACATCGAGTGAATGAATGAGCAATTGATCGTCGTTCTGCGCGAATGATTTCAATTCATTCAAAGGCTCCAATCTTCTTGCAATGGCAATAACCTTCCAGTTATTTTTCAGAAATAATTCAGCGGTGCATTTTCCAAATCCGGAACTTGCCCCCGTAATGCAGACTGTCTGTTGCATGGCTTAGTTGAATTTCACCAATACGGCTTCAATGATGCTTGCCGCTTCTTCGCAGCGCTTCTCTGAACGAGCCATTAAACCAAACACTTCTTGTTGTTTGATGAGTTCTATTGGATCTGCTCCTTCGCTGAAAAGTTTAGCAATGGCCAATTCTTGTAGGCTGTCCATTTTTCTTTCCAATTCGCGAATAGCCGCAATTCTCTTTCTTGCAGATTCCGAGTATCTGAATTTCTTCAAGTTTTCCATAAGCTCTTCCAAGACTATCGTACTGTCCCAAATGACTTGAGCCATTTCACCAAATACAGTTGGAATGTTATGAATTTTGTACAATTCAATTCGCTTCGAAACTCCGTACATATCGTCTACGATATCGTCTATAACAATAGCCAACTGATACACTTCTTCTCTATCAAATGGCACATTGAAATTCGCCTCTACTTCTACCTTTAACGCATCTGTTAAATCGTCTCCAACATGCTCTAAATCACGAATCTCAGAATGTAACTGAATACGCTTCACACTATCAGCCTCAAACGACTCCTTTAGCACCTTTGCCGTGCGAACAGCGTTTGTAACTGCAGCTTGAAATAGAGGAAAGCACTTTTTATCCTTTGGCACCAATGCTTGTAAAACAGAGTTGAGATTAATCGACATCTTCTTTAAAATTTAGAGCACGAATGTAAGGTCAAAAAGTTATTTTAATGTGACCAAATTGTTTTGATTCGTAGTTAAAGTTGGTTTACCTATTTTTGCGGTCTAATCTAATTTCAAAAGAATGAGTTGGTTCAAGAGAAAAAACAAGGGTATTACAACGCAAAATCAAGAGAAGAAGGAGATTCCAGAAGGATTGTGGTACCAATGTCCAGAGTGTAAGCACGTTGTTACAAGTGAGCAACATGCAGAGCACGACTGGGTTTGCGAAGCTTGCGAGTATCACGAGAAAATTGGGTCGTTACAATATTTTTCAATCTTTTTCGACGAGCACGAATGGATTGAAGTGGCTGAACACATGAAAAGTGCCGATCCATTGACATTTACTGATACAAAGAATTACAAGGATCGTATTAAAACCACTATTGCAAAAACCGGATTGAAAGACGCGTTGCGCGTGGGATTTGGTAAGATTGAACATGAGAATGCTGTTATTGCCTGTATGGACTTTGCCTTCATTGGTGGTTCGATGGGTTCTGTAGTTGGAGAGAAATTCGCGCTTGGTGTAGATAAGGCTATCGAAGAACACTGTCCGTTTATATGCATCTCTAAATCGGGCGGAGCTCGTATGATGGAAGCTGGATTCTCTCTGATGCAAATGGCGAAGACTTCTGCGAAGTTGACACAGTTGGCTGAAGCGGGACTCCCTTATATCTCTATTTTAACTGACCCAACTACCGGAGGTGTGACTGCTTCATTCGCCATGTTGGGCGATTTAAATATTGCTGAACCGAAAGCGCTTATTGGATTTGCCGGACCACGTGTGGTAAAGGAAACCATTAAAAAAGACTTACCTGCTGGATTCCAAAGTTCCGAATTTGTTCTAGAACATGGCTTCCTCGACTACATTGTTAAGCGTACCGAAATGAAGAAGAGATTGGCGCTTACTTTAAGCCATTTAAAATAAACTTGGAAACACGATAAGAAGTTTCGTATCTTTGCACGCACTTTCAAGAAAAGTAATATTTACTTGGAGGATCACATAATAATCACTAAACAAGTATTGGCATGTACCTTACAACAGAAAAAAAGCAAGAGATTTTCGCTAAACACGGTAAATCTGCAACAGACACAGGTAGTTCAGAAGGACAAATCGCTTTGTTCACCTACCGTATTGCTCACTTAACTGAGCACTTGAAGAAGAATAAAAAAGATTACGGCACACAACGTTCGTTGATTGCATTGGTTGGTAAGCGCAGAAGCTTATTGGATTATTTGCAAAAAGTTGACATCGCTCGTTACCGTGCAATCGTAAAAGAACTTGAGTTACGTAAGTAATATACAGGCATAATTCAAAAGAAAAGGCAATTTAACAATTGCCTTTTCGCGTTTTTTCTTAGAACTATATATCCGAAAATAAAAGAATGAAAATCGAAGCAATCACAACGACCATTGACATGGGTTCTTCTGCGCCAATTACCATTGAAACTGGTAAATTAGCGAAGCAAGCGCATGGTTCTGTTGTCGTTCGCCAAGGAGATACGATGCTCCTGGCAACCGTTGTAGCCAACGAAGAAGCAAAAGAAGGATTAGACTTCCTTCCTCTTACGGTAGAATACCGTGAAAAATACGCCGCTGCGGGTAAATTCCCTGGTGGTTATTTCAAGCGTGAAGCACGTCCTTACGATGACGAGATTTTAGTTTCTCGTTTGATTGACCGCGCTTTGCGTCCAATGTTTCCAGACGATTTCCACAGTGACACACAAGTTGTTGTTTCATTGATCTCTGCAGACAAAGAATACTTACCAGACAGTTTAGCTGGATTAGCTGCTTCTGCGGCACTAGCTGTTTCAGATATTCCATTCAATGGTCCTATTTCAGAAGTTCGTGTTGCACGAATCAATGGTACGTTCATGGTGAACCCTACATGGTCTCAGTTGGCTCATGCCGATTTAGACATGATGGTTGCTGGAAGTGCAGACAGCATTGTAATGGTTGAAGGCGAAATGAAAGAAGTGTCTGAGGAAGTTATGGTTGAAGCCATTGCAATTGCTCACACTGCTATTCAAGCGCAAGTAAAAGCTCAATTGGAATTGGCATCGAAGGTTGAAAAAGCGACTGTGAAGCGCTCATACAACCACGAACCTAAAGACGAAGAGTTGAAGAAAAAAGTATGGGACGAATGTTATGCTAAGTTCTATACTGCTGTTAAGACACCGACTGGGAAGAAAGAAAGAAGCGCAGCATTTCATCAAATTGAAGAAGAGTTTTTTGCTCAATTCACTGCTGAAGAAAAAGCAGCGAATGCTTTCTTGTTGAAGAAATATACACACGATTGTTTGAAGGACGCTATGCGTCGCATGATCCTTGACGATGGAATTCGTTTGGATGGCCGCGATACTCGCACCATTCGTCCAATCTGGTGTGAAGTAGATTATTTGCCAGGTGCTCACGGGTCAAGTGTCTTCACACGTGGAGAAACTCAATCTTTGACCACACTTACTTTGGGAACCAAGCTTGACGAACAAACCATTGACAATGTAGTACACCCAAGAGCAGACAAGTTTTTGTTGCACTACAACTTCCCACCATTCAGCACAGGTGAAGCACGTCCGATTCGTTCAACGGGTCGTCGTGAAATTGGACACGGTAACCTTGCACTTCGTGCATTGAAGCCTGTTCTTCCTGAAACTGAAAAATGTCCTTACACGATGCGAATTGTGTCGGACATTTTAGAGTCAAACGGATCTTCATCTATGGCTACTGTTTGCGCAGGTACGCTTGCGTTAATGGACGGTGGAGTTCCAATTACAGCTCCAGTATCTGGAATTGCAATGGGATTGATCACAGATGAAAACGGAAAATATTCAATCTTATCAGATATCCTTGGAGACGAGGATCACTTGGGCGATATGGACTTTAAAGTAACTGGAACTTCGAAAGGAATTACAGCTTGCCAAATGGACATTAAGATCAAGGGTCTTTCAATGCAATTGTTAACCGACGCTTTGGATCAAGCCAAGCAAGGTCGTTTGCATATCTTGGGTGAAATGATGAAAACAATTTCTGAACCACGCGAAGATTACAAACCTCACGCACCACGTATCATTAGCTTCGAAATTCCAACCGAAGAAATCGGAAAAGTAATTGGTCCTGGAGGAAAAGTAATTCAAGAAATTCAGAAAACAACTGGCGCAACAATCTCTATCGAAGAGCGCGACAACAAAGGATTTGTAGAAATTGCGTCTGCGGACAAAACAAGCCTTGATGCTGCTGTGAATCGTGTGAAGTCTATTGTTTGGCCTCCACAAGTTGAAATTGGAGCTACGTATGAAGGTCCAGTGAAAACCATTCAACCGTTCGGAGCATTCGTTGAAATTATTCCAGGTCAAGATGGCCTTATTCACATCAGTGAATTAGAATGGAGACGTGTAGACGATGTTAACGAGGTATTGAAAGTTGGTGATTTGGTTAAGTTTAAAGTTTTAGGAAAAGATCCTAAGACCGGTAAATTGAAGCTTTCTAGAAAAGCTTTACTTCCAAAGCCAGAAGAACAAAACTAAATTCATCTTTTTTGCGTTGAGCAGAAACAGTGAATTAAACGAACGTTAAGCAAACATGAGACAGTTAAAAATTACAAAACAGGTAACCAACCGCGAGACCGCTTCCCTTGACAAGTATTTGCAAGAGATTGGTCGTGTGGATTTGATTACTGCCGAAGAAGAAGTTGAGTTGGCTCGTCGCATTAAACAAGGTGATCAGATCGCCTTGGAGAAATTGACTAAAGCGAATTTGCGTTTCGTTGTATCTGTGTCGAAACAATATCAAAACCAAGGTTTATCTCTTCCCGATTTGATTAACGAAGGAAACCTTGGCTTGATTAAAGCGGCTCAGCGTTTCGATGAAACCCGTGGATTTAAATTCATTTCTTACGCTGTGTGGTGGATTCGTCAATCTATTCTTCAAGCGTTGGCTGAGCAATCGCGTATTGTTCGTCTTCCTTTGAACAAGATTGGTTCGATTAACAAAATCAACAAGGCATTCGCTAAGTTGGAACAAGAATTCGAACGTCCGCCCACTCCAGCTGAATTGGCTGAAGTGTTAGAAATGACTTTGGATGAAGTGAAGCAATCGTTGCGCAACAGCGGACGTCACGTATCTATGGATGCTCCTTTGAAAGACGGAGATGATAGTAGCTCTACGATGTACGATGTATTGCAAACGAACGACACTCCTTCTCCGGATACAGATCTATTGCATGAGAGTTTGCGTCGCGAGATTGAACGCTCACTTCGCACGCTTACAGCGCGTGAGGGCGACGTGGTTCGCTTGTATTTCGGTTTGAATGGTGAACATCCACTTACGTTGGAAGAAATCGGAGAGCGCTTCGATCTAACACGTGAACGTGTTCGTCAGATTAAAGAGAAAGCGATTCGACGCTTAAAGCACACAAGCAGAAGTAAGATCTTAAAATCTTACTTAGGATAATATCTGAAAGGCTCCGAAAGGAGCCTTTCTTTTTTACCTTCGTTTTATGAAACAAAAAATCAAACATTGGCTTAAACGTGTTGGCTGGATTGGCTTTTTGTTTTTTCTTATTAAAGGGTTGTTTTGGCTTGGCCTTTTTCTTTGGGCTGCTATATAGCGAATTGCTTCGCGAGGGCAACAGGCGTTGCGAGGGCAACAGGCGTTGCGAGGGTCCTATGGACGAGGGTTGCAAGCAACGAGGGTCTTTGACGAGGGCAACAATGTTGCGAAAATTCAAATGGTTTGAATAGTATATTCGTTAAACCATTTCAGTGAAATATCTTCAAACGAACATGAAATACACTTTACTTCTTCTTTTGATTGTCGCAAATGTTTTTGCTAAAGGACAAATCTATTTCCCACCTAACACAGGTAACACATGGGCCACTATTACTCCAGCGGAATTGGGATGGTGTGAAGATCAGATACCAGAGTTGTTAACCTTTCTGGAAAGCAACAATACGAAAGCATTTATTGTGTTGAAGAATGGCAAGATTGTCATTGAGAATTACTTCGGGACATTCACGCAGGATAGCCTGTGGTATTGGGCTTCTGCAGGGAAGACGCTTACCTCCTATTTGGTTGGAATTGCGCAACAAAACGGACAGCTTTCGATCAATGATTTAAGTTCAAGTTATTTGGGAAGTGGTTGGACCAGTTGCACTGCTGCACAGGAAAATAACATTACGGTTCGAAACCAATTAACGATGACATCGGGGTTAGACGATGGAATTGCAGATCCGTATTGCACCGATCCGAATTGTTTGGTTTATTCTGCAGATGCGGGAACGCGCTGGGCGTATCACAATGGTCCGTATACGTTGCTCGATGGTGTGTTGGAAGGAGCGACTGGACAAACGTTGAATGGACTTGTCTTTTCGGCCTTGAAGCAACCGACGGGAATGGACGGGTTCTTTTTCCAGAGTGGTTACAACAATGTGTATTTGAGCACTGCACGAAGCATGGCGCGCTTTGGAATCTTAATGCAGAACGGTGGTAATTGGAATGGGAATCAGTTGATGACCGATGCGAATTATTATCAGGAAATGATCTCGCCCTCTCAGAACCTGAACAACTCCTACGGGTATTTGTGGTGGTTGAATGGACAAAGCTCATATATGATTCCTCAAGCACAAATAGTAATACCGGGGATGATGTTTCCAAATGCACCTTCAGATGTATACGCCGCAATAGGCAGAGATGGGCAGTTCTTGAATGTGAGTCCGAGTGAGGGATTGGTGTTCATTCGCATGGGCAATGCGCCCGACAATTCGTTGGTTCCGTTTTTATTGAACGATCAGATTTGGGAGAAGTTGAATTACGTAATGTGCACGCCGGTTGCTGAAGAATCAGATGAAAATTTCTGGTTGAATCAGACTGCTACTTCGGTTCGAATTAACTGGCCCGGAAAGGTGTTTGAGTGTGAAATACTTGGTGCAGATGGAAAACGCATTGCAACATTTTCCTCAAAAGAAACGGCTGACGTTTCAACATCGCTATGGGCACAGGGAGTATACTTTGTCAAGTGTTCCAACGGACATGAAATCGTTGTGAAAAAAGTTTTTGTTCGATAGAAAATGAAGAATGTACTTCGTACGAATGCCTGCGGCGAATGCTACGCGAATGTCTGCGACGATTTCAGTAAAGCCATGCAGGATCAATTACAAGCAATCAATTCTTCGGATTAAACGGAGCGATTTCAAATCTGAGATATTTAGTTTGCGGGGTTCTTCACTAATTTCGAAAAAAAACATTTGAAACAGCGTCTCTCTTTATTTGCTTTTATCTTTTTAAACAGCTCGCTTGTTTTTGCGCAAACGCTGAATGACCTGTCGTTCGGGACAGACTCTACCCTTGAACTTGTTACTTGGAACATTGAACACTTCCCGAAAAACGGAGACATTACCGTGAATTACGTCCAGCAAATTATCGAAAACATTGATGCCGACATATACGCTTTTCAAGAGATCGATGACACGGTATCCTTTAAATACATGTTAGCCGATTTACCTCAATATCACTACTACTTCATGACTTCATATTATGCTGGATTGGCGTTCATTTATAAACATGAGGTTATTCAGGTTAACGATATTTATGAAATCTACACCTCTTACCCCTATTGGAATCCTTTTCCTCGCTCGCCGAAAATCATGGACTTCAACTTCGATAATCAAAATTTCTTCGCTATAAATAACCATTTCAAATGTTGTGGAGATGGCTACCTGAATACGGCTGATTCAGATGATGAGGAAGCAAGAAGGTATTTGGCATCGAACCTTTCAAAAAGCTACATCGACACCTATTTGCCTGATAAGAGTGTTTTTCTTTTGGGTGACCTCAACGACAGACTTACCGACCCCGCACCCAACAATGTATTCATTAACTTCCTGAATGACACTGATAACTATTTGTTCGCAGATATGGATATTGCAACGGGAAGCAGCACCGGTTGGTCATACCCTTCGTGGCCTTCGCATCTTGATCATATTCTCATTACAAACGAATTGTTTGACGAGGTGCAGAACAATTCGTATGAAATAAAAACGCTGAAAATTGAACAGTATCTGCCAAATGGTTGGAATGAATATGAAGAAAATGTCTCTGATCACAGACCCGTTGGCATAAAGATTCTTCCCAATAATTCTATGCATCTTAACGAAAGTGCAGATTCTAAATTTTCATTCTCAAACTATCCGAACCCTTGCTCGAATAGCACCACTTTTTCCTTCAATGAAATAAAAGAAACGAGCTCAATCGACATTTACGATTGTGCTGGATCATTTGTGAGAAGTGTGAATTTAAACATTGGAGAAAAGTCGAAGGAACTTGATTTAGCCGATCGCGGTCCAGGAGTATACTATGCAAAGCTTGTATGCAATGGAACAACCCGAGGTGTAAGAAAAGTTGTGGTTATGCGTGAGGGATAACTTTCAATCCTTGCAGGATCAATCACTGCGTGATCAATTGCAGGGCAATCAATCCTTCGGATTAATCGGAACGATTGATCGCAACGCCAAAACATTTGGTAAGAGAAGTTAAGAGAGAGGAAGAAAAGGGAAGATAGAATTCTTCATTCTCATTGTGTTTGTCCTACTCTTTCTTGATGAAAGTAAGAAACAGAATCAGTAGGAGAAAGAGAATGAGTGGAGTTGAAGTGAACTTTTAAAAGTATGACTGCAATTTCAGATTAAATTTGTTAAACTGCATCAGTTATTTAATAAAAAAATGATATGGTTTATCATTTTTAATCTTTTAATTTTTACATACGCATGTTAACGAAAAGCAATCTTTTGATTCGAATAATAATTGTTATTCTTTTCAAATGCATTGTTGCGTTTTCATATGGCCAAGCCAATGTTCAACAAATTGGCCCCAATTATTTTGTTGCAGGGGTAAACACGGAACAGTTTAATTACGTTGCAGCGAACAGCCGTCAGCGCGCGACCAATTGGTGCTGGGCCGCTTGCATTCAAATGGTTCTGAACTATCACGGTCTTTATATAACTCAAGAAGATATAGTTCGTCAATGTTACGGTGGCCTTTATGATGCTCCTGGAGGATATGAGCAGTTTGCAGTAGGACTAAATCGATGGGCTTATAACAACAGGGGATCTATCTCAAAAGTTTCATTTAATTCTTATCCGACAAATTCAAATGAAATTGTAAATTTTCTGGGCAATAATTGGCCCTTAATTGTTGGAATAAATACAGGAGGCGATATTGGTCATGCCTATGTATTAACAGCCATTTACTATTCTATTGGAACAGATCAGTATGGAAATGCAGTGGCAATAGCCGATAAAGTCGTTCTAAGAGACCCTTGGCCTGGTTCTGTATCACGACAAGAATGGCCTTGGCTAACATTTGCAAACAATGTTACCAAAGTCTACAAAGTTTGGGTGAGTGACATTCAGCCAACGTATTACAGTTACCAGCCACTGGTAACATGGGACGATTTATTTCCTCAAACTTCCATCAGTGACCGAGGTTATGCAAAAAACACGCTTTACAGCGGTTTTAGTTTCAATTCTGCAGGGACTTCTTTTCCAATAATGTATGAAAAGGAATTGAGTAAAAATAACAGTATTCGCTACAATATTCAACTGGCGAAGAAAAACAGTTCCGACGGATATGCTTACAGCACTAGCAGAAGATATTTCGGAATGGGTGTGGACTATTTGAAGAATTTCCCAAGACCTTATCGCTGGAATTGGTTTGCTGGAGGAACGCTGAATTATCGCATTCATTCGATCTCGCGAACGACCTATGATTACTACGGAAGAACCTATCTCGAAAAAACGAAAATGAACCATTTATTTGCTGGAGTAAGAGCAGGAGGTGTTCGCTATTCAGGAAAGAAATGTTTCATAACATGGGACATGGGTATGGGTTATCACACCTACTTCAAACGCATTAAGCTAGATATGAATGTTCTCATTGGATATCGTTTTTAGAATGAATGAATGATTGACGGGTTTAACTTCTCCTGAGTACATATCTTCCAAAAAGTGCCTGAGGAATAATTAAAACTTTTTTGACGAGGTTAAGTCGGTGGGTGATAAATTCAAGCAGCGCAATAGACAAAACCTATCTAACTTTTATTATTTACTTGGAACGAATAGCCCGACCCGAAGGGACACGCCCGAGTTTTCTTTCAGACGAATGCTTTTGTAAAAGTTAAGAAAAGGTAAGAGAGGTTAAGAGAGGGGAAGAATGCCGTTGGCGAATGTGCTTTGCACGAATGCTTCGCGTATGTCCAAAGGACGAGGGCGAATTGCTTCGCGAGGGCAACTGGCGTTGCGAGGATCCCTTGGAATAAGGGCCTTGGCAAATTGAATCATCGTTCAATGATTTGAAACTATTCTCCCTACATTTATTTTCACAGAGCAAAACAATATATATTCATTCGTAATAGAATTTCCTATACGGTGCATTAATTAGACAGCGATTCGTTCGAAATAAAAATCAAAAAAGAAAGAAAATGAACATTACCATCATAGGGGCGTCGGCTGGATTAGGGTTAGAAACCGTAAAAAGAGGATTGGGTCGAAATCATTCGATAACGACTCTTTCAAGAACTGGAATAGAAATAGAAGAGAACCGTTCGTTGAATGTAATCATTGGCGATGCAACCAACAAAGCTGATGTACTAAATTCAATTCAAGGCGCAGATGCACTGATTGTAACATTGGGTACAGGGAAGAATATGAAAGCCACTACCCTATTTTCTGATTTCGCAAAATTGATTGTGGAGATACATTCGGAAAACAAAATAGCTGTCCCTATCATTTTTGTCACTGGATTTGGAGCCGGTGAAAGTGTAAATTATGTTTCTTGGCTTGTACGGATGTTTCTCAAATACATGTTAAAGGACGTTTATGCCGACAAAACAAAAATGGAAGAGATAATTACTCATTCAGATTTGAATTGGACCGTTGTGAGACCTGGAAGGCTATTGGACAAACCGTTGACAGAGAAATACCGCACTGAAAACAAATTATTCAAAGGAATTAGCATTGGTGGAATCAACAGAGCTGATGTCGCAGATTTTTTAATTAAGCAAGCTGAAAAACAGACTGAGCTAAAGAAGTATGTTGGGATATCTGAGAAATAGGACACAATGTCTTTCAGACGAATGTGCTTTGCACGAATGCCTCTATGATAGGTAAGAGAAGTTAAGAAAGGGGAAGAAAAGGTAAGATTGAATTCTTCATTCTCATTGTGTTTGTCCTACTCTTTCTTGATGAAAATAAGAAACAGAATCAGTAGGAGAAAGAGAATGAAAATTCTTACTCAATACGCTCGAAACCAAGATTTTCTTTGTATATTCGCGTCCCTTTTTGGGTAGTGATAAGACGCTGAGTCACTAAACAATAACTAACTCTTTCATTCCGTATGCGTGCGAAGGCGAGTGAAATACAAATTAAAAATGCCCCATGGCAGAAGAATTAAATCCAGCTGAAGAAGCTGAAAACACTGTTCCAACCACAGAAGGAACGGAAAACACTGAAGCAACTGCTTCTGCATCTGTAGAAGAAGAAGTTATTGCTGAAGAACCACTTGAGTTGTACAGCACTGCTGACGACGCTGCTTTCATGAATGAAAATGGCGAGTTCAGCTGGGAAGCTTACGAAGCTTCTGGCGGATACAGCAATGATGATCGTGCTCGTTACGATTCATTGTACGAAAACACATTATCTACAATTGCTGAAAAAACAGTAATTGAAGGAACTGTTGTTTCTGTAGGAAAGAAAGAAGTTGTAATCAACATCGGCTACAAGTCTGAAGGTGTTGTTGCGGTAACTGAATTCCGTTACAATCCAGATCTTAAAGCTGGTGATCGCGTTCCTGTTTATGTTGAATTACAAGAAGACAAAAACGGACAATTAATCGTTTCTCACAAGACTGCTCGTTTGTTCAGCGCTTGGGGTAACGTTAATGCAGCTCTTGAGTCTGGCGAAA
>Ga0315902_10008022_pt1 | contig 14336 bp, 9 predicted proteins | sample LakEriMetagenome_9_FD_203523 | JGI IMG/M metagenome (GOLD analysis project Ga0315902, IMG submission 203523) | Freshwater fungal communities from buoy surface, Lake Erie, Ohio, United States - Buoy 12 MA117 | ecosystem: Environmental > Aquatic > Freshwater > Lake > Lake biofilm | place: USA... | reverse complement strand
CTGGCAAGCTGGGCAAGCAAACGAGCCCCTGCCGACTCCGGGCTGTCTGCGGGAAATGCTCATGGACGGGGTCGCGGCGGGTCGATCACTCCTGACGATCATGCCGGTTTTTCGGCGCGGGGATCGTCCTGCCCGGCTCACCGGCCCACGCCAGGGATGCGACTTCGATGAGCAGCAGCGCCGTCAATCGCCTTGGAAAACGAGCCGCGGCACGATTCAAGGCCATCCGCCGTCGGGCGACGGAGTGGCAACGGGCGGCCCGGCGGGCCGCGGCGCTCGCGGTAGTGACGGCGGGCACGGCCGCCGTGCCCTCACTGGCCCAGGCCCAGACGGGGCAGATGGCGATGGCGCCCGCGGGTGGGGTGGTCAACCAGGCGATGGCCGGCTTCCAAAACCTGAACCTCAACGGTCCGGGCTACCTGTACTACGGTCTCAACGCCGCCGACCGCGGCCTCGGCTACAACGGCAGCTACATGACCCTCGGCGGCTACATCCCGTATGCCGAGGACGACCTGGGCGGCCTGTGGGCCGCCGACCTCCGCGGCCACCTCTCCGTCTACGGCGGGTTCTTCTCGAACGTGGGCGCCGTCCGCAAGCAGTTCATCGGCGGCACCCTGCTGGGCGTCGGCGTCTATTGGGACTACGACGGCGATGAAAACCAGTATCCCACCTCCGGCCTCTGTGGCACGGAGTTCGGGCAGTTCGGCAACTCCTACAACCAGGTGGGCGTGAGCGGCGAATGGCTCACCGACTACGGCAACCTGCGGAGCAACGGCTACATGCCGGTGGGCACGACCGCCTACACCGTGGGCGCCCCGGGGACGAACTTCTATCAAAACTTCGTGATGTGCCAGTACGGCCTCGACGCGGCTCTCTCCGGGGCCGACTTGGAGGTGGGCGCCTACATCCCCGGCCTCTCCGACTGGGCGGGGATGATCAGCGTGGGCGGCTATGCCCTGGGCAACGCCCGCTACAACTGGTGGCAGGGACCGCAGACGGGCAAGGACGTGGTGCCCTGGTTCGGCGGTGTCTACACCCGCCTCGACATGACCTTCATCGAGAACTGGGACTTCTCGCTGCAGGCCAATAACGACAGCTTCTTCGACTGGACGGGCTTCGCCCGGCTCACCTACCGGATGGGCGGCAGCCGGCGGCGGAACGTCCCCGACCAGATGGAGCAGCCGATGATGCGCAACGAGCACATCGTCCGCGCCCATCAGACGCCGATCGTGGCCGTCAACCCGACGACGAACACACCCTACCGCGTGATCCACGTGAACAACGCCGCCGTGACGAGCGGCCTGGGCACAGCAGAGTCGCCCGTGACGAGCCTCGCCGCCGCCCAGACGCTGGCGACCAATCCGGGGGACATCGTGTTCGTGCACGTCGGCAACAGCGCCACCACCCCCTACCAAAGCGCCTTCTCGTTCGCGGCCGACAACCAGATGTTGATCGGCCAGGGCTCGACGCTGCTCCTGGCCACGTGCGGATGCGGGCCGACGGCCTTCTTTTCCGGCACGAGTTCCGGGCTCTATCCGATCCTCACCAACCCGGGCGGCACGGCCGTCTCGCTACGCAACGGTGCGATCGTCGATCACCTGCAGATCACCGGCGCCCAGGTCGCCATCGCCAACGGGCCGAACCTCACCGCCGGCGGCGTCGCCAACGTCAACGACGTGCGGGTCGTGGGCACCGGTGTCGCTGGCCAGCGCGGCATCGCGGTCGTCAACGGCCCCGCCGGCGCGAAGCTCAACTTCACAAACATGTACGTCAAGGACGTGACGAACAACGCCTTGTTCGTGGACGGCGGCGCGGCGAGCATCGACGTCCAGGGCCGCCTCGATGGCAACACCGCCACGAACGGCGGGATCACGAACGCCATCGTGCAGGTCCAGAACACGACCGGCGGCACGATCAACGTCGCCCGGACGGCGGGCGGCCTGAACACGGCCCTGGCGACAAACCCGACGGTCGTGCAAGCCAACGCGATCGTCGATGCGGGCACGTCCACCGTTGGCGCCGGGGGGATCGCTGTCTTCAGCACGGCCAACACGGACATCAACGTGTCGAACGCGACGATCACCAACGCCGCGGCCAACGCGGTCCTCGTGCAGTCTGTCGTGTCCGGCCGCCTGCTCTTCGAGAACAGCACGATCAACGGCACCAACGTCAACGGCGGCCTCCAGGGCGACGGGATCGCCGTCATCAACGGTCGGGCGGAGATCGATGCCGTGCAGGTTGCGAGCGTGGCCGCCGGCTACTCCGGGATCTTCGCGCTAGCCGACGCCACCTCGGCCGCCGCCACGACCACCGTCCGGGTTCAGGGCACGACGATCAACGCCGGGGCCGCGTCGAGCGGCATCTTCGGCCAGGCGGACGCCCCGGGTGCCTCCAACGCACAACTGAACCTCACCGTGGCCAACTCGGCCGTGAACCTGTCCGGGGCCCTCAACGCGTTCAGCGTCGTCACCAACGGTGGCGGCGCCGGCAGCAGCACGGCGAACACAAGCCTCATCGGCAACACGGCTTCCCAGCCGACGACCGGCATCGACCTCAATGCCACGGCCGGCACGACCATCACCTACACCCAGGCCAACCAGGCCGCCCTGTCGGCCGCGAACGGCGGCGCAACGGTCACCACGCCTGGGGCCGGGGCCGTGACGCCCGCCGGGCCGGTGCCGCCCGCGCCCTGAGCCGGCTGCCGGTCAGCGCCGCCGTAAGGACACGGGGGTCGTCCCGAGGCCGCCGCCGAGTGAGGCGAAGGCTGCCGCCATTGCGGCCGAGGGTGGGTCGTCGTTGCGGATCGTGCCGGTCGCGAACGTGGTCGCCAGGGTCGCCCCGGACGGGGCCGAAAGCACGATGCGGAAGGTCTCGTCGGCCTCGTTCCAGACGTCACCGGCCACGATTGCCGTCACCACCGCGGTCGTCTGCCCCGGGCGAAACATAAGGCGGCCCTGAGTGGCCCGGAAGTCCGAGCCGGCAGTCGCCGTTCCGGCGACGAACGCGTAATTGACCGAGACCGGGGCGAGTGCCGCCGAGGACAGGGTCACCGTGAAGGTCAGCGGCCGGGTGCCGCTGTTGCCTTCCAGCAAGGACGCGTCGGCGACGCTGATCGTCGGGAGGACGATCGGTGCCGGGTCGTCGTTCCGGAGCGTGACGGTGGCCGTGTCGACCACGATCGCGCCCTGCGTCGTGTTCAGCAGCTTCACTGAGAACGACTTGTCGGGCTCGAAGACGGCGTTGCCACGGATCCGCACAATGATGTCGGTGAACGTCTGCCGCGCGGGGATCGTGACCACCCCCATCGCGTGCGTGTAGTCGCCGGGCGTCGTGCCGCCGCCGGGCTTCGCCGACCCCTCGACGGTCACGTACTGCACGGTCGTCGGCACGAGCGTGGCGGCAGCGAGCCTCACCCGCACCCGCGCGAACCCCGCGCCATGGCCCTCGAGCATGGTGAGGTTTTGCAGCGAGATCTGCGGCGCGGCCGAGGCCCGATCGTCGTCAGTGATCGTGCCGATGCCGTCCCGCCTGGCGACGAGCGCAGGGCCGGCACCGGGATCGATGAAGATCGAGGTGCGGAACGTCTCCGCAGACTCCAGCCATCGGTCGCCGTTGATTGGCACCGTGATCGTGCCGGTCCGCTGCCCGCGGCGGACGACCAGCTGGCCCGCGGTCGGCACGTAGTCTCCCTCGGCGGGCCGCAGGGGATAGGAAACGGCCTTCGTGCGGTCGCCCGCACCGCTGGGCGGGATGTCGGACGTCGAATAGCGGATCACCACGTCGCCATCGACGGGCCTGCCAATCGACAACGGGAACACCATCGCCCGGGTGCCGGCGTGCCCCTCCGTGATGACCGCGTCGCCGATCACGAAGCCGGGCAGCAGTTCGAACAGCGCCTTTTGGGCGTTCAGCCGGCGGTTCTCCGCCACGGTGCCGCGGGTGATCGTGTTGGTCAGGCCGCTGACGCCGGGCACGGTCGGAATCCGATCCGCCCCATCGAACAGAGCCTGTTTCAGTTGGGTCACCGTCGGCAACGTTCCGGTGGCGGTCAGGTAGGCCGCCGCCAACAGCCCGACCGTGCCGGCCACATGCGGCGCGGCCATGGACGTGCCGGACAGCTCCTGATAGTTGCTTCCCGGCAACGTGGATCGGACGTTCCATCCCGGGGCCGCGATGTCCACGGTCGTGGCGCCGAAGTTGGAGAAGTCCGTGAGCCGGTCATCGGGCATGCTCGCGGCCACCGAGACCACGTTGCTGGAACTGAAGTTCGACGGGAATTGCGAGTTGGCGGGCAGGTCGGTGTCGTCGCCGATACCGTCATCGCCGCCGTTGCCCGCCGCCGCCACGAAGAGCACGTCCGCGGTCGACATCTGGTCGATCGCCACCTTGACGGGCGCCAGAATCGGATCCGTCTCCACCATCCCGGGCTGCACGTAGCCCCAACTGTTGTTGGTGGCGATCAGATTCTCGCCTCGCGTCCGGATGCGGGTCGCGTAGTTGATCGCGGCGACGATCCCATCCGAACCCCCGCCGATCGCTTTCAGCGGCACGAGCTTCACGTTCCAGCACACGCCGGCCACGCCCATCGCGTTGTTGCCCACGGCCCCGATGGTTCCGGCCACGTGCGTGCCGTGGCCATCGACATCGTTGGGCCGGTTGTCATTGTCGATGAAGTCCCACCCATTGACGTCATCGACGTAGCCGTTGCCGTCGTCGTCGATGTTGTTGCCCACGATCTCGCGGGAATTGATCCAGATGTTCGCCTGCAGGTCGGGATGGGTGACGTCGATGCCGGTGTCGATCACTCCAATGATGACGTTCGCCGAGCCGGTCGTGATGTCCCACGCGGCCGGGGCGGAAATCTTGTCGAGGCCCCAGAGCGCTGGGTAGGCGGGGTCATTCGGCACCTGGCTGCGCCGAATGGGCAAACTCGGTTCGAGCGAGGCGACTTTTGTCCCGCTGCCCCAGGCGGCCACTTGATCCACGGTGGCCCCCGGGGATCGCACCGCGTAGAACCCGAAGTCCAGCGACCGGACGGTCCATCCGGCGGGCACCGTGGGCGCCCGCCGCGCGTAGTCGTAGAAGCCGAGCGAAAGTGGATTGGCCGGAGCCGGCATCCGCACCACCCACTCGTCACGGATCACCTCGACGGACCGGTCCCGCCACGAGATCGTCGCCATCGCCCGCCCCGCTTCTCCCGGCGAGGCCGAAAGCAGCGTGCGGGGTTCCAGCCGCTCGCCGCCGCGGAACACGATCCGCCGCGGCCGCAGGCCACGACGGCTTTTCGATCGCCGCGCGAGACGATGCGATGCTTTCATGGCCGAACTCCGTGACGGGACTGGTGGGGGAGTTCCATGCAACCCCGGACCTGGGAGACGAAACCCCAGCCCGAAGGGTATCGCCCATCGACGGGACGGTCAATTTTTCGGGCCGGGAAAGCCCGCGCCGGCGGCATCATCGGCCGACTCGCCCGCCATTCCCGCCCGGCAGGCGCCACCTAATCGGCAACGTCATCCCCCACGGCCACCCTGGCTCCGGGGCGTGAACGGAGACGGGTGTTCACCGCCAGACGATACAGGTGGCCCCACTCGCCGGCATCGACCTCGGCGGGCAGACCGCGGCCGCGCCGGGCCTCGAAAACGTCGCGGAAGTGCTCAGTGGCGGCGCCGGTGAGGCTGTCGCGGCTGGGCACCACGCAGCGGCGGCAGACGTTCACGGCGCGAAACCCCGCCGCCCCGATGGAAAAAGCACGCGGCTCCGGCGGCGGCAGGTCGGCGTAGGGATCGGCCGGCAGGTCGGGAGGCAGGTCGAGGAGCGAGGGCATCTCGGGCCGGGCAGGGCTCGCCAGGGCGTCCTCCCAGAAGGCGTCACAGCCTCCAATCTCCAGGTTTGCCCGAAACCGCCGCCGGGCCTCCGCGAGATCGAAGCCGAACCAGCGGGCCACCTCGGCCAGCGTGGCCGTGGAGATCAAGGTCGGCCCCGGCGCGTCGCGGTCGTCCGGAAAGCCGCCGTCGGGCCGTTCCACGAGCAGCACGCCGATCTCCAACGCCTGCGACAGCCACCCACACGGCCCATCGGGTCCGGGCACGAGCGGAAAGGACGCGGGTGCGAGGCTCTCCAGCCGCCGCACGCCCGGGATCGCCGCGGCCCGGATCGCCTCGGTCGCGACCTCCAGATGGATCGCGTTGCCGGTCGCCGGCCCGCCCCCCTGCCCCGCCGCGAGGTCGAACTCCGCCCGGATGGCGTGGAAGCGGGGTGTCCGCTTGGCGTTGACGACGCGGCCCTCCATGTCCACGAGCTGCCAGCGGCGGTCGTTTTCCAGGCCGCCCGACGGCAGCACCCGCGCGGCCTCCACCGCCACGCCGTCGAGGCTCTTCACGGGATAGATGGTGATTCGATCGAGCCTGGGCATCGGCATCAAGCGTCCTGGAATGCCTGCCATTCGAGGCCCAAATGCCGAACCACCGACCGCACGGTGCCGGGCTTCAAGTCCTTGCCGCCCCAGTCGGGGAGCACGGTGGCCCGCTGTGTGGCGGGATTCAACCACTTGCGATGCGACCCACCTCCGCGGCGGGGCAGTTCACGGCAGCCGAGGGCAGCCAGCTTGCCCGCTACCTCGCGATACCTCACGGGGCCGGCACCAGGGCCTCGAACCACACTGGCCCGGTCGGGTCTGCGACGACGGCGCTTTGCGGCAACGGCCTGCCCAAGTCCTCGTAGAGTTCGATCACCGCCGCCAGGGCGTCCTTGACGTTGGCCACCGCCTCGTCCGCCGTATCCCCCTCCGTGTGCAGTTCGGGCAACAGCGGGCTCGTGACGGTGTACCCGCCCTGCGGCTGCGGAGCGAGCATGAGCGGAACTTTGAGGTGCATGACAAGGCCTCGCTGAAGTCCTCGTTGACGCTCGGCAGTATACGTCCGGCTGATGGCCAGCGGGCGGAGGCCCGCCAGGCGAAAACGAGCCGGAGGCTCGTGTTTCATCGCGAACCACGGTCCTGCACCGCCACCCGACGCCAGGCCCGGATGGCCGGGTCGTCACCAGCGGGCGGAGGCCCGCCAGGCGAAAACGAGCCGGAGGCTCGTGTTTGGTGTCGAACCGCGGTCCTGCACCGCCACCCGACGCCAGGCCCGGATGGCCGGGTCGTCACCAGCGGGCGGAGGCCCGCCAGGCGAAAACGAGCCGGAGGCTCGTGTTTCGCCTACATCCTGAAATTAAACGTCTGCCACAGCAGCCGCAGCAGCCAGCCACCCACGGTGCGGCTGCCGACCTCGATCCGGGCCGTACCCCGCATGCCCGGCGTGAACCCGGCATCGGTGTCGTCGAGCGGCATCATCGCCTCGTAACTCGTCGAGATCGGCTTCTCGCGGCCCGCCGGGTCGGTCTCCGTCGGCACCTGGCCGCCGGACTTCACCGACATCCGCTCCGAGCCGGCCTCGATGTGCGTCTCCGCGATCTCCGCGACCGAACCGGTGAACGTTTGCCAGGCGAAGGCGTCGAGCTTGAGGGCCACCGGCTGCCCGCGGTTCACGAACTCCACCTCCGACTGGTCCACCACCATCACCGCCTCGAAGCGACCCGGGTCGCCCACCATGCACAACACGGTGCCGGGCGTGAACGTCGCCCCGAGGTTCCGGTCGTCGAGCGGGTTGCCCGACCAGGTCGGCAGCCTGCCGCCGTCGCCGGGCTGGGGCTTCACACCGGCCGCCGGCAGGACGACGCCGTCCCGCGGGGCGACGAGCACGAGATCCTCGCGATCCTTCCGCTTCTTCACGAGCTGCTCGCGCACGCTCTCGAGCGACTCCTCCACGGCACCGACCTGCAGGCCCGCGGCCGGATCGGTGAACCGCTGCCGCTTGAGGGCCTCGAGCCGGCTCTCGAACCCCCCGACTTTCCCCTCCAGCTCGGCGATCTGCAGGTCGAGGTCGATGCTCGACAGCCGGGCCAGTTCGGCCCCCTTCCTCACGACGTCGCCCGGCTTCACGGCGAGGCTTTCCAGCCTGCCCGGCACGCTGACGTAGACCGTCTCCTCGCCCCGCGGCCGCAGCTCGGCGGGGCACCACACCCGCTGCGGCAGGGGGATCAGGGCGATGCCGCCGAGCACGGCGGCCGCGACCGCGGCCGTCGCCGCCACGTTCACCGGCTTCACTTCGTCGCGCCTCCCGGGCACCCGCAAAAACTTGATCATCCCCTGCAGCGGGCGGATCACCAAGCCCCACAGGGCCCCCAGCGCCAGCACCCGGCCCAGAACCTCCAGCCGGTAGGGCTTGAAGACGTTCCAGACGAAGAGAAAGATCGACGCCGTCACCAGCCAGGCGTAGAGGCTCGAGGCCACCGCGTAGAGGGCGAAGAGGCCGAGGTTGCGCTGCGGCAGGAAGGGGTCCTCGGGCTGCTTGATGCCCAGGCACCAGCGGCTCGCCAGCCGCCCGAGGATGGTGTTGGCCTTCTGGCGGAGGTTCGGGATCTCGATCAGGTCGGAGAGGATGTAGTAGCCGTCGTAGCGGAGCAGCGGGTTGGCGTTGAACAGGATCGTGGACACGCTCGACACGAACATCACGTCGAGGCAGAGCTGGTTGAAGATCCCGGGGTGCGAGTTCCACCACAGGTAGGTGGCGATCGCGGCCACGATCACCTCCACGTACATCCCCGCCGCCCCGATCGCCGCCCGCTTCCACTTGCTCGGCAGCATCCAGCTGTCGGACACGTCGCAATACAGGCAGGGCGTGAAGACCAGCAGCATCACCCCCATCTCGTGGCACTCGCCGCCGTAGTGCTTGCAGGACAGGCCGTGGCCGAACTCGTGGAGCACCTTCGTGACGCCCAGCGCGATCGCCAGATACATCCAGTTGCCGGCGGCGAAGAACTGGTGGAACTCGGGGAGTTTGGATCGGAAGACGTCGAAGTTCACGAGCACCAGGAGCACGGCGCTGGCCGCGAAGCACAACGCCGCGACGATCGCCGGCGGCGAGAACAGCCAGCCGAACCAGGGATCGAGCCGCTCCAGGATGCGGTCGGGGTCGATGCCCCGGAACCGCATCGACATGATGTTGGCCAGCCAGGCCATCCACTGTTTCCAGATCCGCTGCCGCCGCCGCTCGAAGAGCTGCGGACCCTGCCCCGGCCGGTCGCCGATCACGAGGCCCGAGCGGTGCAGCGTGGCGACGAACCGGGCCAATTCCTCGACCGTGATCCGCCGCGGCGGAAACCGTGCCTCGAACCGCTCCTTGAGGTCGTCGAGGCTGGCCTTGCCGTCGAGCATCTCCAGCAGCGCGTATTCCTCGGGGCGGAAGCGGAAGTAGTGCAGCGAGATCGGGTCCTTCACGACCCACCAGGCCTGGCCCTGGTAGACCTGCCGATTGACGACGAGGTCGCCCCGCCTGCGGAGGCTCACCCCGCGGGTGGTGCTCGATCGGAAGGCGTCGGCGGTGGCCATGCGGGGGCTCGGGCGGGCCGGCGGCGGGCTACGGCGCGGGCGGCCGGTCGGAGTGGATCGCCATGGTCACGATCTGGCCGCCGTGCAGCACCCATTCGTCGGAGCCGGGCGACTTGTGATTGGCCACCTCGGCGACCACGCGATACTCGCCGTGTTCCTGCACCTCGCTGACGAACGTGACCCTCCCCTCCGCCTGCTCGCGGCGACCGGCGGCCAGCCGCACCTCGACCGTCACGGGCCGGCCGCGAACCTGCTCGGGATTCCAGTCGGCCGCCTTCACGTAGCCCTCGACCTCCAGCTTGTCGGGGCTGATCAGGTGGGCGATGAAGTCGCCGGGCTGCGTCCATTCGCCACGGTTCTTGGCCACCTTCTCCACCTGGCCCGCAAACGGTGCCTTGATCTCACGCCGCCGGATGTTGATTTCAGCCGCCTGCACCTCGGCCTTCTTCACGGCGACGGCCAGGCCGGCGAGCTTCCGCTCCAGGTTGGCCTGTTCGATCTGGAGCTCGGCTTTCTTCTCGGTGAGCTTCAGGCGGTTGATCTCCACCTCCGGGAACGCGTTCGGGGAGCGGACGTTGGCGTCGCGCGCCTTCTGCAACTCCACGCTCGCCACGTCCTTCGACGCGATCGCAAATCGCACGTCCACGTCGCTGTTGCTCTTTTCCGCCGCCTGCTCGAGTTCGGCGCCGGCCTTCTCGAGCTCGCTCCGCGGCTGGTCGGCGTTGATCCGGGCGATCACCTGCCCCTGGGCCACCCGGTCGCCCGGCTTGACGAGCACCTCGTCGAGCAGCCCCGCCTCGCCGGCTGCGAGCCGGGCCTCGTCGGTGAGCGTGACGAGGCAATCCGTGAGCACCGGTCCGGTGGCCACCCGGCCGGCCGGCGGCTGCTGGGCCGATGCGGGAACAATCTCCGCCACGGCGACCGACGCCCACACCAATCCCGCACAGAGTCGCTTCATGCCCTGCTCCTACGCCGCTCGCGGCCCCGTGCTCACCACAGCCTGAACAGCACCTGCGTCTGGATGAACGCCATCACGTCGTGAAACCACACGTAGCCCAGGGGCCGCGTGCCGCAGGCGAAGCGGGCCGTCACGCTGGCGCCCGCCCCGAGTTCCTCCTTCTCGTGCCGCGTCGGATCGATCGTGACCCGGACGCGGACCGTGTTGCCGTCCTCGCCGCGGACCTCGGCCTGCTCGTGGATCTCCTTCACCGTGCCATGGTGACGGGTGCCGGGATCGGTGGCGAGGATGTAGTCCACCTCCAGTTCGCGGCCCGCGGCCCGGGCCGCCGCGGCGGCCCGGTTGACGTGGCCCAGCCGGTCATCGGGAAGATTGATCTCCAGCTCCCAGGGGCCCGTCTTGTCGGCGACGCTCATCAGCACCTGCCCCTTCTCCACCGGCCGCTTCATGAGCAAGTCTTGCGGCTGCCAGGTGACGATCACGCCGTCGATCGGGCTGCGGACTTCGAGCTCCTGTCGCTTGAGCTCATAGAGCCCGATCTGCTTGTCGAGGCTCTCGAGCTCGCGTTCGAGCTGCTTGCGGCGGCCCTGGATCCGCAGCCGCTCGTCGGCCGAGATCTTCTCCTCGAGCAGCGACTGCCGGGCCGCCAGCAGGTCTTCCTGCGTCGAGGCCCGGCGACCTTGGGCGTCGGCCATCGCGACCTCCAGGTCGCGGTTGCGGAGCGTGGCCAGCAACTGCCCGGCCTGCACCGTCGCGCCGTGCTCCACGCCCGGCTCGATGCCGTCCACGATGCCCTCGCTCTGCGCGAACACGTCGCGGCGATGCACCGGCTCGAGCGTGCCCTTGCCCTCCAGCCGCAGCTCGGCCGGCACGAAGACCAGGGCGGCCACGGCGGCCAGGCCGCCCAGGGCCGCCAGCACCGTCCGCGGCAGGTTGCGGGCCGAGGTCAGCACCCGCGACTTGCCGGCGAGGTCGATGAGCGGGTAGAGCGGCAGGCCGGTGTGGGCCAGGGCGTTGGCCAGCGCCACCTGGCCGTGCTCGGCGACGAGTTGCACGCGGGCGCGGCGGGCGGCATCGACCGCGGCCGACTGGAACCATTCGACGACCAGCGCCCCGATCGGCTCGGGGACGGAGCGGGCGGCGGCCTCCGCCTTGGCCACCGCCACCGCATCCACGCCGCCCGGCTTGACGACGGGCGTGGGCCGTGGCTTCTCCAGCGGAATCACGGCCAGCGCCGTGGCGTGCGACTCGTCGATGTAGTGCTCGAGTTCCTCCTCGATCTGCGGCGGCAGTTCCCGGCCCGGGTCGGGGTGCCAGAGGGCGTCGCCCGCCCGGGCCACGACCCGCACCAACGCCTCGATCGCCTGCACGGCCGAGGCCCGCCGCTCCACCGACTCCTGGCCGCTGACGGCCTCGAGCCTGAGCCTCCGCCGCCGCTTCACGACCACGCTCACGCGGTCGCAGCCGATGATCCGCCGGGCCTCGTTGGCGAGCACGAAGGCCGTGGCCACGGGGTCGAGCGACTCGTGCACGGCCCGGCTGAACCGCTCCACCTGGGCGAGCGCCGCCTGCTGGGCGTCGATGGCGGCCAGCCGCCGCCGCTCCAGGTAGGCGTTGGCCACGCCCGCGAGCCGCTCCAGGAAGCGGAGGTAGCCCCGCTGCACGTCATCGACGTTGGGGTGGTGGAAGACCTCGATCAGGCCGGCGCGGGCCCCACCCTTGTCCACCGGCGTGGCGATCACCACGAGATCGGTGGCGTTGGTGGCCAGCGTCGCGCCGTCGGCCCCCGTCACCTGGGCCTGCGGCGGGACGACCAGGCCCGTGGGAGCGCCGAGCAGCGACTGCACGAGGCCGTTGTGCGCCTCCTGCGCCCGCGGGTCGGCGGCGATGCCGACCCGGTCGAGGCCGGCGTGGCACACCGGCTCGACGCGGCCGCCTTCGCCGATGAGCCACACCAGACCGCCGACGGCCTCCATGGCGACCAGCGCCCGGTCGAGCAGCCCGCGAAAGAACTCGCCTTCGGGCATGTCGCCGCCGGCCAGCCGCTCCACCTCGGCGATGACCGAGAGGATCTGCGACCTGGCCCGCTCGACCTCGAGGGCTTCTTCGGTGGTGCTCATGACTGGAGGCCGCCGCCGCGGCCGCTTCAGGCCCGGGTGGCCTGCGAATGGACGATCCGCTTCTGCACGTCGGTCTCCAGCAGGCCGAAGGCCTGCTCGTGCCGCTGCACGGCCATCACGAGGGCCGCCGCCAGCCGCTTGGCCGTGAAGAAGTTGACGATGATCCGCTGGGTGAGCTGGATGGTCTCGGGGGCGGTTCCTCCGACCTGCTTGTTGAGCCCGAAGTCGACGATCAACTCCTCCGGCGTGCCGGTGACGCGGCAGAAATTGGCGTAGGTGGCGACGATGTGCGACTCGTCCACGGGCACCTGCATCGACTCGGGGGCGGGCTTGTCGGTCATGGGAATCGGCTCCGGGGTGAAGGGGCGCGGACGCTCCCGGCGAAAACCGGGAAAGGGAAGTCTACACCCGCCCATCGGCGGGGCCAATGAGCCGTGCGTGAGCCTCGTGATGCCGCTGCATCCACGACTGGGACACGAACCGCCGCATGAGTGAACGGAACACCCGCTCCGCGGCGGCCTCCCAGGCTCCGGCGGCCGCCTCCGCGCCCGGGTCGAGGCCGCGAAACCGCAGCCGGCAGGGCCAGCCCCGGGATGCCGCGATGGCGTCGAACCGCTCTGCGATCCGCAGCGTCCAGGCCGCGCCGAGCGTTTCCCGCAGCGCGAGCCATGGCGGGTCGATCCGCGCCGCCAGCGGATGGCCGGCGGCCGCCGGCCGCGGCGGCCAGGCCGACATGGCCGCGGCCAGGACGCCACCGGCGGCGACGAGCAGGCAGCCGATGGCGTCGAGGCCCGCCGCGGCCGGCGACACCGGCACCCCCAGCGGCAGGAACGATCGGAGAAGGATGATCTGCCCCGCCACGACCAACGTGGCCGCCAGGCCGCGGCGGGTGCCGATGAAGTTGAGCCAGCCGACCGCGACCAGCAGGAGCATGAATCCGCGGGCCAGCAGGGGCACGTCCGGAAACGTGCCGGGCCGCACGAGCGTGGCCGTGGCGGCGGGCAGGGCGAGCACGACGGCGAGCGTCGCGACGATCAACTGCCACACGCCATGCTGGGGCCGCTTGGCGCCGAGCAGCGAGATGATCGGACAGAGGGAAAGCGCGGCGGCCACGAGCCGCACCGCCGCCACCGCCGGCGGATCGTGCAGGGCACCGGCCGCCCGCCAGGCCATCTCCCCGGCGAGCGCAGCCCCGGCGAGGGTCGCCCACAGTGCAGCCGGCACGGCCGTGGATCCACGGACGCGCCAGGCGCCGAACATCGCACAGCCCGTCGCGACGAGGGCGGCGACCCACGAGACGGCCAGGGGGCTGATGGAGTCGGGCATGACAGAAGCCTACCGCGGGCCACCGCCCCGGGACCCGGCCCTGCCGCCGATGGCGCCGGTCGTGACGATTGGGCAGCAAATGGCAGATTCGGTCGCCCGCCCGGCCCGCGTCCGCCGATCCCACCCCCATCCCGCCGGACAACGCCGGCCCGGCTCCCCGGGAATCGTCCGCCCATGCCTCGCCTCGTCCCCGCCCGCAACCGCCGCTCGGCCACCCTCCGTGTCACGCTCGGCCTGGGCCTGCTCGCGGCGGTCGTCACCCCGGCCGCGGCGATCGAGATGTTCACGTTCTTCGGCGACGGCAGCCGGATCGGACTGCCGAGCCTGGAGGTGCCGATCGAGGCCTACCCCGGCATCCCGCTGCGGAGCGATCGAATCCGCGCCCGCCGGGCCACCCGCCGGCAGGTCGTCCCGGCGCCGGCCGCCCAGCCCGGCCTGCCCCGCGGCATCACGATCCGCACGATGCCGCCCGCGCCCCAGCCACAGGCGGCACCTCGGCCAA
>Ga0315902_10008016_pt1 | contig 14343 bp, 12 predicted proteins | sample LakEriMetagenome_9_FD_203523 | JGI IMG/M metagenome (GOLD analysis project Ga0315902, IMG submission 203523) | Freshwater fungal communities from buoy surface, Lake Erie, Ohio, United States - Buoy 12 MA117 | ecosystem: Environmental > Aquatic > Freshwater > Lake > Lake biofilm | place: USA... | reverse complement strand
TATACGGACTACTATTCCGGAGTTGGCGCTGAAATGGAAACTTATTGGGGAAAACAATTGCTTCCCAAGCCATCATGGGATAAATATGTAGCCAGCGGTTGTCTTGATGCTAAAAATCAACTTAATAACTCTATGTGTAGCACTTATATTTTAGATTTTATGAAGAAAGTAGGTAATTTAAATCCTTACGCTCTTGATTATCCTGTGTGCGTTTCCGCGCAACAAACATGGACTACTTCTATGATGTCTGAAATTATTAAAAGTGTAAATCCTGATTTACATGAAGGGTTTACCAATGTGTTTAAGTCCATTCCAAAGAAGGATGAGTATCAACCTTGTGAAGACAATTATGCTGCAGACTATTTGAACGAAGAATCTGTTAAAAAGGCGCTACATGTTAAAACTGATATTGTTTGGGAAGAATGCTCCAGAACAGTCAAGTATGAGTATGTTGATAAAATGTTGCCTATGGAGCATTATTACAATGAGCTTTTAAATTCAGTTAGCGATAAAAATCTAAGAATTATGGTATACTCTGGTGATGATGATAGCGTATGTGGAACTATTGGAACACAAAAATGGCTTTGGGATTTAGGGTTCCCTGTTAAGAAAAATAAATATTGGAATGTATGGGAAATTGACGGTCAAACAGCTGGATATATTACACAATTTGAGACACCATTCTCGAAAGACCCTCGTTTAACATTTGCTACCGTTCATTTTGCTGGACATGAAGTGCCAACTTATAAACCAAAGGAAGCTTTTTACCTTTTTAAGTCTTACTTAAATAATGATTACTCGTTTTAATACAGAATAAAATAATTTTAATTAATTTAATAAAATTATTTTATTTATCTCTTTTTATTTGTCATGGCTTCTTGGCCATAGGCACCTTGTAATTGAAGAGTTCTCATTATCCCTCTATGTTGAGTGATGTGAGCAATTTGAAACATTGCTAAAGCAATTACAATATAAGGTAACAAAACTAAGAACCAAGAAATAGAAGAATAACCTTTATCACATAACCATCCTAATACAAATGTCCAGATAAAAGCAAATACAATTTTAGTGAATGCCATCATTAATGAAACACCGTTAAAAAGCGCAATAATTGTGGCAATAACAGCTATGCCAAAATAAATTTTGGCTGGAGTACAAAGTTTACTAAAATCTTTATCCATTTTATATATTAATACGAGATTTTTATTTTATTGATAAAAATACTGGATTCTTAAATCTCTTTTGTTTAGGTTTTCGGTTAAATGACACACTAGTTTTTTCACGTCGGTGTTTTCTCGTTTTGTTATTAATTCCACTAGCTTTATCTGTTTTTTTGGTAGATAAAGATTTTGATGAAGGTGATTTTGATGAAGGTGATTTTGATGAAGGTGATTTTGATTGAGATAAAGGCTTTGATGAAGATGATTCTGATAATGACGTAGTTTTCTTTTTACCTTTTAATTTAATGTATATCAAATTACCTAAATCCTTTAAATCTGAGTATAACATATTCATATCAATTGGTTCATGTCTTGGACTATATAAATACTCTACAAATATAAACTGAAGTTGATTAAATATTTTTAATTCTTGTTTTGTCATTCTTGAATAGCTATTTCCTAACAATTCAATCATTGGGTAATATACTGAAATAAATCCCCATACATCAACAATTTGTATAAAAACAGTATCTAAATATTCTCTCAAATTTAATGTTCCATCATCACGAAATCTAGTAAAATGAACTAAAACATCAACAATATAATTTACTATATATTCCATTGTTATTTGAGTTTCAATAACCTGTGGCTTACTTCCTTCTGATATTGACGTTAAACTATTACTAAAAAGAGTAAACATAATTTCGTTTATAAATTTGTAATGACCAGCTCCTCGCTCTTTCATCCAAAAAGTAACATAATCAATGACAAATGGTTTCAATTGAGCTTCTTCTGTAAGACCTCCATCCTTTAAATATTTTGTGTATTTTTCAACAAAAGAATCCGAGAATATAATTACAGAGAATGGAACATTAAATTGAAATGGTCTATTTCTCCATGTTTTTGGGAACGGATTATTTTCAAAAGGAACATATTCTGTTGATAAACCCCAATCAATTAGTCTAGATTTTAATTCACCTGATGATTCGTCTACTAAAACATTTGAATCTTTAATGTCACAGTGATAAATATTTTTACTATTCATTGGCACAATACCTTTTTTTAATAATTTAACTAAGCTATTATGTATTTCGTATAATTTTTCAAAAGAACCATTATCATAAATATAATCATCTACTGGTAAACCTCCGTTAGGAATATTTAACGACATTAATTTATCAAGTTTAGAATTAATATTAGATTTTGTTATATTATCCTTTGGTAATGCTGTACATTTGCTTGCAAATTCTTTTAAATCATCAGTTGTTAGTTTATCCGGTTTACATAATGTGGCATCATATAGTAAAAAATAGTTTTCATAATGTTTAATGGTATCTAGTTTATTTTTAATTGAAACAATTTCTTCATATTCTTCGGTAGCATGTTTTTCAGACATTAGTTTTGATATTTTTCCTTTTGCTCTCTTACTTTCTCCTTCACATCTTAACGCAGGACTAAATACACATCCAAATCCACCTGATGCTAATACTTTTCCGCCTTTTTCATAATTCATTATATATAATATATATACATAATAAATATCTTATTTATCATACAAATAATATATTGCTCCTGAAATACTTACAATTATTCCCAAATAAATTACTTTCTCTCTAATTTTATAATATTGTCCCAACTTTTCATCTTGCGTTTTATATTCATCATAGTATTTAACAAAAAACTCATTTAAAGAAATTTGTGGCTTTTCTAGCTTTTCATTTATTTTATTGTGTATGAAATGCATCCAACGAACAAAAGAATCTCTATTGTCTAAATAAGGTGTTATTGGATATTTGTCAATTAGTTTACTAAATTCTCCTGAAATCTGTTCAACTGGTAAAAACAACGGCAAATTCTGAACAAACTCGTAATACTTCTTTTTGGTTACCGCATTTGGATGATGAGGATATGTCATGGCTAATGTATGTAAAAAAAACCAATAATGAGGCCCCCATACTTTCGGATCTAGATATACTGTCGGCATTAATATTTTCTATTAAAAAAATATTAATTATTAAACTATCTTATATTTACATTATTATGTGTGATTTTAAGGAGGAGGAAGAACGGTAGCAACAGTTTTTCCAAAAAAGGCAACACCTGGTGGATTATTAGTAGGCGATGTTATTGTCGGATCTCCTGATTGAGGCGGTAATGCTGTTGCTGTTGCTGAGGATATAGTTACAGTTGTTAATCCAGAAGATAAGAAAGCATTTGTACCAATACTTGTAACTGAATTGGGAATTGTTATAGATGTCAAAGCGGCACAAGATTGGAACACCTCTTCACCAATACTTCCAACTGAATTACCAATTGTTACTGTTGTCAAATTAGAACAACTAAAGAACGCACCGTCACCAATACTTGTAACTGAATTTGGAATTATTATAGATGTCAAAGCGGGACAATCATAGAACGCATCAACCTCGATACTTGTAAGTGTTGAAGTTGGTGTAAATGTTACTGATGTCAAACTGGTACAACCTTGGAACGCACTTTCATTAATACCAGATCCACCAATACTTGTAACTGAATCTCCAATTGTTACTCCTGTTAAATTAGTTCGAGCTTGTGGGAGTTGAATTGCTGGGATAGAAGTTGTAGTAGATATGTAAGAAAATTGTGGTAAACTTGTATCTAACGTAAAAGTAACTGTATCCCAAAGAAAACTTGTACCTTGATCTGTATTATACACTAAAATTGTTGGAGTAGGAGTAGGAGGTGGTGGTGCTGCGACATTTATAAACTGATTAATACATTCAGACGGATTCGCTGATCGTTGATTACAATAATTAAACATTCTTGTGGAAGAACCTCTTCCCTTAGTGCTACCTAAATTAATTGTTCCTTCTACTATAGGTCGATTCGCTCCTATATGTGAATAAAACCCTTTTTTAAACAGTTGTAATCCTGGCATTTATAATATATTAATTTAAAATAATTATTTAATAACATTTAAATATAACGTTTGTATTATAATAAGTAGTATGAATAAAAATACAAATACATGTAATAATTGCGGCAAACAAGGCCATTCATTTCATCAATGTAAATTACCAATAACTAGTTATGGAGTAATTGTTTTTAGACCAAGTGATTCAGGTGTTCAATTTCTTATGATTAGACGTAAGGATAGTTTTGGTTATATAGATTTTATTAGAGGAAAATACTCACCATATAATATTTATCAAATACAAAATATAATAAATGAGATGTCTATTTCAGAAAAAGAGCGAATATTAACAGAACCATTTGATAACCTATGGAAACAAATGTGGGGCGACGTTTTGAGTAATCAGTATAAAAATGAAGAGCAAATATCGTGTAAAAAAATGGAGCTAATTAGAACTGGTGTTATTGTAAATAATGAATTAATAACATTAAAGGATTTGATTGATAAGAGCACAACAAAATGGGAAGAAACTGAATGGGAATTTCCAAAAGGTCGCAGAAACTTTAAGGAAAAGGATTTAGAATGTGCTTTGAGAGAATTTGAGGAAGAAACAGGTATATTATCAAATAAAATTACTATTATTGAAAATGTATTACCATTTGAAGAAATATTTATAGGAACAAACCATAAATCTTATAAACATAAATATTTTTTAGCTTATATGAATGATCCTGAAGAATATTTGGAGAACTTTCAAGTAACAGAGGTAAGTAAGATAGAGTGGAAAACATTAGATGAATGTTTAGAAGCTATAAGACCATATAATTTAGAGAAAAAAGAATTAATTATTAATATTAATAAAGTGTTACAAGAATATAGATTATATTCATAATATATAGTAATATGACAGAAAATTCACAAAAAAAGAAACCTTTAATAATAGAGTCATCTGACAGTTCAATATCAAGCGATAAATCAAGTGCCTCAAAAGAATCATCTAATACATTACCAAGTTATATACAAAGAGAATTAGATGCGGTTTTTAAACCTACAACATCTTCTTTGTCTTCTAGTTCTGTTCCATCTTCATCATCATCTATTCCATCATCTTCATCTGATAGTTTAAAAATTTCTGATAATCTAGAAGCAGAATATAAAAAACTTAATTGCGATGACGAAAATTATTATTCAAAAGATTGTAACAAATTCTTATTAAAAAAAGAATTGCTTGAACGTAATACGCTTTCAGAAAATGAAGGTGAAAATCAATATTTATATCCAAATTTAAACGATAAGGATTTTAATGTTAAAATAGCAAGTAAACAAGAATTTAATGATACTAGATATGATGGTGCTATTCATGAAAATATTAAGGAACATGCCGATGCTTTAGCAAAAGCAGATTTTGAATTACAACCACATCAAGCGTTTGTAAAAAATTTTTTATCATTTCAAACTCCTTATAGCAGTTTACTTTTATACCATGGTTTAGGTTCAGGTAAAACATGTAGCGCAATTGGTGTTTGTGAAGAAATGAGAGATTATATGAAACAAATGGGCACAACCAAAAGAATTATAATTGTTGCTTCTGAAAACGTTCAAGATAACTTTAAATTACAATTGTTTGACGAGAGAAAACTTAAGTTAGTTGATGGATTATGGAATATTAGAGCATGTACCGGAAATAAATTATTGAAGGAAATTAACCCAATGAATATGAAAGGCATGACAAAAGATAAGGTTATAAGTCAAATTAAAAATTTAATTAATACTTATTATATATTTTTGGGTTATGTTCAATTCGCAAACTACATTATTAAAACCATGAACTACAATGAAGAAGTTGAAAAACAAAAATATAAAAAAGATGAACAAAAGAAGAAAGGAGAGAAATCTAAGATTCAAATGCTAAAAGATGTTAAAATAGAGTTAAATAGTAGAATTATTAGAAGACTCCGAAATGAATTTGATAATAGATTAATAGTTATTGATGAGGTTCATAACATTCGTAAAACGGATGATAATGAAAATAAAAAGGTAGCTATTAATCTTGAATTACTAGTTAAATCTGCTTTAAATATGAGATTTTTACTTCTCTCTGCTACTCCGATGTATAATAGTTATAAGGAAATGGTTTGGCTTCTTAATTTAATGAATACTAATGATAGAAGAGGTAGAATTGAGGTAAGAGATATTTTTAAGAAAAATGGAGATTTTAAAGATGATGGTGAAGAACTTCTTACAAGAAAATCAACAGGTTACATTTCTTTTGTTAGAGGTGAAAATCCTTACACATTCCCTTATAGAGTTTATCCAAATGAATTCGCAAAGGAACATACTTTTCCTTCTATTAAATATCCATCATATCAAATGAATTTAAAAAAAATTAAGCATGAAGATAAAAAGAGAGTTTTAAGTTTATACTTAACAAAAATTGGTGAATGTGGAAATTGTGGCAAATGTCAGTATTGCGCTTACAAATACATTATTTATAATTTAAGAAATAAGAAATTTTCTATTACTACAAAAACTGGTGTTGTTAGAGACATGCCAAATTTTGAAAATATGGAATCATTTGGTTACACTTTGTTACAAACTCCATTAGAATCACTCATCATTTCATATCCTATTCAAGGTCTAAAATCAGCAATTGATGAAATTCCTCAAGAAAGTTTATCAGAAGATTTCTCTCCTAGTTTTTCTGAATCAAGTTCTAAAGAACAAGAAGAAGAGGTAGAAGAGGAAGCACCAGGACCAATAGAAGGACAATCTAAAACACCTAGTGTTAAAAGTTCATTCTCAGAGAGAAAAGATTCTGAAGAACCAGAAGAAGTTGAATCTGAATCTGAATCTGAAGAATTTATTATGAAACCAAATATTAAAAAACCATTAATTATTGAAGATTCTGAGTCTGAAGAAGAAAAAAAACCAATATTTAATTTAACCCAAGTTCCAACTTCAACAAATGATGATACAACAAAAGGTGGAAAAGGACCTTCTATTGATCCTCATCAACTAACTGGTAAAATTGGATTAGAGAGAATGATGAATTATGTTGATGAAAAATCACCACCTGTTAAGGGCGACTTTGAATATAAGAAAAGCACATTAGACCATTATGGTAAAATATTTTCACGTGAGAACATAGGTAAATATAGTTCTAAAATTAAATCGATTTTAGATAATATTGTAAATGAAGAAACTGGAAAGGTATCAGAAGGTGTTATTTTAATTTATTCTCAATACATTGACAGTGGATTAATACCTATGGCTCTTGCATTAGAGGAAATGGGTTTCACAAGATATGGTCAAGGTGTTAAACCATTATTTAAAAATAAACCAAGTGAAGTTGTAGATGTCACAACAATGAAAGTCCCTGAAGATAAGAAAAAGTTTATACCTGCTCGTTATGCCATGATTACAGGTGAAACACGATTGTCTCCAAATAATGATTTTGAAGTAAAAGGTCTAACAGGCGAAGATAATAAAGACGGTCATAAAGTTAAAGTTGTTTTAATTTCAAAAGCAGGTTCAGAAGGTATTGATTTTAAGTTTATTCGTCAGGTTCACATTTTAGAACCATGGTATAACATGAATCGTATTGAACAAATTATTGGTCGTGCTGTTCGTAATTTTTCTCATAAGGATTTGCCATTTGAAAAAAGAAACGTAGAAATTTTTATGTATGGAACAATTCTTGGTGACAATAAAGAAGAAGCTGCTGATTTATATGTTTATCGTGTTGCTGAATTCAAGGCAATTCAAATTGGAAAGGTTACTAGAGTTTTAAAGGAAACTGCGGTTGATTGTATTATTAATCATGAACAAACAAATTTTACTCAAGAAAATATTAGTAAATATTTAAAAGAACCAATAAACCAAATCCTATCAAATGGAACGGAATTAAATAATTTTAAAATAGGCGATGCTCCATTTTCTCCAGCATGCGATTACATGGCTGAATGTAATTATGATTGTAGACCAGATAAAGATGTAGATATTAAAGATTTAAATAAGGATACATACAATGAAAATTTTATTGTTGTAAATTCAGAAAAGATTCTACAACGCATTAGAATGCTTATGAAAGAAAGTTACTTTTATAAAAAAGATGTATTAATTCGTTCAATTAGAACACCAAAGGAATATCCTTATGTCCAGATTTATTCAGCATTAACTCAATTAATTGAAGATGAAAATGAATTTATTACAGATAAATATGGTAGAAACGGAAGACTAGTTAATATTGGAGACTACTACTTATTTCAACCAGTTGAATTGAGAGACAAAAATGCTTCAATATTTGACAGATCTACTCCTATTGATTATAAACATGAAATGATTAATTTTGAGATTAAACAAAATATCGTAAAACCTGTTATTGATAAAAGAAATCTTAATAAAATTGTTGTTGAAGAAGAAGAAGTTTCTTTCCCTGAAGGAAATAGATTAATTAATGAAATGAAAGTTAACTTCGATATTAGTAGAGATTTTACAAAACAATCAAAGGTTCCAAGAGGTGATGATAATTGGTATAAACACTGTGGAATTGTTATGAAAAAAATGTCAAAGGAATATCCAGAATCAAAGGAACATATTATTAGTTACCTTGTTGCTCACATGATGGAAATTCTTTTATTCGAAGAGAAATTGGAAGTTATGAATTACTTATATTCATTAGAAACTATAAATAAGGGAACATTTGAATGGTTTGCTAAAGAATATTTTGATGATAATAGCATAACAACTACAAATTTTACAGCATTTATAATGTATAAATTAAATAAAAGAATGATAATGATATTAAATAAAAGTAATAAATGGGTTGAAGCTGAACCAGAAGACCAGAGAGAAATCGCATCATCCAAAGAAGCTAAAAAATATTTAACAATGAAACCTGAAGATTACAACAGAATTGTAGGATTTATTGGTTATGAAAAGAGCAATCGTTACCTTGTATTTAAAACCAAGGATATGTTATCAAAGCGTGATACAGGTGCTAGATGCGATGAAGCTGGTAAAGTAAAAACATTACAAAAATTAAATGAAATTGTTGGTGAAAATAAATACACAAATGAAAACACAAAAGCAGAAAAGGATAGCGATGGAAATATTATTAGAGAAGCAGTTGGTCATGTTGAATTATGTGTTCTTCAAGAATTTCTTTTAAGATTTTTTAACACTATTAAGAGAGAAGATAAGAAATGGTTCTTCACTCCTGAAATGGCAATATGGCATAAATTATATACAGTTTTTGCTTAATTAAATTATATTTTATAAATAAAATTGAAAGAAAATATAATTAAAAGATAATATGTATATAATATAATAATGGAATCCGTAGCTAAACAGACACAACAAAAAAAACGCAGAGAAACTAGAATTCAATCAGTTTACTCTAGATGTTTGATTACTAGAAAAATTGTTTTACCTATAACTTCAATTGGTAAAAATTTACAAGAAGTTGTTGAAGAAAATATTAAAGCAAATTTTGAAGGAAAGTGTGTTGTAGAGGGTTATATTAAACCTAATTCATCTAAAATTATTACATATTCTAGTGGGATTATTGAAAGAGGAAATAATATTTCATTTGAAGTAGTATTTGAATGTGATGTTTGCTTTCCAGTTGAAGGCATGTTGATTCAATGTGTTGCTAAAAATATCACAAAAGCAGGTATTAGAGCTGAAAGCGCAGCAGATGTTCCATCACCTGTTGTTGTATTTGTAGCAAAAGACCATCATTTTAATGTTCCACATTTTGCTGAAATTCAAGAAGGAGATAAAATTAACGTAAGAGTTATTGGTCAAAGATTTGAACTTAACGATAAATACATATCAATTATTGGCGAACTTATTAAGGAAAAACAAGACTTCACTCAACAAAAACCAAAAGCAGCATCAAAACCTAAACTTGTAATTGAAGATTAAAATGTTATATTAACTGTTTATACACAAAGACTCGTGACTTGGAACATATAAATTTTCACCATTTTTTTTATAAATTTCTACTCTATATTTTTTTTCTTTTAAAAAATCAATTGCTTTGGTCCTATCAAAAGTAATTTTTAATTCACTTAAACAACTTTCTATTGGTAGACAAAGATATAAATAGTTGGCGTCAAGAGGAGGTTCTTCTTTATAAGTTAAAGAAGAAAGATTTCGTTCAATTCCGTCTTCCATTTATTTAAATAAATATATATTTATTTAAATAAAAATTTTTAATTATATTAATACATGAATTTTCAAATATCAAATAATTTTATTAAAAGCAATGATGTATTATTTACTAATTCTTATAGAGATAATACATTTTATAAGCTTGTAGAAATAGATAATAATATATTAGATATTATCGACAATTTTATTTTTATTGTTGATTTACCAGAACAAATTGGTGGTACAAGATTTTTTCTTGATACTATAATATCTAATTTTAAAAAACAAACAATTTTTGTTATAGCTAAAAATATTGATAAAAAATTACAATTGATTATTAATAACGAATATATATTAAAGGAAAAATATAAATTAGATGAAAGTTTATTATTTATTGAAAATTATAAAAATAAAATATCAAAAATTTTTTTTAACCATATAATAGATCACGAAAAACAATTCATTGAAAAATTATTTACTATTAATAAACATACAACATTTATAACACATGATTATTACTTAATAAACGGTAAACCTTGTTTGTATCATTATGAATTTCCTAAAAAATCATATTTTTATTTAGAATTTGATAAGTTTGATAAAATTATTACTCAGAATGAAAAAAATATACATTTTTTTAAAAATTACTGTAGTAAAAAAATAGACGTAATAGAATTACCAGACTTTAAAGAAAGTAAAACAATAGTTAATACAAATAATAAAAATATAGTTATTGGAGTAATTGGAGCAATATCTATTCAAAAAGGTAAGGAAATATTACAAAATATAATTAATTTTTATAAAGATAATATAAATATTACCTTTGTTGTATTTGGTTATGTGGAAGTTCCAAACTTTAATAACCATTATAAATACAACAATATTGATGAATTAAATAATTTATTATTAAAACACAAACCTAATGTTTTACTTGAACTATCATTATGGCCTGAAACTTATTCATATACATTAACATTATCAATGCTTACTAAATTACCAATATTATGTTTAAAGAAAAAATTTCCATCTGTTATTGAAAATAGGTTATCAGTATATGATAAAGTATATTATTTTACTAATTTTAATAATTTAACACAAATAATAAATAAATATAAACAAGATTATTTTTACACGATAGATGAGAATATTTATTTTGATAAACAATGGGGTGAATATTTTAACACTAATCAGTCAGTTATTGTAAAACAACCTTTTAATAATATTATTAATAAAAATATAGTATTTGTAACATCAAAAATAATTGTTTCTGAAAACAAGTTTTCATATGTAAAAAAAAGAAGTTATTATAGTAAACAAGAGAGAATTACTCAAACTATAAATACAATAAATAGTATAAGAAAATATATACCAGACGCTCATATAGTTTTAATTGATAATTCTGTATTTAATTTTTTTGAAAGTACTATATTAGAAAATTTAGTTGATACATTTATTAATATTACAAACAATAATACATTAAATTATTTTACAGATGTATTTGAATATAAAGCATTTGGTGAAATTAGTCAAACCTTACAATTTTTGGAATTATTTTTAAAAGAAGATTACAAAAAAATTAATAATTTTTTTAAAATTACAGGAAGATATGAAATAAATGATGAGTTTGAATATAACCAATATAATAACGAGTTAAATATTTTTAAGAAACATCTCTCTATAAAGGATAAAGGATACTATTATACTTGTTTTTATAAGATAGATAAGAGTATTTTAAAGGAAGTACAAAACACATTTATTAATTTTGTAAATAATAAAGAAAAGTATATGAATAGTTACAGTGATCTTGAAGTAATTTTCCCAAATGCTATTATAGATAAAATTCATTTAGTTGATAATTTGGGTATAGTTGAAAATATTGGGGTATGGAAAAAAATAACAAATATTTAAATGAATATTATATATTATATATTATATATTATATGTCAAAAACACTTATTGGTAAAAATAATATGTTATTTTTATTCAATGACTCTTGTGAAGAAGTTAAGAGTCATTGTGAAAATATATCAAAAATAAAAGATTTATCTCTCTCTAAATATACCTTTAATAATTATTTTTTATTTGTATATCCAGATAAATCATTAATATATAAGGACTATCTTCCTGATAAATATATATTTAAATATCGTAATTCATTAGATGTATATAAAAAAAAATTTAAAAATAAACTACATGATTTGTATGAAATACTTAAATATGAAGATGATATATATTATAAAACAGATACACATATAAATATTAAAGGTAACTATATTGTATATAAATACTTCATTACATTTATAAACAAACAATTTAATTTAAATATAATACCAAAGAACATTGATTTAAAATTTAAAATATGTGATTTAAAAAAAATGAATTGTGGATTAGGTGACTTAACTTGGAAACAAAACTTAGGAGAAAAAATTTTACATGATATAAACGATAATTATTATTTTAGTGATGAAATAAATTGGTTTTATTGTTTTTATAAAATTCAAAATGAAAGCAATATTAGATTTTTAAATTATGAATTAATAGATAACACAAAAAATATAGAAGGACAAATAGCTAAATGGAAAATTATATCAAACCATATAATTTACATAAAAAATATTGATAAAATTAATTTGAAAGTAATAATATTTTTTGATAGTTTTTTACTTCCAATTTTACCATTATATTTTAATTTATTTAATGAAATATTTTTTATTAAAAATATGTATTCAAATAATATAATAAAGTTAATAAACCCTGACTATATTTTTGAATTTAGAGTAGAAAGATTTTTAAATTAAATAATATATTTATATTTTACACGTGAAAATATAAATATTTTTATGTTATTCATTATATAATGCATAACATAAATTTAAACATTGAAAATTTAAAATTGTGGAAAAATAATGAAATACAAAAGGGGTCAGTAATATTAAACGATTTTTTTTTATTTATACAGATACCCAAAACCTCGTCAACAAATGTTTTAGAATTATGTAAAAAAAAAGGTTTAACAAAAATAATGGATTGTTATAGACATGAAGGATTAATGTATTTAGAAAATTTTATTGATTCAAACTTACCAGTTTTTACAGTTGTAAGAAATCCATATACTCAAATATTTTCTTACTTTTTTCATAGAATTTATAATAAAGAAATTAAATTAAATAATGAAATTACAATAAAAGAAAATTTTAAAAATTTTGTTTTTAAAGAAATTGATAACATTCATATCAGACAATATGATTATATAAATAGTCAAAAAAATATTAATGTAAATATAATAAAATTTGAAGATAACAATATAATTGAAATTTTAAATAATAAATTTAATTTAAATTTAGATTTAGATAGCTCTATAAAATTTAATGTGAATATTGATAAAAATTATCTCGAATCAAAAAATAAAATAAAGGATTTTTATGATGATGAATTAGTAAACTTAATAAAAAGAAAAAGAAAAAATGAATTTGAGGTTTTTCGTTATTCTTTAGATATAAATGATATATTATTATAATACATTATAACACATTATAATAATGTATTTAAAAACAATTCAATATATTAATAAAAATGGAAGCTATCCTATCTACTAATGATGTCAATAATTTTTCTGTCAGTGAACTTAATTACATTCGTGAGACAATTGAAAACATGAACAAGTTTAATCAAGTTGAAGTACTTAGGTTACTTAATAAGCACAATGAAGTTATTTTAAATGAAAACAAATATGGTATTCATATTAATCTTTCTGAACTTCCAGCAGAAATTATTAATGAACTCAATGTATATATTAAATATGTTAGCACTCAAGAGCAAACATTAAATAGCATTGAACAGCAAAAAGAAGACTATAGAAATACATATTTTACAAAAGATATTAAAGATAATAGCAAAATACTAAGTAAGTAAGAAAGTATGAATAATAATTCCAACCAATATAATGATGTATTAAATGATTTACAAGATTATATGTTAAATGAAGACAATATGATTAAATCTTTAAGAATGAAACTTGAACCAAACCCTAGAGATATTAAAAGTGTAAAGCCGACTAATAATACAAGAGAGCAAATATTTATTCCCAATCAACAAGACTCACTATTTTGGAGTTTTTATATAATCAAAAATGGT
>Ga0315902_10008014_pt1 | contig 14345 bp, 10 predicted proteins | sample LakEriMetagenome_9_FD_203523 | JGI IMG/M metagenome (GOLD analysis project Ga0315902, IMG submission 203523) | Freshwater fungal communities from buoy surface, Lake Erie, Ohio, United States - Buoy 12 MA117 | ecosystem: Environmental > Aquatic > Freshwater > Lake > Lake biofilm | place: USA... | reverse complement strand
CCCCGCATTCAAATTTTACAACACCCTCGCCCTACTCACCGACTGCGCCAAACGCGTCACGCAAGAGATCGAGAACCCCATTGCCACAAAAATCAACATCGAGTTTCTTGTCATTGCCATCAAAAGAGCCGAGACAATCCTACTCAAATATCCAACCACACGATGAACGACCAACAACTCCACGGAAACACCGGCAAACGCAACGCCGCCCGCGACCCCGAAGCCGAGAACATGACCGCCAAAATCCAATTCTTCTGTTGGCCCGAAGAAAAATCCGCCTGGATACGAGCCTCCCACCCCGAAAAATTAAGCGCCTGGATACGCCAGCAACTCAACCAAGCCACCGGACGCCCCACCCAACCCACCGAAGAAGAACGCCGCCGAATTAAAATGTAAAGTGGCGACCAAAGTGGCGACCTTATCCATAACCAATTCATTACCAATTCCACATTCCGAGACTACGGATCAGAAGGTTATAGGTTCGACTCCTATCGGCTGCACTCTCTCGTTTCCCGCAAAGTGGCGACCTTCTGTCCTTTTCCCTAGTGAAATATAAGAAGGTTGCCTTGTGACTTCTAAAAACACTTCATGCTTTCTATGCCGTATGTGCTTTAATTTTCGAGTCAAAGTGGCGACCAAAGTGGCGACCCAAGTGGTGACTATCCTATGAGAAAACACGGCGAGATTTCAGTCGATTGGATCAAGGCGAAAAATACCTGGTATTATCGCGTTCAGCTCAATGGCAAGCGGCCCGCCTACTCCACCGGCGTTCACCAGCACACGGCGGCGGGCAAGATGGCGGCGATCGCGAAGGCCAAGCAGCTTCACGCGGCGCTGGTGAGCGAGGACCAGCACAAGCTCGCGGCGGTGGTGAAGCGGCCCGGCTTTGCGAAGTGCGGCGAGGTGGTCGATTTGTTCAAGCTCCACGGCCCCGAGGCATCGAAGACCAAGGCGGCGTCTCGCTTTGCGGCCTTTGTGCGCGAGGCCAGCGGGCAGGAGGATTGGCGTGAGGTTTCCACCCATGCCGTGCTCACCGCCGAGGCGATGCGGGCTTGGATCAAGGCCAAAGAACAAGCGGGCAAGTCCGAGAGCGGCACACGCTCCGATGTGCAGGCCGTGCGGCAGGTGGTGGCGAAGCGCCGCATGGACATTTTCAAAGATTTGAAACTCCCGAACCTCGAAGAGTTCTGGAAAGTCTCGGGCGGCGCGGCCCCTGACCAGAGTTATGAGCCGGTCGAGCGGTCGGTTATCCGTGCCATGGACCGCGCCGCGAGGATTCCCCTGCGCCGCAGCAATCCGAGGGTTTGGGCCTGCTACTGGCTCATGCGCAAAGCGGGGCTACGCAATAGCGAGGTCGAGGAATTGCGTTGGGAGTGGGTCGAGTTCAAAGACAAAAACAAAGCCGAGCTTGCCATGATCCGGCGGGATAATTGGAAATCGAAAAATGGAAAATACGGGCGCGTGCCCTTCAAGGCCCGGCTCATGCGTTTGATCCAAGCGGCCCTTGGGAAAGAGAGCGAGTATGTGATTCCGAGGACGAGCAAGACGGATGCCTTCAACCTCACCCACTACGAGATCAACGAGTTTGTCCGCCGATTCATTCCCGAGGGCAGCAAGGGCGCTTACAATCTCCGCAAGGAGTTCGGCAGTTCCATTGTGCTGCGCGACGGGATCGAGGTCGCGGCCAAGCTCCTGCGCGACAGCCGCGAGGTCGTCTATAACCACTACTACGGCCTGCTCGAAAGCCCGAAGCCGCTTTAGCGGGCTTTGTAGAGCTGGCTTTCTTGGATGATGGAGCGGATGGCGAAGTTCACTTCCGCTTGATTGCCGAGAGTGTTTGCGGTGTCGGCTTCTTCCATTCGGCTTTGGAAAAGATTCTCAAAAGATTGCAGCTCTCGATAGCGGTCCTCCTCGCGGAAATTACGGGCATCCCCGCGTGAGCGCAGCCAGTAGTATTCTTGGCGAAGGGCTTTGACCTGGGCTGGCATGTCGAGCCGCTTGATGGCTTTGAATTTGTCTTCGCCTGCTTGCGCGGTGCGCATGGTTTCGCGGGTGCCTTGGTCAGTGATCTTGAAGAAGCGGTTGAATGCCGGGACTGCTCCGATGGCTGCTTCGGTGTAGGTGTTGGCGCGGGGATCGTATTTGAAGAAATTGGAAACGCCGGTTTCATTCAGCGTCCAGCCGAGCATCGGTTTCAAAGCATACAAGCCACCGGCCTTTTGCTCATCTTCGGAAAGGATGGGTTGGTTGCGGTGGTTGACCGGGGATTTTCCGGTGAAAAATTGCCCCCACTTGTCGCCCACTTCCACGACAGGATTCATTCCGGGCAGGGTAGCCGTGAATCCGCTGATGATGTCGAATCCCTCGACATCGAGCGGGCGGCCTTGGGCCATGCGCACCATGGCTTTTGTCAGCTTGGAAATAGTTGCAAAGAACAAGCGGTTATTCTCATCCAAGGGCAGAGTCAGCAGAGCGGACTTGGTGCCGGTTGGGGAATCCACGGTGCCGAGTGGCACGATGCCTTTGTTGGAGATGTCGTATTCGCTCGACCCGGCGTAGGTTTTGGCAAGGTCTTCGCCAAGCACTCCCTCTTTAGCGAGACGCTGCATGATGGCAGCGACTCCGCCGCCTGCGATGAAGAACGCCAGCACATATTCCTGCCAAGACATGGTTTTGCCTTCGCGGCCTGTGATGAGCTTGCCCATCGACTCAAAGGACCGGACAAAGATATTGGCAAAGGGGGCGAGGGCTTGGAAGTTCCCGATGTGCTTGCCCTTTTTGTAGGTGTTGGGCAGGCCGATGTGGTTTCGCACCCAATACGCGGCCTTGGCTTTATCCATTCCAAGCGTTCGCGTGTTCGTTTTGTAGCTGGAGGTTTTGGGAATGTTCTGGAGGATTTGCCCAGCCAGTTCGACATCGTTGAGGTAGTTGGCGACTTGGCGATAAATCCACGGCAGCGGCTTGGGCTCTCCTCCGACATGGAATTTTCCCATCAGAGCGTCGATAGCTTGGTCCGGGTTGTCGTTGGCGACTCCGCGACCGAGGTAGGCCCACGGCCCACCGATGGCGTAGTTCTCGATCATCTCCCGCATGAGGGCGGATCGGCCAATGTCTCCCCTCGCCCAATCTACCGAGGCCGTAGGATCATCCGGCAGCCATGGCAAAGATTCGAGAGCGTTGGCAAAGACTCGCCCGGCGAAAAATCCCGCGTAGCTGGCAGCATTCCCGCCCACCACACCGCCAATAACCATGCCAGGGACTCCTCCCACGGTTCCTACTGCCGCCCCGCCCGTGGCTCCGGCGATGCCTGACAGGGTGGTTCCGGTAAATTCCATCAGCACTCGCCGCCCGTCGCGGCTTTTAGAAAGTTCCAAGACCTCTTTGGCGATGTTCTTCACAAGCGCCGCACGGCCTTTGATGCCTCCCGGTTGGTTTACAAGCGCCCGGCCAAAATCTTTGGTAGGGCCGGTGAAAAGTTGGAAGTTTGGATTCCACTTGATGATGAGGTTGTAAATGCTGTTTCGGAATCCCCAATTCAGCGATTTGAGAATGGCGTCGCCCATTGCCGGGGAATGCTGGTCGAGCGCGGCGGCCCATCGGTCTTGGATGTGAGCGCCGACAAGCTGCCCTTTCTCTCGCCATGTCACCAGCTTCCAGCCGGATTCGCTCGGCGGCTTGGGTTCCATGAATTTCCCATTGAATCGCATGGGTGCAGGGCGGGCGATTTCTGCACTGGCCTGAACGAGGCGGCCACCCATGACGCGGTTAAATTTATTCTTCTGCGCGGCGCGAAACATCGACACCAATTTCTTGGGCATTTCCACGGTCGGACGGGCCACAGCTTTAACCGTTCCTTTGCGCCCTACCATGCGGCTGGAGGTGTATGGCTTCACATAGTCCAGCACGGTGAAAGTGGCGTAGTTCTCGTTGGTGGAAAATTTCTGCCACAAGTCATCAGTGAGCATCCCTTCTTCCCAATAGAATTTAAGGACATCTTGGAATTGTTCGCGGAAAGCCTTGGCCGATGCCTCTAGTGCGGCCCATTGCTCCGGCTTCATATTGGCTTGCATGTAGTCGAGCCGTTCCTGAGCGGTGCGGGCGGTCTCTCCGCCAGGGTTGAACTTGGTGGGGCTTTGCTCGTAGCCGATGGTTTGCATTTCTCCATCTACCATTTCCTTCACCTCGTATTTCTCGCGGGCGATGCGCGTGTAGATGAGATAATCATCGAGGGAGAAACGACTGATGCCTGCCTCGTCCAGCCCGATTAGGACTCGCTGCATATCCATCATGCGAAGTTGCAGGCGGCTGTCGGCCATCGGGTGCTCCTCGGTGAGGTAGCGGTAGGGATCGTCCTCGGCCGAGGGCAGCTTTCCTTCGGCGCGGGCCTTGTCGATGGCCGATGTCAGCGGAAAAAATTCATCCCAATATTGATCGCGTATATCATCCCAGAGGCCGGTCAAAGAAGTGCGGCGGGAGGTGGCTTTGTTAAAAGCATCGAGGAATGCCTGGTCTCCTTTGGCATAGTTTTCCCAATCTCTGGCCTGCCGTTTTTCCAGCACACTGGACCGGCCTTTGTTGATGCGGTCGTAGATGTCCACCAGCTTGGCTTTGACCTGCGGGCGGCTGTCGAGGTGGTTCCAGAAGGTCTCGTAAAAAATAGGAGCGCGGGTTTTGAGATCCGCCGGGCTGTTCATCAGCACGCTCATGGCATCGGCGAAAAGCTCCTCGGCGCTAAAACGGTATTTGATGTAGTCGTCCGGCGTTTTCGCCATGTCGAAAGGTTTCCACCATTTTGTCAGGTCGATCAGTTCTTGCCGGATGTATTTGAAGTCGGCGACATTTCTTGCAGCCATCTCGGCCCGCATGGCGGCGTGGAATGCCTCGCGGAGTTCGTCTGGAGTCGGTTCGCGGCCACCGATATTCTGGACTTCCTCGCGGGTCGTCGTGCCAATTTGTTCGCCTTGGATTTGGAATTTCTCCAAGCGCGAATCGACGATGCCTTTCATGGCTTGCTTGACGATGGCTTTCTTCGTGCCCCCGTCCTGCTTGGCAAACCAGTCGTAGAGTTCCGGCCATTGCTCGCGGGCATCGAGGCCGAAGAGACCCTTCACGATTTCTGGCGTCACTCCGCTTTGCGCATAGACCGGCTCCTCCACCAGCACACGGCGCACTTCGCCTTCCAGCGAGACGCGCAAATCTTCCTCGGCCCGCTGGCGGATAGCTTCGCGTTGTTTCTTGCTGATCGCTTCTCCCTGCACGGCGACGGGATCAAGCGGCATCGAATGTTTGGTCGAGCGAACACCGGCAATGATGCCAAGGAGGTTGCCCTTCTGCATTTTGAAATCATCCATAAATTGGATGAAGTGTCCGGCCTCGTGCATGAAAACCATGTTGGCAGAAGCCTCACCGCCTGCGGCGATAAGATCAGGGCGCAGCGTGATGTAGCCGTTGCCCGCAGGCAGGAATGTGCCCAATGCTCCACGCTTGCGCGGCACACGGATTTGCGGGTTGTTTCCAGACAGGCTTTTGAAAAACTCCATCGCTTCCGGCATTTCAATGATCGGCACCTTATCCATGCCGCCGAGGATCACCGGCATGGTCCAGACGCCAGTGTCAGCGCGGGAGACGCCCACCGCATCGGGGAAGTCGGCGAAGACTTGGGCGTCGTTGTAGGTTTCGAGCGGTGGCTTGGGGAGCGTGGCGGTGGTAGAGAGGAGCGGGGCGGGCGGTCCTGCGTCGGCCATGGTCTTGCCGCCTCGGGAGGATTTGGCGGGCGGTCCGGCATCGGCGAAAGCCATGTTGGTTTGGCTCTTCTGCGCCTCCTCCTCCGCCGCTTGCTGGCGGTTGGCTTCGTCGGCTTCGCGTTGGAGCTTTAAGCTGTCGTCATCCAGCGGGCGGTCGAGGCTGAATGGCATTTCGCCAGGGGTAAAAAGATTGCCAGAGAATGGATCGGCCTGCTGGGCGGCGGCGGGCGGGGCGGCGGTCTCAGTAAGAAATGAGAAGCCATCATCCTGTGAGGGGGAGATTTCGGTTTCCTGCACCCACATTTGCGTGCCGTCTTCCACTTTCTGGAGGCCAAACTTTGCGCCGTCTTCCAGGGAAATGGTGAAGGTCTCGGGGTCGATGGCTTTCACATTGAGCCATTCGTCTGCAATCTTCACGCGGTCGCCGATCTTGAGGTCGCTGGTTGTGACCGGTTGCAGGTTGGATTTCTTGGTCTTCGAGGGGTCGAGGGCTTGCTTAGTGAAGGTGTCGTATTGCTTCTGGATTTTATTTTGCTCGGCCTCGGTGGGGTCGCCATCCTTGATTTGGCGATAGCTATTGACCTCCGACATGTAGGCGTTGAACAAAGTATCCGGCGAGGGGTCGGGCAATAAACCTCGCTCGAAGAGTTCTTGGGCGCGGACATCGTAGGGTTGGCCTGTCGAGCGGTGCGTTTCGGCGAAGTGCCTGCCGGTGCGGCGGATCTCGTTCCAAAAATCATTCTCGCCGCCCGCCGTGCCGCTAGAGCTTGGGCGCATCGGGCTTTCTTGCAGGGCCGCAAGGATGGGAAATGCGCCGGGGTCGTAGGAGATGCGGGGGAAACTGCGCTTGGGCTTGGCGGGCGGCGGAGTGGTGGCCCCCTCCCCGGTGATCAGTTCGGGTGAGCCCGTCGTTTCGGGCGCTCCGCTTGCGGCGGCTGGGGCCGTAGAGGCGTTCGGGGGAATGTCGTCAACCAGCGTGGCGGTGGTGGGGTCGAAGGGGAGGATGTTCGACGGCGCGGCGGCGGGGCCGGGTAAAGCGGGCACGCCCTCGGGGCCGGGCAGGGCGTTGCTGCCGCCTTGGAAGGCGGGCGCGGGGCCGCCTCGGTTGAGGAAGGCTTGGCCGGAGTAGGCGGCGGGGCTGCCAGAAAGCGGCACGGCGGCTTGGGGATTCTCGGCGGCGTAGGCCAGGGCGGGCTGGCCAGCGGGCGGGGTGAATCCCGCATCGGCCAAGGCGGATTGCTGGAAACGGGGGTTGATGATCTCGGTGGTATCGAGGAAGCGGAAGCCTGCGGCGTCGACGGTGGCGCGGCGGATGGCTTGGGCATCGAGGAGGCGTTCATCGGCGCGGAGGGTATCCACGGCTTGGCGCATGACTCGGTAGTCCTCGGCCTCTTGGCGGGTGGCGCGTCCGGTTTTGACTTGGGATTCAAGTGTGACCAATTCCTCGGGGGCGTAGGTTTTATTGCGAGCCTTCACCCCGAGGCCCGCGCCGAGGCCGCCGAAGATGGCGGAGATGCCAGTGCTGGCGGGGTCGTATTGCGGGCGGGGGGCGAGTTGTTCGCCGGTCTGGCGGAAATGCTCCATCGCCACTTCCTTGCTGATGTCTTGATGCAGGAGTTTATCGAGGCCGAGGTTGCCGACTTGGATCGTGGCATCGGTGGCCACGCCAATGCCTGCGCCTGCGCCAAAGGCTCCGGTGACAAACTTGGCGGCGGCGGCGCTGCCCTTCTCGGCTTGGATGAGATTGGCGGCATTCGCCAGGCGGGAGATGGAAACGGGCGTGGGGGCGAGGATCGAGACGAGCTGGCCGCCGGTGTTGTAGCCGGGCTTGAGTTGGTTCGCGGCGTAGAAGCTATCGAGCAGGTCGCTTTCCTTGGAGGAGAGTTCGAGGAGCTTGTCGTAGGCGGCTCCGGTGCCGAGCGCGGCGGCGGTGCCTGCGCCAATACCAACGGCGATGGCCCCCGGTCCAGTAAAGCCGGTGGCCGTGGCGGCGGCTCCTCCTCCCACGATGGCGGCTCCGGTTTGCATGGCTCCTTTGAGCAAGCCGGAGGCGGCGGCTTTGGCTTCGGGGAAAGCTCCGGCGCGGCGCTCCAGGTCGCGGCGGGCGGCGGTGGCTTTCTCCACCGATGGGATCACGGTGCGGGTGGCTTCGTCCCATTGATCCACGGTGCCTTTCTGGAGCTGGGTGTAGGAGTCGGAGTCGATCACCCCGGCGGACCACAGATTCTCGACGGCGGAGTTGTAGCGGGCGGGGTCGATGTAGATGCGGCCATCGAGGACTTTCCAAGATTGGCTGCCCTCGGGGAAAATCCCCTCTTCGCGGATAAGTTGATCCTCGCGCATCCCGGCATCGCGGGCGGCATCGAGTTGGGGATTCGGTGCGGGCAAGGCGGGCTCGTCCTCGACGGCAGCGTCCAAGAATGACTCCGCAGTCGGGGCGGGAGTTGGCTGGGCCTCGTCAAGAAATGCCTCAGCTTCGAGCGGTGCTTCGTCGAGGAAAGCTTCGGCGGTCATTTGTAATTGAACTGCGTGCGAAGTATTTGAACGGCTGAGGAGCGATCAATTTTACCAGCGCGGAGGGCGGCACGGACATCATCCGGCGAGGAATAAGGGGCTGGTGTGGCTGCGGGCGCGGGCGCGGGGGAGGATTTGGAGGAGCGGTTCACGGGGCGGATGGCGACTTCGATGCGTTTGTCGAAATCGGATTTCTCGCTTTCCAGTTGCTTGCGGAGGGAAGCCACCTTCGTTCCGCCGAGCCACCCGGCAGGCTCATAGGTGCCGGTCTCGTCGTTGTAGGCCACAGATTCCGCTTCGGTAAAACGAGTGAGATCCGTGAGGCGAGCGCCCACATTTTCGCTCTGGAGCTGGAGGCGTTTGATGTTGTCCTCTTGCGTGGCGGAAAGCTTCGCAGGGCCTCGAACAGCTTCCCCGTTTTCGTTCCGTGCCGGGAAGGCGTTGCCAGTAAGCGGATCAATCATCATCCAAGTGCCATCTTCTGATTGTTTAATTTCCTTCTTCACAGGCTCCGGTTGTTTATCTGCTTCAATTCGCTGGCCATTTGCAAAATACACCGTGCGGCCATCGGGCAGGGCTACGGTCTGAACTTGCGAGGCGCGGGCTCGCTTCACGCTGTCTTGGTAAATGCGGAGGGCATCGCTGGCGCGAAGGCGACCGCCCGAGGCTTTGGCGGCGCGAATGACTTCCTTCTCATGCGGGGAGAGGGCGGCCCATTGTTCTTTGCTGGTGATGCGAATGCTGGCTCCCTGGGCGAGCCGGGCGGCGGTGGCATCGTAGGGCTCCTCCTCTTGACCCGACACGGCATCGAGGGCTTGGCCCACCGGTTGTTGCTGGGTGGCCGGATCGACGGCATCAAACGCTGCCGATAAGGGCATGATGTTATTTGGATCAGCGTCGGCAGAGGGGTTCACCGGGAGCGGCACAACCTGGTCGTAATCGAGAACGGCTTGCTGGGGAGTCATGGAACGATTTTACTAGTCCTCGTCAACGCCAGGTGCCACATCGACGCTAAACATAGGCGAAGACCCCCCGCCCCCGCCGAGGCCGAGGGCGGCTTTCTGTTGAGCAAGTTGATAAGCGCGGTCGTATTGGGCGTTTTGGCGGGCTATTTGCTGCATGTTTTCAAACTCAGCGGCGTGGGCCATGACTGCGCCGGACATTTTATCTGGGTTGCCTTTGGTGTCTTCGAGAGCTTTGCCAAGAGACATTTTGAATTTCTGGCCTTGCTCTCCATAGTTGTCGGAGAGGCTCATCATGGCCTGGCCGCTGGCCATGGATTGCTGCATCTTGGCGTTGTCGGTTTCGTTCTTCTCGATGCGCTTATTCACCATGCCCATGGCGGTGTTGAACGAGGAGGTGAGGGAGTTCTGAAAGTTGGCTTGGCCTTGAGCTCGGATGTTCGTGGCGTTGCTTGCTCCTTGGGCGTAAATCTCGGCGGAGCGGTCGGTGACGGCGGGGGCGTATTGCATGGGTTAGGCGGGGTTGAGGAGGTTGTGGGCGAGGGTGAGTGGGACGGTATCTAGGCAGGCTCCGCTGGCGGCGTGCCAATCGCGGGCGGCTTGGCGGAGGGCTTCGCGTTGGGCGTGGGCGAACCATTGCTGGTCGGTCCAGGCATTGGCGGCGAGCCAGGCTTTTGCGGTTTCCGAGTCGGTGATTCCGAGTCGGTGCCACATGCGGGTGCTGGCGGCGAAGATGTCTTCGGGCGTAGTGACGATGCCGAGCATTTGGGCAAGCTCGGAGACGAGGTGGCGGTCGGTGGCGAGGGTGCGGTCGGCCTCGCTGGCGAGGTGGTGCTGGCGTTGGCCGTTGCTGGTCGGGAGGTCGTTGGCTAGGAGGGCGGTGAAATAGGTGGTGTGGATGTGCTGGGGGAGATCGCGGGTGGCGGGCGGCGGGGCCTGCTGGGCGTGCCGGATGGCGGCTTCGGCGTCTTTGGCTTTTTGATCGATGAGGTTGTGCTTGAGGGCTTGGAAATCCAATGCCGGGAGCACGGCCTCGATGGCGGACCAAGTGCGCTCGGGGTAGTAGATGCGGGAGATGGTGGCGAGGTGCTTGCGGGCTTCGGCGGTGGGGAGGAATCCATCGGCGGAGAGGGCGTCGAGCGTGGCGCGGATGTTCACCAAGGGGATGGTGTAGCTTTTGTAGTCCTCGCTGGCTGGGCCGTGAGCCACGGCGACATCGGCGTCATCGGTGCAGGTGCCATCGGCATACCATTCGGCGATGAGGCCGACGGGCTCGGCTCCGTAGCGGGCGCACTCGACGGCGCGGAGGGCTCCGAGGCTGCCTGCGCCAATGACGCGGCAACCCTGCTCGATGGCAAAAAGGATCTCCTTGTGCCAGGGAGCGAGGCTTTGGTGGAAGAATCCGTCGAGGAGGATGAGGGTGTCTGGCCCTTCGAGCGCGGCGGCGGCGATGTCGCCTTGCTGGGCCGGGGGCCGGAGGTCGGCATCGGCGGGGATATTGCTGGGTCGTGTGGGGCCGAAGAAGATTTTCATAGGTTAGCCTCCGGCGAACGCGGTCATGATGGTCACGGTATCGTTTTCGGAGAGGGAGGTCTTCATGCCATCGAGGTAGCGGATGTCGTCGTCGTTTCGGAAAACTATGTAAAAGCGTGGGATTTTCCCCTCGGAATAAACGGCGGCGTGGTAGGCTGGGAAAATTTTTGCCAAGTGATCCATGAGCTCTTCCATGGATTTCGCAGGGCAAATGATTTCGCGGAGGCCGTCGGTGAAGCGGGTGTGGAAGTCAGCAACTTTGAGTGTCATTTGGAAAGAGCGCGGGGGCCGGGTTGGGCGTAGTCGAAGGTGTAGCCTTCGAGGGTCGGCACGATGACTCGCACGACGGAGCAGGGATAGGGGTGGTCAAATTCGTAAACCAGCGGCTCGGGGATGTCGGCGGCTTCAAGCATGGAGAGGAGGGTGTCGATGTCCTCCTCAAAGGTCTCGCCGGAGCGGTCGGGGTGGGCGTTGGCGCTGATGGTGGCGTGCTTGTAGAGGCGGGCGAGGACCGCAGCGGAGTCCGTGGATTTGACCTTTTCGTGGAGGTGATGGAAAAAATCGTCACGGCTTCCGGCGATCCAGACGGCGCGGGCTTGGATGGTCTCGGTGATGGCGCGGGCTTGAGCGATGGCGGGGTCGAGGTGGGCGGCGTAGCCTTTGTTGACGCCAAATCCTTTGTCGCAGTCGATCAGATAGCAAATGTAGGCGGGCACGCCGATGTCGCTGGTGACATCGATGAGGACCGGGGTGACATCGGCCTCGCGCAGGGTGCGGACGAGGCGGGCGACGGTGGGGTCGGTGATGGTGTCGAGATCGACGCGTGGAAAATCCTGCAAGCGCCGCTGGGCGATGCCGGTGCAGTCGCGCTCTATGCACTCGTAGAGCCCCCCGGCGACGGCCTCGGCGTAGGTATTGCCGGAGGAAAGGCCGTTGCTGGTGTAGGCAAAGGGCATGCTGGTCAGCGGAGCGGGATCGGGGCGGGCGATGAGTCGCACGGCGTCGGTGGGCACCATGCGGGGCGCTCCGCTGCGCAGACCCAAAACCTCGGTCCAGGGCATGACGGCATAGGGGTGGTAGACCGCGCCTTTGATCATGGGCAGGCGGGTCTCGGCGAGGTCGCCGAGTTGCGCGGCAGAGGCCAGGGTGTGGGGCGGGCGGCTGGTCTCACCGACATGGCGCTCGAACCCCTCCATCATGGCCGAGCATTTGGCGGCTTCGATGGTGGCTCCTTTACCGGAATCGACCGCAAGAACGATGGCGTCGGGCCTCATGCACTGAGCCACACAGATGCCGATGCGGTCGAGCCCGGTGATCTCGGCGAGGCGGGTAATGCCTGCGGTGTGGAAATGCGGGCGCATGCGCTCCAGAGTTTCTTCTGGCGTGCAGGCGCGTTGGGCTCCTTCGAGCCAAATTTTGTCGGTTAGTTCCAGGACCATTGAAGCGTGCGGAGTGTGAGGCGGGCGGCGAGGCGGCGGAGGGGGGTGGTGATTGCGGCGGCGATGGCTTGGCCGTGCTGGCAGTAGAGTCGGATGGTGCGGTCGCTGGCATGGCGGAGCATGGCGCGGCGGTATTCCATCCACCGGGCAGTGGCCGTGCCGAAGGCGGCGCGGGCGATCCAGCAGGCAGCGGCGGCGGCTCCGATGACGGCGCTGGCTCCCATGGCGGCTCCCTGGAGGCCCATGTTAGCGGCATTTTCGCTGGCCTTGGCTCCCATGTAGGCGCTTTGGAGGGCGGCGTTGTTGTTTTGCACGGTGTTCCAGCGGCTATCGAGCATGGAGGCGTTGACGGCAGCGACATTGCCGGCCATTTGCGTGGCGTTGTTGTAGGTGTTGCCGATCATTTGGCCGGATTGGCCGAGGGTGCTGGCTCCCATGCCGAGGGCGGGGTTCATGGCGCGGGCGTAGGGGTCGATGGTGATGTTGGCTCCGGCGAGGCTGCTGCGGAGGTTGGCTTGGTTCATCCTGGTGTTGGCGGACTGGCCGAGGATGTTGCCGACTTGGCCGATGCGGTTTTGCCGGTTGCCGACAAGCATTTGGTTGGTGGAGCCAGCGAAGTTCCGGCGGCTCGCTTCGCGCTCCGTGGCGTAGGCGTCGCGGTTGAGGACTTCTGCGGCGAGGGCGGAGTTGCTGACGCCGAGGCCACGGGCGGCCATACCAGAGCGGGCTTGCTGGGTGGCTTGGCGCTCCTGCTCGGGGCTGAGGGCGCGGCCTAGAGCGAGTTCGCTGGTGGCTTGGCGTTGTAGCTCGCGCTCAATGTCGGTGCCTTCGAGGTCGCGGGCGGCTTGGTAGCCGAGTTGCTCGGTGTAGTCGCCGATAGTTCCAAGCGCGGTCGCTTGGTCTTCGGCGGCGATGAGTTGGTCGGTGGCGCGCCGGGTATAGGCGTTATTGTTGCCAGAAAGGCTATCGGAGAGTTTTCCAATCGTGCCGAGCTGAAGGGCTTCGAGTTTCGGATAGGCTTCGATCTGCGCGTTGAGCTGGTCGCGGTATTGCTCTTTGGAGACTTTACTGGATTCTGCCATGAGCTTGCCGTAGTTAATCGGCTGTGCTTGCGGGGGAGCTTTTTGCTCTTTGGGTTTTTGTGCTGAACCGCCGCCCATTACGCTATCCCCCTTTCAGCTACGGACGACACGGAGGTCGTCCCTCCAAGACCGACGCGGCGGGCGAGTTTGGCCCATGGGTAAGCGTGTGGTTGGAAAGAATTGCGGCGGTGCCAGATGGCCCACTCTTGGGGGCGGGTGGCGACGCGGAGAAATTCGCGGACGGGGTTCGCGTGGCCGACCGAGGCGGCGAGCTCGACGAACCAGGCGTTTGGGGGGAGGTCGTAGGTCATAGAGTTTGTATCTGGGGAGTAGTGGACTTCGTGGGCGAGGAGGAAGACTTGCGGGGTGTTGAAAACGAGGCCGTGGGCCATGTGCCAGGCGAGGAGGGACTCAAAAGGTTCGGTGGTGTGTTCGTCATGCCAGTTGCGGGCGCGTTCCCAGGGGAGCATTAGATTTTGATGCAATACAACAGGGAGATGTTGGCGGGGCGGGTTTCGGTGCCAACCAAGGTGCTGCCCGGTCCAGATGCCAAGGCGGGCCCAGTAGCTGGATAGCCTGCGGTAGCAGAATTTATATTAGCTGCGTTCGCCCCTTGCATTCCAGCGGTTCCAAAAGTGTAATTTGTCTCCGTGTGCGTGTGAGCTTTTAGCTGATCCTGCTGCTTCTGCCCAAAAGTTCCGGTGTAAACCGTCCCGCTAATCGTCTGCGGCCCACTGCCGCGCACAAAAATACCGCGCAGATCGGGGAGCGTTCCGACAACGCCAAAGTTTGCGCCTACCGCTGCGTAAAGCGCCGTGTAGTCTGCGGTCACAGTTTGCACCGTGCCGTTTCCGTTAGGCACAACACTACCGTCAGCAATCAACCAACCGGAAGGCGCAGTTGTCCTGGCAAATGGCATGATAGCGCCAGCGGGGAGTAGCGCCTGCTGGGTTAAGGCGGCCAACTTCGCCGTAGTCACATTGGCGTCCGCAATTTTTGCCGTAGTCACATTGGCGTCCGCAATTTTTGCCGTAGTCACATTGGCGTCCGCAATTTTTGCCGTAGTCACAT
>Ga0315902_10008012_pt1 | contig 14347 bp, 10 predicted proteins | sample LakEriMetagenome_9_FD_203523 | JGI IMG/M metagenome (GOLD analysis project Ga0315902, IMG submission 203523) | Freshwater fungal communities from buoy surface, Lake Erie, Ohio, United States - Buoy 12 MA117 | ecosystem: Environmental > Aquatic > Freshwater > Lake > Lake biofilm | place: USA... | reverse complement strand
GAAGCGCATGAGCGCTACGCACCGGTGTTGCGACCCCTGTTTGCCGCGGCAGACGCTGGCGCCCTGCAGCTGGTGAAGTCCGTTGTGACGCTGCTCGAAGTCCTGGTGGTTCCATACCGGGCCGGGGCCAATGAGCTGGCCGTCCGCTATGAGTTGATGCTCACACGCAGTCGAGGGATCACCCTCAGTGCGGCCGGTGCGGCGGAGGCCCGACTGGCTGCCCAGCTTCGAGCACGGTACGGTATGCGCACACCCGACGCGCTGCAGCTGGCTACCGGCCTTGAGGCCCGCTGTACCGCGTTCGTGACCAATGATCGCGCCTTCCCGTCCATCCCCGGTCTGCCCGTGATCCAGCTGGACTTACTGGTCGCCTGATCGTGGAGTTCCTCTCGAGGATCGCCAATGCGTGACGCACCTGACACGATCGAATCTCTGGGCGCATGCTCCCGCCGCGACCTGCTGACGCGAAGTGCGGTTGGGGCGCTCCCGCTGCTCGGCTGGAGCGCACCCGAGCAACCGCCGCGATCCCTGCGCCCTCCGCGCGGACGGGACTACGTGATCGAAGCCACGGCGGCCTTGGTATTCCGAGACGGCGCCCCCGTCGTGATGCGTGATGTGTCCGTGCGTGTGCGGGGCAACGACATCGTGGAGGTCCGCGAAGGGCGCATTGCCGGGACTGCGGACCGGATCGATGCCCGGGGACAACTGCTGCTCCCGGGATTCATCTCCGGCCATACCCACGCGGCATCCGGGACGCCCACGCGGGGGTTGATCGAGGGCGGTCGATCCTACCAACGGCCCATCGAACTGCTGGAGGCGCTCCCGGATGATCTCCTCGACGACATCACGGCGTACAACGTGGCCGAGCTGCTCCGGTCGGGGTGTACCACGCATGTGGAGATGAGTCTCAGCCTCAAGCAGGCGCAGAGCTACGTGCGGGTGGCGCGCCGCTGGCATGTCCGTGGCTTTCCCGGCGGCATGGTCCCCGGCACGGCGCGCCTCTTTCCCATCTGGCGTCGGACCAACGATGCGGTGCTTGCGGCGAGCGTGCCCGACACGCTGGCGGAGATCGAGGCGAATCGCCGGTTTGCGCTCTCGGTGAACGGAGCGGAGGATGGGCTGATTCGCCCCATGATGACGCCGCACGCGACGGATACGCACACACCCGAGACGATGCGGACCGTGATCGCCGCGGCGCGCGAGCTGGGGACCGGGATTCACACACACCTCGCACAGGGCGCTGGTGAGGCCCGCACCACGCAGCGGCTCTACAGTCAGACACCGGCCCAATGGCTGGAATCACTGGGGGCGTTCGATGGACCATTTTTCGGCGCCCACATGACGGGAGCAACCACCATTGACTGGGCGGTGATGGCGCGGCATGGCGGCGTCTATTCCCACTGCCCATCGGGCGGTGGGGCGGGCAACTCGAGCGGCACGCAGCCGTACCCCGAGGCGCTCGCCGCCGGCGTGCGCACCAACATCGGCATTGACACGCACTCGAACGACTACGTCGAGAATCTCAAGCAGGCGGTGATCTGCGGCCGGGCCCGGGCTCGGCTGCTCAATGCGTCGGGTCGTCGAGCCGCCGACGGGACACCGCTCTCCCCGCTCCCCATGCCGAGCATCATGGACGCCCTCGCCGGCGCCACGCACGTGGCAGCGGATGGGCTGCGCCGTCCCGATCTGGGGCGCATTGCCGTGGGGGCCAAGGCGGATCTCTGCAGCATCGATGTGAGCGGCTTACTCCTCGGTGGTGGAGCCATCGGACCGGAGCCGCTCAACCATCTGCTGTACGCGAATGGCCTCGCCGTCCGCCATGTGATCACGCAAGGATACGTGCAAGTGTTCGACGGCCAATTCCTGGTGGATGATCCCGCGCGACTCGCCACGCGCGGTGCGGCCGCGCTGGAACAGATCTGGGCCCAACTCCGGAGTGAAGGATGGTTCACGGTATGACTGCCTCTCGTCGCGATTTCGTCCGCCGGATGGGGTTGGGACTCGCGGCCTCTGCATCCGCTGCGGAGGCGCTCAGTGCGCTCACGCCGAGTGCCGGTCGAGGGGACTCCGAACGGTTGCTGGTGGAGAATCCTCATCACCCGACCCCTGCGCCGGTGGGGATCGATCGGTTACCGCTCGTCTGGTACCAGCGACAGTCGCAGCGCCTGCGTGACCAGGCCCGCGCTCGTGGGGTCGACATCCTGCTCCTCCAGAGCGACGTGAACCTGGTGTATTTCTCCGGCTGCTTTCGGGGCAGCGGGGAGCGCACCACCTGGGCCATGATGCCCACCCGCGAGACGGACACGGTGTACTGGTTCTCTCCGGCCATCGACCGGGACCTCATCACCTCGTGGTGGTGCACGGAGAACGACTACTACTTCTGTTATCCGCATGCCGACGGGGGCTTCCCCAACCGCGGGGAGCTCACGAAAGGGGCCCGGGTGGACCTCTGGGCGTGGGTGCTGGGGAAGCTGGCAGCCAAGGGGCTCGGTGACGTCACCATCGGCCTCGATCGGGAGCTCACGCCATCGGCCCAGCAGACGTTCAGCCGCGTCCTCCCGAATGCGAAATGGGTCGATATCAGCGATCTCTGTCTGCGGATGCAGATCATCAAGACGCCCGAGGAGATTGCGCTGACCCAGCGCGCCTACCGGTACTTCGACCTGGTCCACTGCTTCGCACGGGACTTTCTGCTGGAGCATGGGACCTCCACCACCGACTATCAGGTGGGGCAGGCGCTGTCGCAGTATGGCATCAACCTGATGATGCGTGATGTGAAGCGAGATGGCCGGCCGCACACCGCGGTGGGGATGGAGGTTACGGGGCACTACGTGCGCACCGGGGTGGCCACGGCGTATCCGCACCCCAACCAGTTCTTCCACGCGCCCATTCGGAAGGGAGAGCCCGTCTACGTGAACTGCGACATCCTGCTGGGCGGCTACGGCGGCGAGGGGTACCGCAACTACATTCTCAAGCCGTCCAATGCGGCGCACGACCGGATGTGGCAGGTGGTGGCGGATACCGTGCAGATGATCGTGGAGGAGACGAAGCCGGGGGCCGTCTGCTCCGACATTGCCTACAAGGTGCACGCCTATCAGATCAGGCAGGGGATGCAGGAATACATCTACCACCGCCCCGGGCACGGCCAGGGGCAGAACTTCGTGGGGCACCAGCCACCCTTTCTGGCCCTTGGCGATCACTCGGTGGTGGAGGAGGGGATGACCTTCTCCGTGGAGCCCGGGCTCTACGACGAAAAGAACGGGATCGGCATCAATCCGAGCGATCGGCTCGTGGTCCTGAAGGATCGCGCGGTGCTGATGAGCCGGATCCCGTTCACGAAGGCGTGGAGCTACCTCGACGTCTGATCAGGGCCCACCGACTCCTGCCACGATCGTGAGCAGCGCGCCGGCAATCCCCACTGCTGGCCCCGGGTTCTCGTTCACCAGCACCACGAGGCTGGCGCGTTTGGCGGGATCATGCAGCCCCACGGAGGAAAAGCCGCGGATCTCGCCGGTGTGCGACCAGATGGTACGCCCCACCAGGATCTTACGGGACATTCCCAGCCCATAGTTCTCCGGGGCGACGGGCGTCATCATGGCGGCAAGTGATGCGGCATTCACCACGCGTCCGGTCATGAGGGCCTGCCACCAGCGCGCGAGATCACTGGCGGTGGCGAAATACGCGCCCGCCATCCACGCGGCGCTGTAGGTCGACGTACGCGTCGACATCACGTTGAATGTCCCCCCCACCCAGCCGGCGGCGAGCGGGCCGGTGGGGGCCTCGGCCTGATCGAGGAAGAGCGAGGTGAGCGCCAGCGGAGTCAGCAGTTCGGAACGAACGCCCTCGTGCACTGGCCGCTTCATCACCGCTTCGGCCACGAGGCCGGCCAGCTGATAATTGGAGTTGGAGTAGCTCCATCCCGAGCCACGCGGAAAGAGCGGGGGGCGGAGCAGAGTCAGCGCGCGCTGGGGTGTCCACTTGGCCGAGACGTTGGCCAGAATCGAGTCGCGATAGCCGGGGAAATCGGTGAGGTCGAAGACGCCGCTGGTGTGATTCAGCACCTGGCGCACGGTGATGGCCGGGTCGACGTGCGTGATGGGCGGCAGCCATCGGCTCAGCGGATCATCGAGCGACAGCCGTCCCTGCTCGGCCAGCCGCACGAGCAGCGCGGCGGTGATGTTCTTGGAGATGCTGCCGATCCCGAGGCGCATGGAGGGGTCCATGGGGACGCCGGGTTCCGAGAGCCCTGCCGTCCCGCGCCATTCTCGCCCATCGGCCAGGACGACTGCCGCTGAGGCCCCTCGAATCGGTGCCGTGCGGACCGCACTATCGAGTGCACGCTGCAGACGAGCCGTCCAGCTGGTGTCGAGCGTGGGGGCACTCGGTCCCGGGGTGGGCGGGACGGCGCGGACGGTCTGTTCGGGAGCACACCCGGTTGCACCGGCCAGGGCGCCGCCGAGCACGGACGCCACCAGGAGGCACCGCCGTTGATTGGTCATGTGGAGCTCCTCACGACCTCACCCCGGTGCGCCCGCGCGCACCCTGCGCTACGGATAGCTGCTGGCCGGTCGGAAGGTCTGGTGTATGGTACTCCCGCTGGTCCCTCCGCTGGAGGTCCCGCCCCCCGGCAGGTGAATGAGGCCATTCAGGAAGGCCGCTCCCGTGACGCCGTGGACTGGCGTGGGCATGTCCGGGAGGTGGATCCAGGCATTGCGGACCGGATCAAAGACGTCATGATCGGGGAATACGCCGTTGGCGGCTTGCGTATTGCCCTCCCCGCCAAAGACATGCACGTACCCGTTGGCGGCGATGGCGTTCACGCCCCCACGCGGCTTGAGCATCGGGGTAGCAGTCGACCAGCTCCCGGTGGCCACGTCGTAGACCTCGACCTTGTCGAGCGTCGGGGTCTCGAAGCCGGCGCCTACACGTCCCCCCATCACATACACTTTGCTGCCGACACTCACCACGCCGATGTGGTTGCGCTGGGTGGGAAGGATGGGAAGGGTTTCCCAGCGATCGCTGGCCGGGTCGTAGACGGCGAAGTCATTGCCGCGCGGTGGCCGGCCGCCGGCGACGTAGATGCGGCCGTTGACGACGGCCGCACCGCCGCCACCCCGTGCGGTGGGCATGGGCGCCCGCGTCACCCAGCTGCCCCGTCTCGGATCGAAGGCATATACGGTGTTCACGAAGGGGCCGTCGCCGCCGGCTTCGGTCTGCCCACCGATGACGTAGACCACGCCGCTCACCGACGCCGACATCGTGTGATTGAGCGCCACCGGGAGCGGCGCACTCCGGCGCCACTGATCCGTCGCGGAATCGTAGACCTGAACGACCGTGGTGCTGATGCGGGTCGAGGGATAGCCTCCGAGCACATAGATCTGCCCGTCGGCCTCGGCCACGGACATCTCCGAGTTGGCTTCGAGCAGGTCGGCCTTCCGTCCCCAGCGGGTGGCCTCCGTCACTGGCGGCGTGGGGGCAGCGGGCGCTGGGGCTTCGGGGTTGCTGCAGGCAGCGGGCCCAAGCAGGAGCAGGGCCGCCAGGGGCCAGTGATGGCGGCGATGGGGGATGATCGGCATGCCTGTCTGAGACGCATGGTGGCTGACCCCGTTAACCCGAGGAGACGATTCCCGGCCGACTCGGACCCGGATCCCTCCCCACGGGGCGGGTCGCGCTCCGAAGGCGGAGACGCGATACTTCCACATCCGCGCAGGGCATTCCCGCTCCGATCCGCAGGCGATGAGCTGGCAGCACACGATCCACGCCGTCACCTACCGGTTCGACTCTCTCCGGACTCTGCTGGCGAAAGCGTCGCCGCCGCGCTCGGGCGATGCGTTGGCGGGGCTCAGCGCCTCGAGTGCCGCGGAGCGAATGGCGGCACGCTTCTGTCTCGCGGAGGTGACGCTGGCCGAGATCGTGGCCAATCCGGTCATCCCCTACGAGCTCGATGAAGTCACCCGGTTGATCTGCGATCGTCACCCCGTCGACCGCTTTGCCCCCATCGCCACGCTTTCGGTGGGGGCGTTCCGGAACTGGCTGCTGCAGGAGTCGACCGATGCGGAAGCCCTCGCGTCGATTGCCCCGGCGATCACACCGGAAGTGGCGGCGGCGGTCTCCAAGCTGATGCGCAACCAGGACCTGATTCTGGTGGCCCGGAAGTGCCGGGTCATCACCCGGTTCCGCAATACCATCGGCCTGCCGGGACGGTTGAGCGTCCGTCTGCAGCCCAACCACCCCACCGACGACCTGAAGGGAATTGCCGCGTCGATTCTCGATGGGCTGCTCTACGGCGCGGGCGATGCCGTCATCGGCGTAAATCCGGCGGGCGACCGCATGTCGGCACTCGACGGCCTGTGGCGCATGATGGACGAGATCATCCACCGCTTCGAGGTGCCCACCCAATCGTGCGTCCTCGCGCACGTGACTCGTCAGATCGAGGCGATCGAGGCCGGCTGTCCGGTGGATCTGGTGTTCCAGTCGGTCGCGGGTACCGAGGCGGCCAATCGCAGCTTCGGGATCGATCTCACGCTGCTGCACGAAGCACGCGACGCGGCGCTGTCGCTCGGTCGGGGGACCGTGGGCACCAATGTCATGTACTTCGAAACGGGGCAGGGGAGCGCCCTCTCGGCGAATGCCCATCACGGGGTGGATCAGCAGACCTGTGAGGCTCGGGCCTATGCGGTTGCGCGAGCCTTCGACCCGCTGCTGGTGAACACGGTCGTCGGCTTCATCGGGCCCGAGTATCTGTTCGATGGCAAGCAGATCATCCGGGCCGCCCTCGAGGATCATTTCTGCGGCAAGCTGATGGGGCTCCCGCTCGGATGTGATGCCTGCTACACCAACCACGCGGAAGCCGACCAGGACGACATGGATACGCTGCTGACGCTGCTGGCAACGGCGGGGGTCACGTACATCATGGGGGTCCCGGGTGCCGATGACATCATGCTGAACTACCAGAGCACCTCGTTCCACGACGCGCTCTACCTGCGCGAGGTGATGGGGTTGCGCCATGCACCGGAGTTCGAATCGTGGCTGGCCCGGATGCGGCTGCTGGACCCGCAGGGGCGCCTGCTGGAGTCCGGAGCACGCACGCCGGTGGTCCGGCAGCTCACCGATTTCGCGCAGGGCGCATGAGCGGCGACGCCCACCCGCTGGTCCAGGCGAATCCCTGGACAGGCCTCCGGCAGTTCACCGATGCCCGTATTGCCCTTGGCCGGGTGGGCGCCAGCCTGCCCACCGATCAGGTGCTCACGTTCGGGCTGGCACATGCACTGGCGCGGGATGCGGTGCATGCGGCGCTCGACATCCCGCGCCTGACTGCCGATCTCACGGCGCTTGGCCTCACTCCCCGGGTGGTGACCAGTCAGGCGACCGACCGGCACGTCTACCTCCTGCGCCCCGATCACGGGCGCGTCCTGCATCCGGAGGACGCAGCACAGCTTCATGCGGTCGATTCGCCAGCGGAGCTGGCCTTCGTGCTTGGTGACGGTCTCTCCGCCGTGGCGGTGCAGCATCATGCCGCCCCTTTGCTCGCCGCTCTGCTGCCGCTGCTGGGCCTCCACCGGCGCGTGGCCCCCCCGATCATCGCCACACAGGCGCGCGTGGCACTCGGCGACGATATCGGCGAGCGCCTCGGGTCCCGCCTCGTGGTGGTCCTCATCGGGGAACGGCCCGGCCTGAGCGCCCCGGACAGCCTCGGAGCCTACCTGACCTACGCACCGCGACGGGGGCGCACCGACGCCGAGCGCAACTGCGTCTCCAACATCCGACCCGCGGGTCTTGGCTACGCCGATGCCGCCCACCGCATTGCGTGGTTGATCACGGAGGCGCTGGATCGACAGGTGACCGGTGTGGCGTTGCACGACGACAGCGAGGCACTTCCCTTGCTCCCGCGCGTTCATCCCACGGCCTGACCCCCGATCGTGGCCACCCGATTTCCGCCGGATCATCCGCCCCCCCGTGACACCGCGCCGGATCGCGATGTCGATCGCGAGACGCTGCATGCGCTCGGCTATGCCCAGGAGCTGGCCCGACGGCTCGGCGGCTTCTCCAACTTCGCGATTTCCTTCTCCATCATCTGCGTGCTCTCCGGTGGCGTGAATTCGCTGGCCCAGGCCACCTCAGGCGCCGGTGGGGCGGCGATCGGCATCGGATGGCCGCTGGGGGTTGTGCTCTCCGGCGTCTTCGGGGTTGCGATGGCCCAAATCGCCTCGGCCTATCCCACGGCGGGCGGGCTCTATCATTGGGGCGCCATCCTGGGCACCCGCTTCACCGGATGGCTCACGGCCTGGTTCAACCTGCTCGGGCTCATCACGGTGATGGCCGCGATCAACGTGGGGACGTACTACTTCCTGCTCGGAGCGTTCGGTGCCTCACTGGGGCTCACCGACTCCATGCCGTTGCTCATGGGCTGGCTCGTGTTGCTCACCGGGGCACAGGCGCTGGTCAACCATTTCGGGATCGGCTTGACGTCGACGCTGACCGATTTTTCGGGATACCTGATTTTCGCCACGGTCGTGGCGCTCACGGCGACCTGTCTGACGTATGCGCCCGGGTATGATGTGGCGCGACTGGTCACCTTCGCCAACTACTCGGGCGAGGCGGGGGGCAACGTGTGGCCCGCCACGACCGGGTTCGGGGCGTTCCTGCTCGGGCTGCTCATGCCCGTCTATACGATCACCGGATACGATGCGTCCGCCCACACCGCGGAGGAGACCCGCGATGCGGCGCGGACCGTACCGCGCGGGATCATTTCGTCGATCCTCTGGTCGGGCCTCGCCGGCTACCTGTTCCTGTGCGCTTTCGTCCTGATGCTCCCAGATCTGGATCAGGCGGCGAGGCAGGGATGGAACGTGTTCTTCTGGGCGTTCGCTCAACGAGTTCCCCGATCCCTCACGACAGTGCTGTTCGTCGCCATTCTGGCTGCGCAGATCCTCTGCGGTCTGGCCACGGTGACGTCGGCGTCTCGCATGATCTACGCCTTTTCGCGCGACGGCGGTCTCCCGTTTTCCACGTTGTTGGCGCGGGTTTCGCCGGTACACCGAACCCCGGTGGCCGCCATCTGGAGTGGCGCGGCTGCGTCGGTGCTCTTCACCTGGGGGGCGAAGTGGCTGGAAGCCGGGGGGACGCCCGTCTATTCGGTGGTGGTCTCCTGCACGGTCATCTTCCTGTTCTTCTCGTCCATCATCCCGATTGTCCTTGGTCTTTTCGCGATCGGGGGTCCTCGATGGCCGAGGATGGGCGCCTGGAGCATCGGCCGGTGGGGCTATCGGGTCTTCGCGCTGCTGTCGGTCATGTCCATGGCGCTCATCTTTTCTCTGGGGGTGCAGCCGCCCAACACCCTGGCGCTACCGGTCACGGTGGGCTTTCTGATGCTCACGGGGCTCATCTGGTTCGGCATCGAACGGCACCGCTTCACGGGTCCGCCGCAAGGAGAGGAAATTCTCCGGCGGCAGCAGCAGATTGCTGAAATGGAGCAGTCGATCGGACGTGAGGTTCGGCGCACGAACGGCAAGTAGGCCGTGAGCGGGGTTTCCCATGGTGGCCGCCTCGCCGGATGATCACGCTTCGCTACCGAGACGAGTGAACCGGTTGTGGCGGATTTGACTTGACACCCCCTTCCGCCACCGAAATGATAGCGGACCTCTATTCCGGACCGACCATGCGCGTTCTCCTCCTGTCCCTTGGCGGTGCTCTGGCGACCGCGCTCCCTGCCACCACCCATCTGGGTGCCCCTCCCCGGCCTGCTCCCGATTACGCGCGCGCCGAGGGGTACCGTGCGCGGATCGAGGGGCTGGTCGTCAATGCCGCGGAGCCGGCCACCTGGATCGGTACGACGTCGCGATTCTGGTACCGCAAGTCGGTACGCGGCGGAAACGCCTTTGTCCTCGTAGACGCCGCAACGCAGGCCCAGCGTCCCGCCTTCGACCACGACGCCATCGCGGCGGCACTGAGTACCGCCAGTGGTCGGCGCTACACCGCCGTCACGCTGCCGTTTGCTGCCCTGGAGTTCGATGTCGATGCGGCAAACTTCACCGTTGCGGGGCCAGACAGCACCCGATGGAGCTGCACGGTGGCATCGAGTGCGTGCCGACGTCTTCCCACTATTAATGGGGCGCCACGGAGCGGCGGCAGTGGGCGGATCGGCGGCGGCCTCTACGGCGACCCACCGGTTCCCAACCCGGCGCCGCGGGTGGCACCCGATGGGCGCACGGAAGCCGCCATCCGGAACTTCAACGTGTTCACGCGCGATCGCATGATGGCTGGTGCACCATGGATGCCGCTCAGCACCGACGGCTCCGAGGCCAATGCCTATGTGATCCAGTCGCTGGTCTGGTCTCCCGATTCGCGGCGGCTCGCCGCCTACCGGGTGAAACCCGGGTACCGGCGGGAGGTGCATTACGTGACCTCGAGCCCCGAAGACCAGATCCAGCCGAAGCACTGGGCACGTCTCTACAACAAGCCCGGGGATGTACTCGAACAGGCACATCCGGTGGTATTCGACCTCACCACCCGCACCGCGGTCGAACCAGCCACTACCCTGTTCCCGAATGCCTATACGGTGAGTGGCATGGCGTGGCGACGGGATAGCCGCCGCCTCACCTTCGAGTACAACCAGCGGGGCCACCAGGCATACCGCGTCATCGAGGTGGATGCCGTGACCGGCAACACGCGCGCCGTGGTGAATGAAGAGGTGCCCACCTTCTTCGAATACTCCGCCAAGCTCTTCCGACAGGATCTCGCCGACGGTGACGAGGTGCTCTGGATGTCGGAGCGGGACGGATGGAATCACCTGTACCTGATCGACGGCACTACGGGTGCGGTGCGGCAACAGGTGACCAAGGGACCGTGGGTGGTGCGCGGGGTGGAGCGGGTCGACACGCTGAACCGCCAGGTCACCTTCCGCGCCAGCGGCATGGACCGGACGCGCAATCCGTACTTCGTGCACTACTACCGCATCAACTTCGATGGCACGGGGCTCGTGACGTACACCGCCGCCGATGCGAACCACACCGTGCGCTTCTCGGCCGATGGCCAGTTCTACGTGGATACCTACTCCCGGGTGGACCTGCCGCCGGTGTCGGAGCTGCGCCGTACAAGCGACCAGTCGCTCGTGATGCCGCTCGAGACGGCGGACGCCTCCGCCCTGCTGGCAACGGGCTGGCGGCCACCGGAGTCGTTCGTGGCCAAGGGGCGCGATGGCACGACGGACATCTACGGGATCATCATCCGCCCGACCACCTTCGACCCGAAGCGGACGTATCCGGTGATCGAGAACATCTACGCTGGCCCGCATGATTCGTTCGTGCCGCAGGTCTGGGGGTTGCAGGCCGCGATGCGGGCGCAGGCGGAACTGGGGTTCATCGTGGTGCAGATCGATGGCATGGGCACGTCGAATCGATCGAAGGCCTTCCACGACCTGGCTTGGCGCAACATCGGCGATGCGGGGTTTCCCGACCGCATCCTCTGGCACCGCGCGGCTGCACGCCGGTACCCGGTCAGCTACGATCTCTCCCGCGTGGGGATCTACGGTGGCTCAGCTGGTGGCCAGAATGCCATGGGTGCCCTGTTGCGACACCCCGACTTCTATCGCGTGGCCGTGAGTTACGCCGGCTGTCATGACAACCGGATGGACAAGATCTGGTGGAACGAGCAGTGGATGGGGTGGCCGATCGGTCCCTGGTACGATTCGTCGTCCAATGTGGTGAATGCACGCAAGCTGCAGGGCAAGCTGCTCCTCGTGGTGGGAGAGCTGGACACCAACGTGGACCCGAGTTCCACCCTTCAGGTGGCCAATGCCCTCATCAAGGCGAACAAGAACTTCGATTTCCTGATGATTCCCGGCGAGGATCACGGGGCCGGGCGCGGCGGGGCGAGCGGTCCCTACGGCGAGCGGAAACAGTGGGACTATTTCGTTCACCACCTGATGGGGGTGGAGCCTCCGGATCGGAATGCCCTCGGCCCGGGGGCACCGCGCGGCACCCGATAGGGGAGCGCCCCCGGCTTGCGGGTGCTCCGTTGACCGGTCGGGGGTTCACCGCCCCGTGACGCGGTCGGCAATCTCCTGAATGATCCGCGCCGTCGCCGCATCGAGCATGACCGGTGTCAGCCCATCGGGTGCGCCGACGTAGCGATTGGTACGCACGGATTGGCTCTGTGCCGCCAGGCCGATGGCGGACCGGCTGTAGAGGAGGTTGTGGAAGATGCAGGCGGCGAGGTAGGTCCCCGTGGGGGACGGATGGGACCCGTCTTCCAGATAGAGTGCGAGATCCGGGCGCGCGGTGGCCAGCGTGGACCATCCCTGGCCTACGGGCACGAGCACACCATCGGTCGCACGCGAAAGGGCCTCGTAGGCCGCCCGGATCAACGGAGTATTCGTTGCCGCACCGGCCTCGGGCCAGGTTTCGAAGAGCAGCACGCGCGCCCCGGCGCGTCTGGCCGCCTCGGCCAGCAGGGTCCCGTACTTGCGCATGGTATCCGGCGCCGTCAGGGGCGTGGTGCTCTGCTCCTGCAGCACAACCACATCCCACCCCCGTGCCATGACGGCGGCGAGGTCTGACCGGTTGTACGCCCCCTTCAGGGTCTGGCCACCCTCGAGGATGGCGGTGTTGACCGGGAGCGGTGACCGATTGGCCGTTCGGGACAGACTGCCCACCAGCTGCGGCAGGTCGTTCACGTAGGTGTAGCTGTTGCCGATCCACAGGATCCGGATGGCGGGCGCCGCGCCGCCCGAGCTGCCACTCGTAGTCCCCCCCGTGGTACCTCCGCCCGTGCTGCCGGACGGCGGTGTGGGGGTTCCGCCGCACGCCACCAGGAGGGTGCCGAGCAGGAGGGCCCACCGCTGGCTCCACCCGAGGCGCGTTCGGATCATCGCATGCCGGCGTTCACGCGATGTCGGCCGATCCATCGGCGAGGAAGAGCGGCTTGGCGAGTCCGCCCGTGTCGTCGTAGAAGCGCACGGCGCGGGGCGTGAACTGTTTCGCCAGCAGAATGATCTGCCCCGTGTGTCCGGCGAAGTGCTCCACCACGTGATAGACCGCCGCGAAGACGGTGGTGTCGCGCCCCTGGATGCGACGGGTTTCCCCCAACTCGCCAGGGGAGAGGGCGGCCAGTACGGCGTCCGCATCCCGGACCGCTGCGCCGAGTTGTGCAAGCAGCGCCTCTCCATCGAGACCGCCCTCCGCGGCGAACTCCCCGTCGCGCTGCCGGACGTCGGGTGCTCCGCCGATGCCGCTCACCACCCACTGCCGGACGTTGCCGGCCAGATGCAGCAGCAGATTCCCCACGCTGTTCGCCCCCTCGTGCGGGCGCCACCAAAGATGATCCGCCGGTACCGTGCGTACGGCGGCAGAGATCTTGGCCGGGTACTCGGTGGCCAGATAGTAGCGCGAGCGTTCAAGAAAGCGCCCGGCGAGATTGGCATCCGTCATCGTTCGGGAAAGGTATCACGCTGCCTGTGATCTGCACCCGGACGCCGGATCGACCGATCCCCTTGTGCCACGCCCTCACGGATGCAGAATGAAAGGACGGTGGGTCCTCCAACTCCGTCTCGGGATCCGCCGCTGCCCCTCTCGACCCCTTTCCCAATGCGCCATCCCGCCGTCGCTCTGCTCGTCTCCCTCCTGGTCGCCTGCAGCGGCGGCGATGGTGGCAGTACGACCCCGACCACGCCGACCGGTGGCGGTGGGACCACCCCACCGGCGCCGGCCGCGGTGGCCACGGTCACGGTATCACCCGCCAGCTGTACGCTGACGACTGGTGGAAGCTGCACCCTGGCAGCCGCCGCCAGAGATGCCGCCGGGAATGCCCTGACCGGACGGACCACCAGTTGGACGACATCGGCTGCCACGGTGGCGACGGTCTCCACCACCGGCGTGGTGACCGCCGTGGCCGCGGGCACGGCCACCATTACCGCCACCAGCGAAGGCAAGACCGGTACGGCGACGATCACGGTGACGCCGCCGGCCGTCGATCGCGTGACGGTGTCTCCCGCCACCTGCGCGCTGATTCCCGCGGGCAGCTGCACGCTGTCGGCGACCACGGTCGATGCGGCCGGTGCCACGCTGACTGGTCGCGCCATCACGTGGACGACCTCCGCTGCCGCGGTGGCCACGGTCTCCACTGCCGGCGTGGTGACCGCCGTGGCGGCCGGATCCGCCACCATCACGGCCACCAGTGAAGGCAAGAGTGCCACGGCCGCCATTACCGTGACGCCACCGCCGGTCGCCACCGTGACGCTCTCGCCCACGACGTGCACGATTGACCCAGGACAAAGCTGCGTGCCCACGGTCACGCTCAAGGACGCCGCTGGCGCCACCCTGACTGGCCGGAGCGTCAGCTGGACCACCAG
>Ga0315902_10008010_pt1 | contig 14348 bp, 26 predicted proteins | sample LakEriMetagenome_9_FD_203523 | JGI IMG/M metagenome (GOLD analysis project Ga0315902, IMG submission 203523) | Freshwater fungal communities from buoy surface, Lake Erie, Ohio, United States - Buoy 12 MA117 | ecosystem: Environmental > Aquatic > Freshwater > Lake > Lake biofilm | place: USA... | reverse complement strand
CGCCGCGGTGATCGAGCGCGGCCGCCGGCGCACCTCGTTCGGCGTGCTCCTGATCCTGGGCTGCGAGCGGCTCCTGCGCGAGGGCCGGCTGCGCGGCAAGCAGGCGCGCCTCGCCGCCGCCCAGGCGCAGGCCGCGCGCCTGCTCGCCGTGGAGGCCACGGGCTCGCGCTGGCCGACCCGCCGCGGCGACGCCCTGCGCAAGGACGGCGATGACCTCGCCGCCGCGCTCGCCGCGAAGGCCGCCGGCGACGAGCCCTCCCCCGCCGCCTCCCTGATCGCGGCCTGCGACCTGCTCGAGGAGGTCGTCGAGTGGCTGCAGGACGGCGAGCTCCTCGGCGCGGCCGCCCCCGCCGCGATCGACCGCCTGCGCGTCGCCCAGGTGCTGCTGCGCGAGCACCGCTTCGACGGCGAGGAGCGCGACGACCTGCCGCCGCCGAGCCGCCTCGACCTCGTGGTGGACGAGCAGTCCCGATCGACGCCGAGCGCCTGGCTCGACGAGGACTAGGCGAGGAGCGCGTCGAGCCGCGCGAGGAGCTCCTGCCCCTCCGGGTGCTCGGGATCCACGTGCAGCGCGGTCAGGGACGCGTAGCCCTCCGCGATCGCCGCGAAGTCCGTGCCGGGCTCGCGGTGGTAGTCGGAGTCGGCGCCGTACAGGCGGAAGCGCCGGCGCCCGTCCGCCTGCTCCACGAGGGCGATCTGGTCCGACCAGATGCGGCGGCCGAGGCGCGCCATCCGCACCCCGCGCGCGGGGCCGGCGGGGCAGTTGAGGTTGAGGACCAGGTCGCGGCCCAGCCGCCCGGAGGCGAGCTCGGCGGCGAGCACCGGCACGAGCCGCTGCGCCGTGTCGAAGGAGTACGCACCCTCCGCGATGTGGTGGATCTCGCCCGAGTCGGGCTGCTGGGAGACCGCGAGCCCGGGCCGGCCGAGCAGTACCCCCTCCATCGCCGCCGCCACCGTGCCCGAGTAGGTCACGTCGTCGCCGAGGTTGACGCCGAGGTTGGCGCCCGCGACCACGACGTCGAAGGGGCCGCCGGCAAGGCCGACGTCGGCGAAGCGGACGCAGTCGACGGGCGTGCCCGTCAGCGCGTGGGCCTCGACCGCGCCGGGCACGGCGCGCTCCTCGACCTCGAGCTCCTCGCGGATCGTGATCCCGCGCGCGACCGCCGACTGGTTGTCTGAGGGCGCGACCACGACCACCTCGGCCGTCTCCGCGAGCGCGGCGGCGAGCGCGTGCAGCCCGGGCGAGTCGATGCCGTCGTCGTTCGTGAGGAGCACGCGCACGCGGCCCACGATACCGGGGACCCGGCCGGGCCGGACGGGGTCAGCCCCCGTAGTCGACGCGCACCAGGCAGAGCCCGTGCGGCGGCGCCGTCCACCCCGCCTCGGCGCGCGGGCGCCCCGCGAGCAGCCCGGGGAAGGCGTCCGGATCGGTGCCGCGGTCGCCGCGTGCGGTCTCGATCATGGTGCCCACCAGCGTGCGCACCATGTGCCGCAGGAAGGCGTTGGCGGTGATCTCGAACTGGAGGCCGCGCTCGGTCTCGACCCAGCGCGCGGCGAGCACGGTGCGCGTGAAGGTGCGGTGCTGCGTCTCCGCCGGCGTGAACGCCGTGAAGTCGTGCTCGCCCACGATCGCCGCCGCCATCCGGTCGAGCACGGCGCGGTCGAGGGGGCGCGGCTCGTGCAGCTCGCGGCGGCTCCGCAGCGGGTCGCGCAGGGGGCCGAGGCGCACGGAGTAGACGTACGAGCGCGAGCGCGCCGAGAAGCGCGCGCTGAAACCCGGATCGGCCTCGGCGGCCGCGTGCACGGCGACGTCCTCGGGCAGGAGGTCGTTGAGGGCGCGCGGCAGGTTGTCGACGGGCGGCCCGCCGGCGAGGCTCACGCTCACGACCTGGCCCGTGGCGTGCACGCCCGTGTCGGTCCGCCCGGCGACGACCACCTCCCCGACCCCGGCGTGCAGCGCCTCGAGCGCCCGCGTCAGCTCGCCCTCGACCGTGCGCGCGTGGTGCTGGATCGCCCAGCCCTGGAAGCCCGTGCCGTCGTAAGCGAGGTCGAGGCGGGTCGGGCGCACGCTACGGGTCGATGCGGTTGAGGAGCTGTGCGCCGCCGCCGCCCCGCCAGACCACGAGCAGGCAGCCGACCGCCAGCGCGGCGGGCCCCCACAGGGCGAGGCCGCCCTCGACCCGGCCCGCCGTGGCCACCGCCACGAGGCAGACGACGAGCGCGAGGAGCGCGACAAGGCGCGCCGCGACGCCGAGCACGAGCATCAGCCCGCAGAGCACGAGCAGGCCGGCCCCGACCCACAGGGCGGGGCCCGGCGCGGGCAGGCCCCAGTCGGGCGCCGCGGCGGCGAGGTCGGCGTGGCCGCGCAGGACGCGCACGGCGAGGACGAGCAGGCCCGCCCCGGTGGCGATCCGGACCAGCAGCAGGAGGAGCGCCGCGAAGCCGCGCTGGCGCGGCTCGCCGGGGATCCCGCCCGCGATCAGGCTCGGCGGCCGGGCGGGGATGCCGCCCTCGATCAGGCTGCGGTCGCCCGGGTCCGCCATCGGCCCGCTAGGACGCCGCCGGGGTCGCGGCGCCCTCGGCGATCTCCGCGCCCTCGATCAGGGAGCGCAGGAGCGGCTCGAGCGCCTCGAAGTCGGCCGAGTGCACCGTGCAGACGATGGCGTAGGCGTCGAGGCCGACCGTGGTCAGCCCGACGAGCTGGCGCAGGCGCAGGCCGGCGGCCTCCCACTCCACGCAGCGCAGGTGGCCGGGGTGCCCGGCGATCTCGATGTGCTCGACCGGCCGCGCCTCGACGACGGGCACCTGGTCGGCGAGCTTCTGCACCCAGCCGGTCGAGAAGCCGCCGAGGCCCATCGAGTTGCAGAGGGTCTCGCGCGTGACGACGACGTTGGGCTGCGCGCCCTCCGACATCGGCCCCACGATCGTGACGACCGTGCGGTCCTCCCAGCCCTCGGGCAGGGGGATCGAGACGGCGCCCGCCGCGGCCCGGTTCGGCTCGCCCATCAGGCCGGCCCCCGCGCGTCCCGCTCGGTCAGTCGACCCACTCGAGGATCGCCATCTCGGCGTTGTCCCCGTGGCGGGGTCCGAGCTTGACGATCCGCGTGTAGCCGCCCGCTCGCTCCGCGAAGCGGGGCGCGACGTCGGCGAACAGCGCGTGGACGACGTCGCCCGAGCGCAGGTAGGCCTTCGCCTGCCGGCGCGCGTGGAGGTCGCCGCGCTTGCCGAGCGTGACCATCTTCTCGGCGATCGGCCGGACCTCCTTCGCCTTGGCGAGGGTGGTCGTGATGCGGCCGTGCTCCACGAGCGCGCCCGTCAGGTTCGCGTAGAGCGCCTTGCGGTGGGCCGAGTCGCGGCCCAGGCTCCTGCCCCGTCGCTGGTGGCGCATCGCTAGCCCTCGTCCCCCCGCAGGCGCAGGCCGTGCGCGGCCAGCGCGGCGCGGATCTCGTCGATGGACTTGCGGCCGAAGTTCGGGATCGACGCGAGGTCGCGGTCCGACTTGGCGACGAGGTCGCCGACCGTCTCGATGCCGACGCGCTTGAGGCAGTTGTAGGAGCGCACGCCCAGCTCGAGCTCCTCGATCAGGATGTGCTCCATGCCGTTGGCGGGCGCCGCGTCGTACTCGGCGGGCGCCTGGCGCTCGAGGCTGCGGGCCAGCTCGGCGGTGTCCATGTTGGCGAAGATGTTGAGCTGCCGGATCAGGATCTCGGCGGCCTTCGTGACGGCGTCCTTCGGGTCGATCGCGCCGTTCGTCTTCACGTGCAGCGTGAGCTTGTCGAAGTCCGTCTCGGAGCCGACGCGGGCCGGCTCCACCGAGTAGGTGACGCGGCGGATCGGCGAGAAGATCGAGTCGACGGGGATCACGCCGATCGTCGTCTCGAGGTCCTTGTTGCCGTCGGCGGGCACGTAGCCGCGGCCGCGGCCGATCGTCAGCGACAGCTCGAGCTTCGACTTGGCGGCGAGGTTGCAGATCACGAGGTCCTTGTTGAGGATCTCGACGTCGCCCGCCACGTTGATGTCGCCGGCGGTGACCACGCCCGGGCCGGACTTGACGATGTCGGCCTCCACCTCGGACGCGTCGCCCTCCATGCGCAGGACGAGGCCCTTGAGGTTGAGGATGATGTCGGTCACGTCCTCGCGGACGCCCGGCACCGTCGTGAACTCGTGCTGCACGCCCTCGATGCGGACGCTGGTGACCGCGGCGCCCTCGAGCGACGAGAGCAGGACGCGGCGCAGGGAGTTGCCGAACGTGTAGCCGAAGCCGCGCTCGAGCGGCTCGACGACGAAGACCCCCTCCGTGGAGGAGACCTCCTCGTGGACGATCTGCGGCATCTGGAAATCAAGCATGCGGGTGCTCACTTCGAGTACAGCTCCACGATCAGCTGCTCCTGGACAGGGGTGTCGATCTCATCGCGGTCGGGCATGCGCAGGACCTTGCCCGTGAGGTTGTCATGGTCGGCCTGCAGCCAATTCGCCACGCTCGCGGTCAGGTCCGTCGCGCTGCGCACGGCGGACTCGCCCGCCGCGCCGGGGCGCAGCGAGACGATGTCGTCGGTGCGGACCTGGTACGACGGGATGTTGACGCGGCGGCCGTTCACGTGGAAGTGGCCGTGGCGCACCAGCTGGCGGGCCTGCGCGCGCGAGGCGGCGAAGCCGAGCCGGTAGACGACGTTGTCGAGGCGCATCTCGAGCAGGCGCAGCAGCTCCTCGCCGGTGATGCCCTGCTTGCGCGAGGCCTTGGCGTAGTAGTTGCGGAACTGCTTCTCGAGGACGCCGTAGTAGCGGCGCGCCTTCTGCTTCTCGCGCAGCTGCAGCAGGTACTCCGACTGCTTGATGCGGCCGCGGCCGTGCTGGCCGGGCGGGTACGAGCGGCGCTCGACGGCGCACTTCTCGGTCAGGCAGCGCTCGCCCTTGAGGAACAGCTTCACGCCCTCACGGCGGCACTGGCGGCACTTGGGGTCGGTCACGCGAGCCATGCCCTGCCCCCTACACCCGCCGCCGCTTGCGGGCGCGGCAGCCGTTGTGGGCCTGCGGGGAGACGTCGCGGACGCCGATGATCTCGAGACCGGCGGCCTGCAGCGAGCGCATCGCGGTCTCGCGGCCCGAGCCGGGGCCCTTGAGGAAGACCTCGACCTTCTGCAGGCCGTGCTCCATGCCCTCGCGGGCGCACAGGTCGGCGGTCACCTGGGCGGCGAAGGGCGTCGACTTGCGCGAGCCCTTGAAGCCGGCGGCGCCGGCGCTCTTCCAGGCGAGGACGTTGCCCTCCTTGTCGGTCAGGGCGACGATCGTGTTGTTGAACGACGTCTTGATGTGCGCCTGTCCGACCGCGACGTTCTTGCGCACCTTGCGGCGCGTGCGTCCGCGCGTTCCACCGGTCCTGCGGGGAGGGGCCATGAAGCTCCTTCAGTCCTTTCTAGCCCTTGCGGGCGCGCCCGACGGTCTTCTTCGGGCCCTTGCGGGTGCGGGCGTTGGTGCGCGTGCGCTGGCCGTGGACGGGCAGGCCGCGGCGATGGCGCAGGCCGCGGTAGCAGCCGATCTCCATCAGGCGCTTGATGTTGCCGGAGCGCTCGCGGCGCAGGTCGCCCTCGACCTGCACGTTCGCGTCGATGTAGGCGCGCAGGCGCGCGACCTCCTCGTCGGTCAGGTCGCGGACCTTCTGCTGGTCCCCGATGCCGAGCTCCTTGCAGATCGACTGGGCGGTCGAGCGGCCGATGCCGTAGATGTACGTCAGGCCGATCTCGACGCGCTTCTCGCGCGGGATGTTGACTCCTGCGATGCGCGCCACGCCTACCCCTGTCGCTGCTTGTGTCGCGGGTTCTGGCAGATCACGAGCACCGTGCCGGAGCGCCGGATCACCCGGCACTTGTCGCACATCGGCTTGACGCTGGGACGGACCTTCATGGAACCCTCTGATTGCCTGTGTCGTACGGGATTCGCGCACGGCAGGCCATGGCCCGGCCCGCGCGCGAGTGCGCACGGTAGCAGACAACGGAAAACGGATGCGTCGGACCCATCAGATCGCCCGGTTGACCACGGAATCGCCGTCGACGAGGGTGAGCACGCGGGGCCCGTCGTCGGTGATCGCGACGGTGTGCTCGAAGTGCGCGGCCAGCGAGCCGTCGATCGTGAAGATCGACCAGCCGTCCGCGTCGATGCGGATCTCGTGCGAGCCCGCGGTGATCATCGGCTCGATCGCGAGCGTCGTGCCGGACTTGAGCGGGGTGCCGGTGCCGGCCTCGCCGTAGTTGCGCACCTGCGGGTCCTCGTGCATCGCCCGGCCCACGCCGTGGCCGACGAGGTCGCGCACGACGGCGAAGCCCGCCCCCTCCACCACGCCCTGCACGGCCGCGCCGATGTCGCCCAGCCGGCAGCCCGGCTGGCAGGCCTCGATCGCGGCGAACAGGGACGCCTGGCAGGTGCGCATCAGCTGGAGCGCGGGCTCGGGCGCGTTGCCGATCGCCACGGTCACGGCGGAGTCGGCGACGAAGCCCTGGCGGGTCACGCCGACGTCGATCGAGATGATGTCGCCGTCGGCCAGCACCACGTCGTCGCCGGGGATGCCGTGGACGATCATGTCGTTCGGCGACGCGCAGATCGAGCCCGGGAAGCCGCGGTAGCCCTTGAAGGTGGGCACGCCGCCGGCGGCGCGGATGTGGCGCTCGGCGATCTCGTCGAGCTCGAGCGTCGACATCCCGGGCCGCGCGGACTCCGCGAGCAGGGCCAGCGTCTCGGCGACGATCGCGCCGGCCGCGGCCATCCGGTCGAGGTCGCTCTGCGACTTGCGGTGGATCACGCGGGCAGGGCCTGGTCGAGGCGCGCCGCGACCTCGTCGGTCGTGCCCGTGCCGTCGACGACGACCTCGCGCACGCCGGCCGCCGCGTAGTGCTCGCGCACCGGCACGGTCTGGGCCAGGTAGACGTTGCGGTAGCGGTTGCGCACCACGTCCGGCTCGTCGTCGGGGCGCCGGATCAGGGGCAGCCCCTCCTCGTCGTCGACGCCCGGCGTCTGCGGCGGGTCGTAGGTCTCGTGGTAGATGCGGCCGTTCTGCGCGACGAGGCGGCCCGAGATGCGGAGCACGACCTCCTCCTCGGGCACGTCCAGCACGACCACGCAGTCGAGCGGGCGGCCGCGCTCCGCGAGCATCACGTCGAGCGCCTCGGCCTGCGCCACGTTGCGCGGGAAGCCGTCGAGCAGGAAGCCCTGCGCCGCGTCCGGCTCGCCGATGCGGTCGGCCAGCATGCGCACGACGAGCTCGTCCGGGACGAGGTCGCCGGCGTCCATGTAGCCCTTGGCCTCGCGGCCGAGCGCGGTGTCGCCCTTGACGTGCGCGCGCAGCATGTCGCCGGTCGAGATGTGCGGCACGCCGAGGCGCGCGGCGAGGCGCGGCGCCTGGGTGCCCTTGCCGGCCCCCGGCGGCCCGAAGATCAGGAACGCGCCGGGCACCGCTACTTCAGGAAGCCCTCGTAGTGGCGCATCATCACCTGCGACTCCATCTGCCGCATGGTGTCGAGCGCGACGCCGACGACGATCAGGATCGAGGTGCCGCCGAGGCCCTGGGCCACCGCCTGCGAGAAGCCGCCGTACTTGATGAAGATGGTCGGCAGGATCGCGATCGCGGCGAGGAACAGGCCGCCCGGCAGGGTCAGGCGCGTCATCACGCGGTCGAGGTACTGCGCCGTCGGGCGCCCCGGTCGGACGCCGGGGATGAAGCCGCCGTACTTCTTGAGGTTCTCGGCCTGCTCCACGGGGTTGAACTGCACCGCCGTGTAGAAGAACGTGAACATCAGGATCAGCCCGAACTCGAGGATGATCGACGGCCACGACATCGGGTTGAACCAGTCGGCGAGGAAGGACAGGCTCGGGACGAGCTGCCCGATCGTCGGCGGCAGGAACAGCACCGCCACCGCGAAGATCACGGGGATCACGCCGGCCATGTTCACGCGCAGCGGCATGTAGGTGGAGCCGCCCTGCGTCATCCTCCGCCCGACCATGCGCTTGGCGTACTGGATCGGGATCCGCCGCTGGCCCTCGTTGATGAAGACGACGGCGACGATCACCGCGAGCACGATCAGGGGCAGGCTGAGCCGCTGGAAGGTGCCCGAGTTCGCCCAGGCGCGCACCGCGACGGGCATCGACACGAGGATCGACGCGAAGATCAGGAGCGACTGGCCGTTGCCGACGCCGCGCTGCGTGATCAGCTCGCCCATCCACATCAGCACGGTGGTGCCCGCGGTGAGCGTGACGACGATCAGGATGAAGGAGCGCGGCGTGAGGTCGGTCAGCGAGTTCGACCCGCCGAGCACGGCGCCGTTGTGGAACAGGATCACGTAGCCGATCGACTGCAGCGCGGCCAGGATCACCGTCAGGTAGCGCGTGTACTGCGTGATCTTCTTCTGCCCGGCCTCGCCCTCCTTCTGGAGCGCCTCGAGCCGGGGCAGCACCACCGTCAGGAGCTGCATGATGATCGACGCCGTGATGTACGGCATGATCCCGAGCGCGAAGAACGACAGGTTCTGCAGCGCCTGGCCGGAGAACAGGTTCAGGTAGCCGAGGATCGTCGAGCCCGCCGCGCCCTCGAACAGCTGCTGGATCTCGGCCGTGTTGACGCCCGGCGTGGGCAGCCACGAGCCGGCGCGGTACAGCGCGAGGATCGCCGCCGTGAAGATCAGGCGGTTGCGGAGCTCCGGGACCCGGAACGCGTTGCCGAGGGCGGCGAGCACGCGCCCAGCCTAGTCGTCGGACCCGGCCGGCGCGCGCTCGATCACCTGCGCGGTGCCGCCGGCGGCCTCGATCTTCGCCTTGGCCGACGCGGAGAACGCGTGGGCGCGGATCGTCAGGGCGTGGCCGACCTCGCCCTCGCCGAGCACCTTGACGGGGTGCCGGACGCGGCTCAGGAGGCCCGACTCGACGAGCAGCTCGGGGGTCACCTCGGCGCCCGCGGGGAACTTGGCCGCGACGTCGCCGACGTTGACGATCTCCGTCTGGGTCCGGAACGGGCCCATCGGCATCGACTTCTTCATGTGCGGGCCGCGCAGCTTGCCGGTGCGCATGTAGAGCGGCATCTGGCCGCCCTCGAAGCCCGGGCGCATCATGTGCGAGCCGGAGCGGGCCTTCTGGCCCTTCTGGCCGCGGCCGGACGTCTTGCCCGTGCCGGAGCCGTCGCCGCGGCCGACGCGCTTGCGCGCCTTGCGCGACCCGGGCGCGGGGCTCAGGTTCGACAGGGTGATCGCGTCGTCGGCCATCAGACCTCCTCCACCTCGACGAGGTACTTGACCTGGTGCAGCTGGCCGCGCAGGGACGGCGAGTCCTCGTGCACCTTCGACGAGCCGATCCGGCGCAGCCCGAGGGCGCGCAGGGTGCCGCGGTGCTCGGCGCGGACGCCGATCATCGACTTCTTCAGCGTGACCTTGACGCTCACGCCGAGACCTCCTCCGCGGCCGCCTTGGCCTTGCGGCCCTGCGGCAGGATCTCGTGCACCGTCTTGCCGCGCAGCGCCGCGACCTCCTCGGGGCGGCGCAGGTCGCGCAGCGCCTGCTCGGCCGCGCGGCAGAGGTTGATCGGGTTCGAGGTGCCGAGCGACTTCGCCAGCACGTCCTTGAGGCCGGCCAGCTCGAGCACGGCGCGCACGCCGGCGCCGGCGATGACGCCGGTGCCCTGCGAGGCGGGCTTGAGCAGCACGCGGCCGGCGCCGTAGACGCCGGTCACCTCGTGGGTGATGGTCGTGTGGTGGCGGGGCACGACGAAGAGGTTCTTCTTCGCGTCCTCGATCGCCTTCTGGATCGCCACGGGGACCTCGTTGGCCTTCCCGTAGCCGACCCCGACCTGCTCGATCTCGTCGCCGACGACGACGAGGGCGGTGAAGCTGAAGCGACGGCCGCCCTTGACGACCTTCGCGACGCGGTTGATCTCGACGACGCGCTCATGGAGCTCGCGCCCCTGGGCGTCCGTGCCGACGCGACTGGCCATCAGAACTGCAGACCTCCCTCGCGTGCGCCCTCGGCGAGGGCCTTCACGCGACCGTGGTACAGGTAGCCGCCGCGGTCGAACACGACGGCCTCGACGCCGGCGGCCTTCGCGCGCTCGGCGAGCAGCGCGCCGGTGGCGCGCGCCTTGGCGGTCTTGTCGCCGTCCTTGACGCCGCGCGAGTCGGCGGCGGCGAGGGTGTGGCCCTTGGCGTCGTCGATGACCTGCGCGTAGATGTCCGCGTTGGAGCGGAACACGGCCAGGCGGGGGCGCTCGGCGGTGCCGGTGATCTTGCCGCGGACGCGGCGGTGGCGGCGCTGGCGGGCCTCTGCGGTGGTGGTCTTCATGATCCTTCTCTCCCGGCCTACGCGCGCTTGCCGACCTTGCGGGCGACGTGCTCGCCCGCGTAGCGGATGCCCTTGCCCTTGTACGGCTCCGGCGGGCGGAGCTTGCGGATCTCCGCGGCCACCTGGCCGACCTTCTGCTTGTCGATGCCGCGCACGATGATCTGCGTGGGCTGCGGCACCTCGAACTCGATGCCCTCGGGCGCGTCGTACTTCACGGGGTGCGAGTAGCCGAGCGCCAGCTCCAGGTTCTTGCCCTGCGCCTGGGCGCGGTAGCCGACGCCCTGGATCTCGAGCTCCTTGACGTAGCCCGCGGAGACGCCCTCGACCATGTTCGCGACGAGGCTGCGGGTGAGCCCGTGCAGCGCGCGGTGGTTCGGGCGGTCCGTGGGACGCGCGATCGTGATCTCGCCGTCGGCGACGTTGACCGTCATGTCGGGGGAGATCTGCTGCTCGAGCGTGCCCTTCGGGCCCGTCACGGTGACGCGGCCGGGGGCCACCTCGACGGTGACGCCCTCGGGCAGGGGGATGATGCGGCGGCCGATGCGACTCATGTGATCACCAGACGAAGCACAGCACCTCGCCGCCGACGCCGCGCTTCTGCGCTTCGGCGGCCGTGCAGATGCCGGTCGAGGTGGACATGATGGCGCAGCCGAGCCCGCCGAGGACGCGCGGCAGGCGGTCCTTCGGGGCGTACATGCGGCGGCCGGGCTTCGAGACCCGCTTGAGGCCGTAGATCACGCGCTCGCGGTTCTTGCCGTACTTGAGCTCGATGATCAGCTGCGGCTGCGGCTCCGCGGCCTCCTCGGACCAGGAGGCGATGTAGCCCTCCTCGTGGAGGATGCGGGCGATCTCGCGCTTGCTCTTGGAGGTCGGCATGACGACGCGGTCGTGCAGCGCCAGGTTGGCGTTGCGCAGGCGGGTCAGCATGTCGGCGATGGGATCGTTGACCATGGCGCTACCAGCTCGACTTCGTCATGCCGGGGATCATGCCCTCGTGCGCGAGCTGCCTCAGGCAGATGCGGCACAGGCCGAACTTCTTGTAGACGGCGCGCGAGCGGCCGCACTTCTGGCAGCGCGAGTACGCGCGGACCTTGTACTTGGCCGGCCGAGCGGCCTTCATGCGCAGGGCGGTCTTGGCCATGTCAGGACTCCCGGAACGGCATGCCGAGCGCGCGAAGCAGCTCTCGCGCCTCGTCGTCGGTTGCCGCGGTCGTGGTGATCGTGATGTCCAGGCCCCGGACCTGGTCGACCTTGTCGTAGTCGATCTCGGGGAAGATGATCTGCTCCCGGATGCCGAGCGAGTAGTTGCCCCGGCCGTCGAACGACTTCGGGCTGATGCCCCGGAAGTCGCGGATGCGCGGCAGGGCGACCGTCGTCAGGCGGTCGAGGAACTCGTACATGTGCTCGCCGCGCAGCGTGACCTTGCAGCCGATCGGCATGCCCTCGCGCAGCTTGAAGCCGGCGATGGACTTGCGGGCGAGCGTCTGGATCGGCTTCTGGCCCGCGATCAGCGCCATCTGCTCGACGGCGTGGTCGAGGGCCTTGGAGTCGGTCTTCGCGTCGGACACGCCCATGTTGAGCGTGATCTTGGTGACGCGCGGCGCCTGCATCGGCGACGAGTAGCCGAACTGCTCGACCAGCGCGGCGCGGACCTCGCGCTCGTAGCGCTCCTTGAGCCGGGGGATGTGGGTGGCGATATCGGTCATTTGTCGATGTGCGTCCCGCACTTCTTGCAGACGCGGACCTTGCGGCCGTCGCCCACGGTGTCGTAGGAGATCCGGGTCGCCGCGTCGCAGGACGGGCAGACCAGCATCACGTTGGAGCGGCGCAGCGGCTGCTCGAGGTCGAGGACGCCGCCGGGGGCCATCTGCTGGCCGCTCGTGCCGGGCACGGGGCGCGGCTTCGTGTGGCGGCGCGCGACGTTGCGGCCCTCGACGACCAGGCGGTCCTTCTCGGGCTCGACCGAGATCACCTTGCCGCGCTTGCCGCGGTCCTTGCCCGTCACGACCTCGATCGTGTCGTCCTTGCGGATGCCGAGGCCGCTCATCAGAGCACCTCCGGGGCGAGGGAGACGATGCGCATGAAGTTCTTCTCGCGCAGCTCGCGCGCGACGGGCCCGAAGATGCGGGTGCCGCGCGGGTTGCCGGCGGGATCGATGATCACGGCCGCGTTGTCGTCGAAGCGGATGTTCGTGCCGTCGTCGCGGTGGTGCGACTTCGTGGTGCGCACGACGACCGCGTGCACGACCTCGCCCTTCTTGACGGTGCCGTTCGGGGTCGCCTGCTTGACCGTGGCCACGATGATGTCCCCCACGCCGGCGTAGCGCCGGTGGGAGCCGCCGCGGACGCGGATGCAGAGGATCTCGCGGGCGCCGGTGTTGTCGGCGACGCGGAGGCGGGACTCCTGCTGGATCACTTGGCCACCTCGACGATCTCGACCAGGCGCCAGTGCTTCGTCTTCGAGAGCGGGCGGGTCTCGACGACGCGCACGGTGTCGCCGATCTTCGCCTCGTTCTTCTCGTCGTGCGCGTGCAGGGTCATCGAGCGGCGCATGATCTTCTTGTACTTCGGGTGCGCCTTGAGGACGTCGACGCGGACCGTGATCGTCTGCTCCATCTTGTCGGAGGTGACGACGCCGCGGCGCTCGCGGCGGGTGCCGGGCTCGGCCTCCTTGGCCGGCGTGCGGACGTACTCGCCGCCGCCCGTCTCGCCGCGGCGGCGACGGCGCGCGGCCGCGGACTTCTGGCGCAGCTCGGCGCGCTCCGCGGCCGTGGTGCGCACGCGGCGCGGCCGGGGCTTGCGCGGGGAGCGCTTCTTCTTCTCCTTGGGGGCCTCCTCGACGGGGGCCTCCTCGGCGGCAGCCTCGGCCGCGGGCTCCTCCGCGGGAGCCTCCTCGGCCGCAGCCTCGGCCGCGGGCTCCTCCGCGGGAGCCTCCTCGGCCGCAGCCTCGGCCGCGGGCTCCTCGGCGGGAGCCTCCTCGGCGGCGGGCTCCTCGGCGGGAGCCTCCTCGGCGGCGGGGGCCTCCTCGGCCTCGGCGGCGGGCGCCTCGTCCACGGGGGTCTCCTCCACCTCGGTGTTCTCGGTCTCGTCGCTCACCGCGTGCCGCCCTCCTGGCTCTCCGCCATCTCGCCCTGCACCGTCAGAAGGCGCGCGAGCTCGCGCCGCGCCAGGTTCAGGCGCGACGTGTCCTCCAGCGCGCCGGTGGCGTGCTGGAAGCGCAGGTTGAACAGCTCCTGGCGCGCGTCGGCGACCTGCTTGGCGACGTCGTCGGGGCTCATCTCGCGGATCTCACTAGCCTTCAAAGAGATCACCCTCTCGCGTCACGAAGGCGCAGCGGATCGGGAGCTTCTGGGCGGCGAGGCGCATCGCCTCGCGGGCCAGGGGCTCCGGCACGCCGGCCAGCTCGAACATGATCCGGCCCGGGCGCACGACGGCGACCCAGAACTCGGGCGAGCCCTTGCCCGAGCCCATGCGGGTCTCCGCGGGCTTCTTGGTCACGGGCTTGTCCGGGAACACGGTGATCCAGACCTTGCCGCCGCGCTTGATCTTGCGGGTCATGGCGATACGGGCGGCCTCGATCTGGCGGGCGGTGATCCAGCCCTCCTCGAGCGCCTTCAGGCCGTACTCGCCGAAGGTGACGCGGGCGTGGCCCTTGGTCTCGCCCGTGCGGCGGCCCCGGTGCACGCGGCGGTGCTTGACGCGACGCGGCATCAGCATCAGGACTCACCCTCCTCGGACTCGGCGGCGGGCTCCTCGGCGGGGGCCTCGGCCTCGGCGGCGGGCGCCTCCTCGGCGGGGGCCTCCTCGACGACGGCGGTCTCGACCACGGCCTCCTCGACCACGGCCTCGGGCGCCTCGGCGGCGGGGGCCTCGAGGACCTCCTCCACCACGGCCTCCTCGGTCACGGCCTCGGCGGCCGGCGGGGTCTCGGGGCGCGGGCGCGCACGCCGGCCCGCGGGGACCGACGGGCCGCTCAGGCGGGGCTGGTTCGGGCCACCGGGGCCGCCGGGGCCACCCTGGCCGCCGCGCGGGCGGCGTC
>Ga0315902_10008008_pt1 | contig 14349 bp, 14 predicted proteins | sample LakEriMetagenome_9_FD_203523 | JGI IMG/M metagenome (GOLD analysis project Ga0315902, IMG submission 203523) | Freshwater fungal communities from buoy surface, Lake Erie, Ohio, United States - Buoy 12 MA117 | ecosystem: Environmental > Aquatic > Freshwater > Lake > Lake biofilm | place: USA... | reverse complement strand
CACTTTCGCTATCGGCCTATCAATATTTAATTTTGAAGAATTAGGGTTATTCCAAATGTCCGAACTCGCCGCGTTCAAACTGGTGGAACGCATCCATGAGTTCTTGCTTGGTGTTCATTACGAAAGGACCGTAGGCCGCAATGGGCTCCAGAATCGGTTCTCCGGAAAGAATAAGAATGGTAGCGTCTTCGGTGCATGAGATGGTGAATGATTCTCCGTCGTTGCTGAACAATGCAAAGTGACTGGTTCCAACTTGGTGTTCTTCATTCACAACGATGTTTCCTTCAATCACAAGAGCAGCTGTATTGTTTCTTTCACTGAATGAAAAAGTAGCGGATCCGCCAGCTTTCAATTTTACGTTGAAGAGATTCACTTCGGTGAAGGTTGAAGCAGCACCTTTGTTGAATTCAAAATTCCCAGCAATGACTTCCACAATACCGGCGTTGTTTGGAAGTTCAATTTTCGGGATATTCGAATTTAGTATTTCCTGATATTTTGGTTTTGAAAGTTTATCTGCGGCGGGAAGATTAACCCAAAGTTGAACCATAGAAAAAATGCCACCGGCCTTCGAAAATTCTTGTTCGTGGTATTCTTTGTGAAGAACACCTGAAGCTGCGGTCATCCACTGTACATCACCTTCGCCAATAACACCGCTGTTTCCAGCACTGTCGTGATGCGCAACTCTTCCTTTGTAGGCAATAGTAACGGTTTCAAAACCTTTGTGCGGATGAACCCCAACACCTTTTTGCACATCTGTCGGAGGGAAGTAATGCGGGGCGGCATAGTCAAGCATAATGAACGGATTCATGCGCTCCATGCTCAAATAATAATCGGGAATAAAGTGATGAACCTTGAAGCCATCTCCAACAAAATTAGTTGGCGGCGGCGGTATAATGGATTGAAGTGTTCTTTTCATAAGTGGTGCAAAATTACATCATTATCTTCGCAACATGAACAAAGACGAAATGCACTGCTTGGGGAAAATTACCAAGCTACATGGATACAAAGGCGAGTTAACGGTTTTTCTGGATACCGCGAAGGTGGCAGATTACAAGGATTTGCAGTTTTTATTTTTGGAAATAAAGGGAAGTCTGGTTCCTTACAAGATTGAATTGTTTGAACCGAAAACGAATGATTCTGTGAAGGTTAGACTGGCCGGAGTAAACGATGAAGCCACAGCGAAATCGTTATTGAAATCTATGGTCTATGTTCGTTTAACAGAACTCTCTGTAAAAGACGAAGACCGTAGAGATATGGTGAATTGGGTTGGATACACAGTCTTTGATCAAACTCACGGAAACATTGGAGTGGTGGAAGAAGTAGTGGAAAATAGAAAGAATCCGCAACTGGAAATTCGTCACAATACAGGTAAATTAATCTTACTTCCGCTTCAACCGGAATTCGTTCTGGAAATCGATGACGAAAGTCAAACCGTTTCAACAGCAGCGCCTGAAGGACTGATAGAGTTGTACTTAGAGTAATTAATCAACATTTCAAACCGCAATTGGTTAAGAAAGGTTCGAGATTCATGAATTCTCGCCCCTTTTTTTATTATTACATTTGCTGAACGATTCAATGATAGTCGAACCAAAAATTTATTCATGACAAACATCGGTACACGTCCCGAAGGCGCAACACTAGCGTACCTCGGTCTTAAACATGTTTCCACTGCATATTGGAACATGACACCTGCAGAATTGGTTGAAGAGACCATCCTCCTTTCTCAGGGAACACTCACGAATACAGGCGCTTTAGCCATTGACACCGGAGAATTTACCGGAAGATCTCCAAAAGATAAGTTTATTGTAAAAGATGCCTCAACCGAAAACAGCGTTTGGTGGAGCCAGTTCAACATTCCATTCGATTCAGATAAATTCACACGCCTGTATGAGCGTATGTGTGCTTACCTGAATGGAAGAGAAGTATATGTTCGCGACGCTTATGTTTGCGCGGATCCTCGCTACCGCATGAATGTGCGCGTAGTAACTGAATTTCCATGGAGCAACATGTTCGCAAGTAACATGTTCTTGCGTCCAACTGCTGAAGAATTAACAACCATGACCCCAGAGTGGCATGTCATCTGTGCACCTGAATTCATGGCCGATCCAGAAATCGACGGAACGCGTCAGCACAATTTCGCAATCATCGACTTCACCAAGAAGATGGCGATCATAGGCGGCACCGGTTATACAGGAGAGATTAAAAAAGGAATTTTCACGGTGTTGAATTACGTTCTTCCACACGAGAAGAATGTATTGTCTATGCACTGTTCAGCGAACGTCGGTAAAGACGGAGACACTGCGGTGTTCTTCGGACTTTCTGGAACGGGTAAGACAACATTGTCTTCCGATCCGAACAGAAGACTGATTGGTGATGATGAGCACGGATGGACTGATAGCACTGTCTTCAACTTTGAAGGTGGCTGTTATGCGAAGACGATCGACTTGTCACGCGAAAAGGAACCTCAGATTTACGACGCCATTAAATTTGGTGCGTTGCTAGAGAACATTGGTTTTGAAGACGACGGAGTTACTCCAGATTACGCAGATAGCGCGAAGACAGAGAACACACGTGTAAGCTATCCATTGGAGCACATCGACAATACCATGAATCCAAGTGTGGGTGGTATTCCGAAGAATATTTTCTTTCTGACTTGCGATGCCTTCGGTGTATTGCCTCCAATTAGCAAACTAACGAAAGAGCAAGCGATGTATCAGTTCATTAGCGGATACACTGCTAAGGTGGCTGGAACAGAAGCTGGAATTACCGAGCCAACAACCACCTTCAGTGCTTGCTTTGGTGCGCCTTTCTTGCCGTTGCATCCAACTGCTTACGCAGAGATGTTAGGTAAGAAGATTGACGAGAGTGGAGCACAAGTTTGGTTAATCAACACCGGCTGGTCTGGAGGTTCTTACGGAGTAGGAAGTCGCATGAAGTTGAGTTTTACTCGCGCCATGATTACTGCTGCGTTGGAAGGAAAGTTGAACGATGTTGAATTCGCTACGCATGAAGTTTTCGGATTGGCTATGCCAACAGCTTGTCCAGAAGTCCCTGCAGAAATGTTGAATCCGCGTAACACGTGGTCAGACAAAGACGCATACGACGCGAAAGCGAATGAGCTTGCAAGTAAGTTCATTGCGAATTTTGAAAAGTTTGAAGACTATGCAAGTGAAGCGTTACTTTCTGCTTCACCAAAGGTGAAAGCCAAAGCGTAATAATTTATATCGAAATGAAACAGGCCTATAGCATTGGATTAATTCTTCTGCTACAGGCCTGTTCTTCTTCAGAGCAAGAAAATTCTCATTCTATTTCGAAGGGGAATGAACGTTCTGTGTATAAGAAGCATGAAGAGAACATTCTGACTTTTCTAAATTCGGAATATGAAACCAGTGTTTGGGCTAGCTTGGTTGAGCTCAGTACTTGGGCCGATTCGTTGAAGAAAAACGAGTACACCTTGCTTGTCCCGTCAGACGCGGTATTACGAAACAAAGGATTAGATAAATATCAGGCTCTTGTGCCATCTTCCAACAGAGCTGAATTGAATAAAGAAATTGGTCATCACCTGATTCCAGGTCGCATTTCATTTGTGAACCTTCCTGACACCGTTTTGAAAAATGTGAATGGGGAGAGTTTAATCTATAGTTCTTCCACCAAAAGACTTTCTGAGTTTGAGATTACAGCGGTTGAGCGGGATCTTAAGGTTGGGCGAATAATTAGAATACGATAGGAACTATGTAATGGGAAAACCTTCGGTTTTATTCCTACTTCGTAATTCCTATAGCATAATGCCTACTTCGTAATTGGAACTGTGTTGTTCTATGATTGGATTGAGCTCGCTTTGCGAGCGGCATGGGTAATGCCCCAGTGAAGCTGGGGGATTGAATCTTAAGATGGCGCACTTGCCTTGACAGTTTGTAATTGTCTAAACTTTTTTCCCCCACCTTCAGTGGGGGCATTACTCATGTCGCCCTAAGGGGCTCGCTGATGTGCATCTCAATAAAGTTTCTGTTTCTTCCAGAGAATTCAAAACTGGAGTGATGCTCCTTTTGGTTCTGAATATACTTTTTCAATCGCGGTATTTCTGATTCACCGATACTGTATGCAGCATACCCCAATTGCCATTCAAAATCTTTGAGAAAGTCTGCTTTCGTTTTTATCCAACGCGATGAATTTGTCTTTAATTTTTCAGCAAGTTTCATCACTGCGATTTTTCTGGATAAGAAACAAAGGATATGAACGTGATCATAATATCCTCCAATTTCAATTCTAGGACACTCCATTTCAACACACAGGCCTCCTAAATAGGTGTGCAAATCATTTTCAATTTGAGGGAGAATAAAAGGCTGTCTATACTTAGTTGAGAACACTAGGTGAATAGCAATTTGTGAGATAGATTTTGCCATATTTTTTTTCGAGCTAAGTTCAATATGACATTTCACAAAGTCAATAAAGACTTATGCTTATAAAAAGACAGAGCTCGCTTTGCGAGCGGCATGGGTATTGCCCCCAGTGAAGCTGGGGGATAGAATAATTAGTTACAATTTAATTTCAAGTAAATGATTTCAAATTGGTATTGGGTTGCACCGCTATAGAATTTCATTAATGGAAAAACTGCGGTTTTAATTCTGCTGCGTAATGGGAACTACGTTGTTTGAACTGCGTTTTCGGTCACCTAAGGTTTGATCGCAGAGCGATTGATTCGAAGAATTGATCACGCAGTGATTAATCGCCTTGGCGATTTAAGCGTAATGCGTCATCATCTCAATGCGAAGAGAACGCAACGCATTCTCAATAGCCGGATTCCCCACTGCCGCTTCCATTTCTAGAACGAAATTACTGAGGTACATTGCATTGTCGTTCGGATTGACTTTCGAATAAGACACTTTAAACAATTCTAAAATATCGCTCTTCGCTTGTTGAATGTTCGCCCATGTGTGTTCGCTTACATACATCTGTAAGGAAACATTGTGGTCGAATTCTTCGCGAATGTTGCGAATCATTTCCAACTGCAACAAGGTACATGTCATGCCCGGACGGTTACTGCGCAATACCACGCTACTTGGGCGTGACCTTTCCAACATAACAATCAAGCGCTCGTAGGCAGAAAGACGCAAGGAAGCGAGCGCGCTCGCATTCGATTTGCGCAATTCCAATTGCCAGCGTTGTTCATTGTGTCGGTGTTGTTTTTCCATAAGGAAAAAAATAATTGTCCCAGCAATGATCAAACTTAGGGCGACCAATAGAAATGTAAGAGATGCGTTCATATTACAAAGAAACTTCTTAATTGTTGATGGTGCAAATGGTATATTTGAATGTATGAAAAAATATATTCTTCAGCTTCTGTGCATGGCTTCCATTCAGGTATTCGGACAACCGCTTTTGCGATCCTATACCACACCAGTTAGTGCAGGTGGATTTTATCTTCAGAACCCTTGGGCGGGAGGATTAAACTCTTGTCAGGTTTCGAGAATAGATGCCAACGGTGATGGAAACAAGGATATTTTTATTTTCGATCGAATTGGTTCGCGCATTTCTATTTTCATAAACATGGGCGATGTGCAAGGTGATACATATTATAGGTATACCCGTGAATATAATTCAGCGTTCCCGACAGGGCTTGTAAATTGGGTCCTCCTGCGCGATTACAACTGCGATGGGAAGGAAGATATTTTCGCGAATTATTACAGCGGAATTAAATTGTGGAAAAACACCTCCTCGAACGGTGTGTTGTCTTTTGAGCCAGTTGACAATGGGGCGACAATTCAGTCGGATTATGATTTTGGAAGTCCGTTTTCTGCGCCGATATATACCGTGAGTTTGGATGTTCCTTCAATCACGGATTACGACGGAGACGGAGACTTGGATATATTCTCGTACACAGAACAATCGACATCCGTTTATTTCTTCAAGTCAATGCAAACGGAAACGGGAAACTGTGAAACAACAAACTTCATCTGTGGAAATAGATGTTACGGTATGTTCGGAGAAAGCCCAGAGAGTTTTTCAATTTTAGAAGGAGCCGATTTCGATTGTGGATTCAACGTATCCGATCCACGCTCAAGTGAGCGCCTGCATACGGGTAGTTCAATTTGTTCCATTGACCTCGATAACAACGGGATAAAAGATTTTGTCATCGGAGATGTTTCTGAAAATAATTTGGGTGCTATCTTTTTTGAAAATGCAGTGAATGGGCTCGACAGTGCAACCACCGTTCAATTCGATTTTCCCGCACAAGTTGGAAACTCTCTCCCTGTCAATTTACCTCTATTTCCATGCGCGTATTACGAAGACGTGAACAACAATGCAGTGAGCGATTTGCTGGTCTCTCCGAATGCATACGCAACAGCGGAAGATGTAAACAGCCTCTGGTACTATCAGAATGTCGGTGGAGAATCAACTCCGAATTTTCAATTTACACAAGACGATTTTCTTCAACACGATATGATTGAATTGGGCACCGGTGCTTATCCGGTATTGGAAGACGTGAATGGCGATGGATTGAAAGATTTACTTATTACAAATCGAAAGTCTTTCGATCCAATTACTCCGAGTAACAACCACACTTCGAGAATCTTTTGTTATTACAACAACGGAACACCTACAGTTCCTTCATTCGATTTCAATTCGAACAACTGGCTGCCTTTGGCGACGGATACGCTAGATAGTAAATACATCACCTTCGGAGACGACGACGGTGACGGAGATAGAGATTTGTTGATTGGTGTTCAAAATGGATATTTGGTTCGTTATGAAAATGCTGCTTCAACGGCGAATGGATATTCTTTTTCTGACAACGGTGAATTGCTGAAGGATAACAACGGACTTACGATAGATGTGGGTCAATTCGCAACTCCGCAATGGGTAGACTTGAACGAAGACGGTTTATTAGATTTAGCAGTGGGAGAGAAGAACGGTAACGTGAACTATTATGCGAACAACGGAAGTTCAACTGCGGCTTCGTATGTTTTTCAGGAAGATACTTTGGGTGGAATGGTAGCATCAAATATTTTAGGGATATTCGGATACAGCGTGCCGCATTTTTTCAAGAATGAAGCGAACGAATGGGAAGTGTTATTGGGAACAGAAACTGGACAAGTGAATCATTTCTCGAATGTAACTGGAAATCTTTTGGGCGACTTCACCTTGGACACAACAGACTTCGAAGGCATTAATGAGGGTGAACGCTGCGCAGTTTGGTTTGAAGACATTACAGCCGATGGAAAGCGCGATTTGTTCATTGGACAAATAGGAGGCGGGCTGGGTTTTTACTCTAGCGATACAATTATTTCAGTGAATGAAACGCTCTTCAACGATGTTCAGATTTATCCGAATCCAGCGAGCACTCAAATAACAATTGACGCCGGTTCGAATTGGAATGAGGTTACTGCTTTAGAATTGTATGATTTAAGTGGAAGAAAGGTTTGGTCTGAACGCGTGAATGCAAGAACCACACTTGTGAATCTTTCGAACTTCTCTGAAGGGATTTACATTCTGAAATTGAACGGAACTGCCGTTCGGAAGAAGATTGTGGTTAGGAAATGATTCCTTTCCAAATCTTATAGCTTTCTTCTGCTTGAATTTCAAGCATACTAAGCCCATTACAATAACGCGCGCCGCGCGAGATGCCTTCTTGAAGAAAGGCTGTTCTTTCCGGATTGTAGATTAAGTCGTACAACACATGCTGATCTGTAAGACACGAATAATCCAAGTCTGGTTTTTCTTCGTTGTGAGGGAACTGTCCAACAGGAGTGGTATTCACAATGAGTTTACACTTTTCGAGCAACAGGGGAGTTACTTGCTCGTAAGAACAGGTTTGATCGTTTTGCGGATTTCGACTTACAAAAAAATAACGGATACCTAATTCCTTCAACACAAAAGCCACCGCTAGCGATGCACCTCCGGTGCCGAGAATTAGCGCAGTTTCTACTCTGTTTTCAATAAGTGGAAGTAACGTCCGTTTGAAGCCGATGTAATCGGTGTTGTGACCAATCCAACGGTTGTTCTCCATACTTACACAATTCACAGCACCAATGGCTTTCGCTGCTGGCGTAAGCTCGTCGAGGTACTGAATAATTTCTTGCTTGTATGGAATGGTGACATTGAATCCTGCGAGTCCTTGCATTTGCGGCAAGTTTCGAATGCCAACGATAGAATCTAATTCAATATTGATATATCGCTCTTCTTGTGGAACATCTTTCGTAGAATCTTGCGAAGCATCTTGTGAAACATCTTTCGCAATATCCTGTCTTTGAAATTTAGACATGAAATATGTTTGCGAAAAAGAATGCCCTAAAGATTTCCCAAGAAGCCCATACGTTCTCATGCCTTCGAGCCGAATTTACTTTTTAAGTAAGCAAAAACCATTGGAGCAAGAGAGATCAATATGATCAGAATAACAACCGCTTCGAAGTGCTTCTGAACGAATTCAAATTGTCCGAGGAAGTAACCGGCTAGCGTCATACTTACAATCCAAAGCGCACCACCGAAGATGTCATAAGGAAGGAATTTCTTTCTGTAGTCCATCTTACCAACTCCAGCAACAAACGGAGTGATGGTGCGAACGATAGGAACGAAGCGCGCCATGATAATGGCTTTCGTTCCGTGCTTCGTGAAGAACTCTTCGGTTGTTGTTAAATGCTTTTGTGCAATAAGTGGTTTACCTCTGAATTTCATTGCTACGATTTTCGACCCGAAAAATCTTCCAATGAAGTAGTTGCATTGATCTCCGAGAATAGCTGCAATTATGAGCAATACAAAAAGCATGGTAAGACTTAAGTTGTTCTGTCCCGCACACAAAGCACCTGCTGCGAATAACAAAGAATCTCCGGGAAGAAATGGCATGACTACCAATCCGGTTTCAACAAAGATGATGAGGAATAAGATGGCATAAAACCAAACGCCGTATTCATTCAACAAGAGAGGAAGCTCTTCATTCAAATGCAGAACGAAGTGCAAAAAAGACTGTATCATTTCCATATTAAAGCGAACACTTGATTTCGGGTGCACATTGTTCTGCGTAACTATGAACACCCCCGGCAAGGCTGTAAATAGTGTCTCCAGGGAATTTCTTTTCAATCATATACACCAAAGCATCTGAACGTTTTCCACTGTTGCAATGGAAGACAATTGGATTTTCTTTTGGAAGTGAAGGGTACTTTTCAATCACGTGTTCCATTGGAATGTGCATTCCATCTAACGTACAAATAGCCACTTCATATTCTTCACGAATATCTACCAACAAATGTGGTTTGTTTTCGTTTTTCCAGATGAGTAATTCCTCAGGCTGCAGGTGTTGCATATTATCCTTTCATTTTTGAAACAATGTCTTCAGGAAGGTAATCGAAGAACGTATCTCCACGCAACCCCATGCGCAGACATTCCAATGGAATGGTTTCATTCTCTGCAATGTTTCCGAGGTTTACGTTTGCCCCGCAATGCTTGATGAAATAAACCTGCTGTGCTTTCTTCGGTGCTTCCCAGATAATATCGTTTCCGTTGATTTTAGCGAGGATTTTGTTAATGAGCATCACGTGTGCTTGTCCGCTTGGACGATAGATTCCAACTGTTCCGCTTTCGCGTGCTTCAGCAATCACTTTCCAAGAGCCAGCATCTAGCTCAGCTTGCATCATCTTGATCCATCTAGCTGGACTAATTAAAATGCCTTCTTCCTTCGATCCAACTTCAGAAAGGACTTTATAGTCTTTTGCGAACTCTGTGATGAGCTGACATTTCTTTTTGTGATCTAATGCCATGCTTCCGTCAGAAACTTCAACCATTTCTATTCCCAGACTGTCGATGTATTTGCGGTACTTGTCAAGTTCTCCACGCACATAGCACGCTTCGAACAACGTCCCACCCAAATAAACCTTGATTTTCGCGTTGTGGTACAACTTCACTTTTTCTTTCACTTGCGTTGAAAACACAGAGGTCCCAAAACCAAGTTTCACTAAATCGATATATTCAGAACTGCTCGCAATCATTTCTTCGGCTTGACGAAGAGAGATTCCTTTGTCCATAACCATCGTAAGACCGAACTGACGTTCTTTCTTTTCGCGGCTAGGCATGTGGCTTAGTTGAATGTTCATAGTTGCTAATTTTGTGCGAATATCGGTTAAATTTACTTAGTGTGAAAATTACACTAACCCTAGGTCGCTTTTTAGTTGAATGTAAAACGGTAATTGAAGAATTTTCGGATAGTACTCTTCCAACTCTGAGAGTTGTGCACTTTCGTTTTGCATAAGGTAGTGCAAAAGATCTTGTGCGTCTTGAATCTTTCCTAATTCAATCAGGTAAACCGCACGGCGGTATCTAATGTCGGGATTCGAAAGATGCACCAACGTAGCATCGAGCATGATCTCCAAAGCTTTTTCGTTGTTTCCCAATTTGAAAAACGCATCGGCCAAGGCCATCCACGTTTCTTCGTTTTCAGGAAACTCTTTCACTAGTTTTTCTCCGAGGGAAATCGCTTCATCGAATTTTTCCATCTTCACCAAGACTTCCATTTTGTATATGGCATAGTCTGGATTCTTCGACTCGAGATCAATGGCTTTATCTAAGAAAGGAATAGCCTCTGCTAGCTTTCCTTGAAGGTCTAGAACCACACCTATTCCCAAATAAGCGTCGGCCCAATACTCATCGGTCTCAATGCTTTTGTGGTAATAGAAGAGCGCTTTGTCGTAGTCGTTCAACTTCTCGAAACACTCTCCAACATGACAGAAGATTGGGGCCTGAGGAGGTTCGTAAACATAAGATTCCTCAAGGACTTCCAGCGCTTCGGCGTATTTTTCTAATTTGAAGAGCGCATGTGCTTTGTTGTAATAAGCTGGAGCGAAGTCGCTTTGAATGGCTAAACAATAGTCGTAAGCTTCAATAGATTCTTCCGAGCGATCGAGCTTTTGAAAAGCGTTGCCCAGGTTATACCAAGCGGCAAAACTATACGGGTGTTCGTCTATGAATTGTTGGAAGTAGGTTGCGCAAACGACAGGCAGTCCGGCGAGTTCGAAACAATATGCGATTTCGTAAAGTAAGGTCTCGTTTTCAGGACTGCGTTCGATTCCTATTTTCAAGGTGTTGATCGCCTTTTCGTATTGCTCGAGGTTTTCATACTCCAAAGCAATCTCTAAATACACATCGTCGATCTCTTCCTCCGAGCAAATCTGTAGCGCTCGCTTGTAATATTGAATAGCCTTGTTGTGCTCGCGCAATTGGCTGTATACAGCAGCCATGGTCAATAACATTTCCTCATTGTTCGGCTCGAACTTCTCCAACACCTTCAATCGAGAAAGTGCTTTAGACAATTGACCAATACCTGATAGAAGTTGCACTTCTTTGATAATTAAAGCCGTGTTATCAGGAAACAGCGAATACGCATATTCAAGAGCTTTAATGGCTTTTTGATAACTCAGATTGGCCTGATACCCGTCGATAATCGCTTCGAGTTGTTCAACATCGAAGTAGTATGATTCATTTTGCTGAATCATTTGCTCGAAACGCGAGATAAGGTCTCCTGTGTTGTGGTAATCTGATGGGTCTTCGCTCATTGAGTAATTTCAGAGTTCAAGTCAAAAATAACCAATATTTCGCGGGGTTTCCGATTAATATTTGAACACGTAATACACGATTTTGATGTATTCGTTGAAGGTGGTAATGAGCCCCGCTTCGAAGGTCCACCACGACTCTGCCTTAAAGTCCTTGGTTTCAGTGCCGAAGAAGTGCACTAGAATTCCTTTTTCTTCGAATTTCTCTCCGAAGACCATGCTCATTCTGCGCAAATGAAAGTCACTGCTGACCACAGAAATTTCCTTTAAATTGTGATTTATACAATAAGTCAAGATCTCTTCCGACTCTTCGTAGGTGCTCGTGGCTTCTCCCAATTCGAAAACACGGAGTGAATCAACCCCTGTTTCAATCATGCATTTTCGTGTCAGTTGAGCCGATGTCAGGTTCAATCCCATGGCACGCATTTCATTCAAGGTGTCACCAGCGCCGGTGCAAATAAATTGTGCAGAAGGAAATTCTTGCGCAAGCAGCGCAGCACCTTTTCCTCGCTCGTATCCGTTTCCACCTAAAACAAAAAATGTTTGGTTGGAAGGGGTAGCGGCGCTCGATTCGGCTTCTGTGAGAAAATGACCAATTCCACCTAGAATGGACTGGCGATAAATAAAGATGGAAATGAAAAAGGCGAGGGACAAGGCCAAAACAACATACTTCCAAATACGACGAAGTTGCTTCAGCGTAATGAGTGAATGGAAGTAAGTATATGTCTGCTTGTCTTGAATGTTCAACCTGAGAAATTATTCCACGAAGATAATGTTTTCACCGAGCATGTTGGAGTAGTTGGAGGGTACTTCTAAATTCAGTGCTTCGTGAACAGCATCGAGTTCCGATTTTTTCATTTCGAAATTATTCTGATAAGCCGTTGTGTTGAACCACTCAGTTGCTGCAGCGGTAGAGATTTCAAATCGATTTGAAACACGGAAGATGTTTTCCTTGTCGCTCATGAAGTCCGCACAACGGTCGTTCATCAACTGCAAAACTTTTTGAATGGCTTCGCTTTTTTGTGAAATGGCGTTGTTGTTCGCGACCGCTACGAATCCGCACCACGGCGCATGAAACGTATCTAAGAAACACAAGTGTCCCTTTTTAACTGAAGGAATAGACGTGTATTTTTCCCAATAGAAATAATCGCTCTCGCGATTTTTTAAACTTTGAATAGCGTTGCGCAAATTGGCGACTTCCACATATTGATCATCGGCCGGATGGAAGCCCAACTGCTTCGCGTGAATGCGCGCCATGAGATGAGAACCCGATCCTTTGCGAGAGATGGCGTATTTTCGAGTGTGACTTGAAGTGATCTTCGGTGTGTCTGGGTATCCGCCGTAGATGCCCCAAGTAAGCGGAGTTTTGGTGTAGACTTTCACAATGCGAGCATCGAGTCCGCGATGGAATGCGCTTACAAATCCTTCCGTTAGCATTAGTGCAACATCGAGGTCACCTTCCTGAAGGGCTTCGGTCATGACACCTGTTCCTCCAGCGAAGTAGGTCCAAGACACTTGAATATTCAAGGCACTGAAAACGTCTTGCTCTAACGCCAATTGCCAGGGTAAGTTGAAGTGTTCAGGAACACCTCCAATACGTAATGTAATTTTATCTTTCATTTTAGTAGCTGCCGTTCCACTTCCTCAGGAACCACTCAATGCTGAGCAACGACAAAAGTGCAACTAAAAGGGGCGCCCAATCTATGAGTTCTCTCACCTTTTTCTCTTCGAAAGAAACACTCGTGATTTCTTTTCTGCTTTTGATTTCGTTCACGAGATCATCAAGCGCTGTTGCATTGAATCGTTTTCCGTTGGTGCTGGAAGACAATTGTTCTAACAACTGGAAGTCTGCAATTGTTCTTGACGTCTCTACTGAAATGTTGTTCACGCTGAATCCGCCTGACTTGGTGAACTCTGTGGTGCCGTTGAAAGCCTTGGCAGTGTATGAATACGCGCCAGGAGGTAGCAATCCAGCATTCAATTGATAGCCGGTGTTCGAAGGAGAGAATTGAAGTGATTGCGTTGAATTATCTGGGTACTTCAATTGAAGATTCACTTGCTGATTTAAAACAGGCATGAAACTTTCGTCGTACAATTCTGCATTGAAAAAGACCAATTCATTTTCGGCGAAATTCTTTTTATGTTGAATTCTGAACTTCTCTTTGTTCTCTTTCACACCAATGAATTGTGCGCTTTGTTGAATGAAATTGTTGAAGACTTCGTGTGATTCTTCCATCTGATACAACGCAATTTTCCATCTCCAAATTCCTTCTCCGCATAACACGGCAACGCGGTGCTCAGGTGTTCCTCCGAAGCCCATAAGAGGAACATCGGTTGCAATCTTCCCAATGCGCTGATTTAGCAACGCTTGAACTTCGGGTGCTACAGCGTAATTCCCGAAAGGCACGGCCAGCGGCGGAAGCAGCGGCAGGGCTTGTGTGAATTCATTCGATAAGGAAAAGTAACTGAACGAAGGATTCAGCGAGGCGTTGATGTCTGAAAGTTTCGACTGATACCCGTTCAACGAGAAGCCTCCATTCAATGCATTGAAGGCATTGAAATCGTTCTGTGCGCCGAGAATAAACCAACAAGGAATTTTCGATTTGAAAGCTTCTTGCACCACGTTGTTTCCTCTTCCACCCAACGACGGAATTTGATAGGCAATGAGCATGTCGAAATTGTTCACGTTGTCTGTAAATAGGTCAACGGTTTGAACCGTTACTTCATAATTTTCTTGAAGGCGAAGCGCTTCAGCAAAGGCAGTGATATCTGGATGTGGAGCGTTGGCAAGGATCAATACTTTTTGTCTGTT
>Ga0315902_10008004_pt1 | contig 14354 bp, 7 predicted proteins | sample LakEriMetagenome_9_FD_203523 | JGI IMG/M metagenome (GOLD analysis project Ga0315902, IMG submission 203523) | Freshwater fungal communities from buoy surface, Lake Erie, Ohio, United States - Buoy 12 MA117 | ecosystem: Environmental > Aquatic > Freshwater > Lake > Lake biofilm | place: USA... | reverse complement strand
TCGGGCCATGCCGCGAAAATGGAATCGTTCCAGGCGAGATAGCCGCTTTCGCGCCACGTCGGCTTGCGCAGTGCGGTGCGCTCGCCCGTCGCGAAGTTGAGGCGACCCATATTGCCGCCCTGCGACGTCGAGTAGAGGATGTCCGGGTTCGTGTAGTCCTGATTGGTCACGAAGCCGTCGCCGCCGCCCACGTTGTGCCACATCGCGTTGGTGATGGGGCCCTGCTTGCGACGGCTCGGACCACACCACGAGCCGTTGTCCTGCAGGCCGCCGCACACGCGATACGGCACACCCATGTCGGCGGAAATGTTGTAGAACTGGCCAATCGCGATCGAATTCGGGAAGTGCCAGTTGCCACCGCGATCATTCGACACGCCGATACCACCGTCATTGCCGACGATGATGCGCTGCGGATCGTTGGGATCGATCCACATCGCATGATGATCGACATGAATCCCTTCGGTGGTGTTCCCCGCGGTCTTGCCGCCGTCGCTGGAATACTTCACCGGCGTTGACGACCAGTATACGCGATCCGGATCCTTGGGGTCGACGCGCACCTGCGAGTAGTAGAAGGGGCGCGTGTTCTCCGGATTCATGTACGCCCAGGTCTTGCCGCCGTCGGCCGAGCGATAGAGCCCGCTCGGGCGCTTCTGCGGCGCGACACCCGCCTGCTTCGCCTTGGGCGCCGTGTCGGCCTCGACCATCGTGTACATGATGTCGGGGTTCGAACGCGCGATCGCGATGTCGATGCGCCCCTTCATCGTCTCGGGGAAACCGCCCCCCTTCACTTCATTCCACGTGATCCCGCCATCAGTGCTCTTCCAGAGCGCTGAGCCCTTGCCGCCCGAGCTCAGGAAGTAGGGACCACGCACGCGCTGATAGCTCGCGGCCCAGAGCACGTCGGGGTTGCGCGGATCGAGCTGCAGGTCCACGAAACCCGTGGAGTCATTGATGAACTTGACGAGCGTCCAGTTCTTGCCGCCGTCAGTGGTCTTGTAGACGCCGCGTTCCTTGTTGGGGCCCCACGGATGCCCGAGCGCTGCGACCCAAACCGTGTTCGGATTGGTCGGGTGTACCTGCACGCGGCCGATCGCGCGCGTGTCGGCGAGACCGAGGAACGTCCACGACTTGCCACCATCGGTGCTCTTGTAGATGCCACCGCCCGGGGAGATCGAGTTGCGCGAGTTCGGCTCGCCCGTGCCCCAGTAGATGACGTTGGTGTCCGACGGCGCGATAGCGAGATCGCCGCCCGCGGCGACGCGCGCCGTATCGAGCACCGGGCGGAAGGTGACGCCGTTATTGGTGGTCTTCCATACGCCACCGGCCGCGGTCGAGATGTAGAAGGTCTTCGACGGCGACGGGATCCCTTCGACGTCGACGATGCGCCCCATCATGTTGGCAGGGCCGATGTTGCGCCACCGGAGGGCGTTGATGACGGCGTCGTCGACGGAGGCGGAGGCCGAGGCAGGTTGGGCTTGGGCGGGGAGATTGGTCGCGCTCAGCCCGGCAAGGCTGAGACCGACCATCCCGGCGCCGAACGCGAGCACGCGATTCGTTCGCATCGAGGAAGGTGCGGGAGGTGACGAACGGGCCCCGGAATCGAGGCGGACTACGACTGGGAACGATTCCCTACGGACCTGCGGGAATCAATGTTGAATATGGACCCGCTAACGGGTCACCCCGGGAAGCATCACGGCATGCAGCACCTCATGGACCGGAATGGCGACCCCATGAGAGCGCCCCAGGCGGATGACCGCCCCGGTCTGAGCATCGTACTCGCTAGGCCGTCCTGCCATGAGGTCCCGCGCCATGGAGGTGTAGCCGTCCGGCGGCAACGCGTCATAGCGCTGCCAGATGCGGGCCTTGGCATCCGTCGGCCACGCAACACCGCAGGCGCGTCCGACCGCGATCACCTCGTCGAGGGCGCCGTCAATCAGCGCCCGCGTCTCCGGTATGGTGCGCACGACACCATACGGGTGACGCGCCACCGCGCCCACCAGCCCGAGTGGTTCGATGAAGAGGAATTTTTCCCAGAGGGCGACCCCCATGTCATCCGGGAGCAGCGCCTGCAGCCCGATCTCACACAGAGCCGCCGCAAAGCGCTCGGCCGTCGTCCGAACAAGGGTCGCCAACGCGCCGCCACTTCGGGCACCGAACTCCAGTACGGGTGTCACGGCCATGTGGCGGATATGCCCCGGCCCCTCGAGCGCGGCGATCACGCGACAGACGCCATCGCTCACATATGCCTCGCCGAGCGCTGCGGCGAGTTGGACACCGGCCTCCACACCGTTTTGGGTGGGGATCACAACCGTGTGCTGCTGAAGCAGCGGACGCAGCGTCGGGGCAATGGCCTCGACCTGCGTCGCCTTCACGCACACCAGCACCACGTCCACAGGCCCGATGATTGACGCATCGCTCGCAGCCTGCACCTGCGGCAACTGCAGATCCCCATCGCAGCTATCAAGGCGAAGCCCATGTGCCGCGAGATGCGCCCGCGTGCTCTCGCGCACCAGGAACCACGTGTCATGACCTGCGGCGGCCAAGCGGGCGCCGACCGTCCCGCCCACGGCGCCGGCGCCGATTACGGCAATACGTAACCGATCGGTCATCGCGGGTGCCTGTATCGGGTGTTCTGCGCGTAGCCCTTACACATCGAGATAACTCCATTCCTTCGTGAATGGGATCCGGCTCATCAACACGGCACGATCCTTCAGGACAACCAGTCGGTCGCTCGGATTGATGCCGATCCCGTTTTTCTCGTCATACAGCCCCGGCTCGACCGAGAAGGTCATCCCTTCCTCGACCACCGAGTGATCGCCGAGTGCCAGGAAGGGCGGCTGATGCCCCACAAAATTCTGCCCCTGCCCGTGTCCAGGGCGGTGATAGATGTACTCCTGCATCCCCTGCTTGATCTGATAGGCGTGCACCTTGTACGCGATATCCGAGCAAACGGCGCCCGGCTTGGTCTCTTCGACAATCATCTGCACGGTATCGGCCACCACCTGCCACATGTGATCGTGAGCGGCGTTCGATGGCTTCAGGATGTAGTTGCGATAGCCTTCGCCGCCGTACCCGCCCATTAGGATGTCACAGTTCACGTACACCGGCTGCCCTTTGCGGATCGGCGCGTGAAAGAACTGATTGGGATGCGGGTACGCCGTCGCCACGCCTGTACGCACGTAATGGCCGGTGACCTCCATGCCGACGGCGCTATGCGGACGGCCATCGCGCTTGACGTCGCGCATCATGAGGTTGATGCCGTACTGCGAGAGTGCCTGCCCGACCTGATAATCGGTGGTGCTGGTGCCATGCTCGAGGAGATAATCGCGCGCGAAGCAGTGCACGAGATCGAAGTAGCGGTAGGCCCGCTGGGTGAGTGCGATCTCCTCCGGCGTCTTGATGATCTGCATGCGGAGGCACGCATCGCTGATATCAACCCACTTCGCGTTCGGCAGAATGCGATTGAAGGTGCGCTGCGCCGACGGCGTGAGTTCGCGATCGAGCCCGATGGTCACATCGCCGAGCCCTTTCGCCGCGAGCTTGCCAAGGACCCACGCCCACAAGTCGACCCGTGCGCCCTTGCTGAGTTCGCCACGGTTCGGGAAACCGCCTTCGGCGTGGGGATAGCAGAAGTAGTAATCGTTCTCCGTGCACCACCACGAGGTGATCAGGTCACGGTCGATGGCCGGTGAGAACCAGTACACCGTGTCCGCTTCGCGCGTCGGCATCATCGCCCAGGTGGTACGCTCCCCGCTGCCGCGGAAGCAGCCGGTGAAATACACGAGATTGACGTCGCTCTGCAGCAACACTACATCGACGCCGCGGTCGCGGGCCTGTTCGCGGAGCTTGCGGGATTGGGTCTGATACCACGCGAGTGGGAGGCGGTCCATGCCGACCGGCGCCGGTATCGGATGGTGCGGATTCTCGACGAGCAGCCGCTCCGATCCGCTCGGTTGTGCGGACAGGGCTTGTGCACTCAGGGCATTGGCGGCGGCGCTGGCGCTGGCGAGTCCCAGGCCGATCTGGCGAACGAAGTCGCGACGGGAGGCGGGCATGCGCGGAATCGACGGTGTGCCGCCGTGTTCGTCAATCCACCATCGCCTGCGGTGCCATGACACTGCGCGCGTTGTTGTGATGACAGTGACTCGTGAGAGTGCCTGCAGCGTGCGGCATGACCGCCTCACGCCTCTTGATGTTGGTCCGTGACCGCGCCGCTGTGCGCCGCTACAGTCCCCGCACCACACAGGTGTACGTGCAGTGGATTGTGCGCTATGTGCGGTGGCATGGGCTGCAGCACCCTGCCACACTCGGCGGCGTCGCGGTGCGGGACTTTTTGACGTACCTGGCGCGTGAACGACACGTGGCGGCGTCTACGCAGAACCAAGCCTTGGCAGCACTCCAGTTTCTGTATCGGGACGTGTTGGACCAGCCGCTCGGGGAGGTGTCCGGACTCGCACCGGCGTCGAGGCCCACTCGCCTTCCCAATGTGCTCTCCCGCGAGGCCGTCCAGCGCGTGTTGGCCTGTCTGACCGAGACGCCATTGCTGATGGCACAGCTATTGTACGGAAGCGGCATACGCCTGCAGGAGTGCTGTCAGCTTCGCGTGAAGGACCTCGATTTCGAACGTGGCGAATTGCGGGTGCGGCAGGGGAAAGGGGGCCGCGATCGGGTGACGGTGCTCCCTGGTACCGTGCGCGACCCGCTCCGCGCGCACCTGCAGCAGGTACGATTGGTCATGGGTCGGCGTGTCGCCCGCGGTGGCGGTTTCGTGGAGGTACCCAACGCGCTGGACCGCAAGATCCCGCGGGCGTCGCGGCAGTGGGGATGGTGCTGGGTCTTTCCCGCCGCACGCGAGTACTGGCACGAGGAGAGCCACACGAGGCGGACGCATCATATCCACCCGACCGTACTGCAGCGTGCCGTGGCCGAAGCCGGCATGCGATCCGGCGTCGGCCAGCGCGTCGGGTGTCATACATTCCGGCATTCCTTTGCCACCCACCTGCTGGAATCGGGCGCCGACATCCGGACCGTGCAGGAGTTGCTCGGGCACAAGGACGTGAAGACGACGATGCTGTACACGCACGTACTGAACCGTGGTGGACTGGGTGTGCGCAGCCCGTTGGACGTTGGGCGCTGACAGACGTGCGGTGAGGGGTATACGGCGCTTGCTGGACGGTGAGCAGTGCGAGGTACGTGCCCAGCACCGCTCTGAGCGAAGGCGGTTTAGGCTGCGAGCACCTCAGCCCAACGGGCGGCGGGACGAACCGCTGTCCAATGGCGAAGTGCTTGTGTCGTGATGAGTTGCCGAAATCGGCCCGAAACGGCAGGTTTTCCGTTTCCTTCGTGGCGTTGCCTGTCTATCGGCCATCATGCAGGAATTCCCTGCAGGCTAATGGGCGTTCGGCAGATTCTAACCTTCCCGAGACAGCATCGAATGACTGATCGCGACACGAATGACGAGCGCTGGCTTAGCGAGGGTGAAGCGGCGGACTTCCTTCGTCACGCTAGCCAGCTCGACGCGGGACACATCGTAAAGCTTCGCCATGTTCGCGAGGCGGCACTTGAGGTGGGCCTGAGCGCTGATGCGGTCGACGCCGCCGCCGAAGACATGTTCGAGCATGGAACGGATCGCGCGCGGCCTGACTGGGTTCGCATGTGTCTGATCGGCGTTCCAAACCGCACGGGTGCGCAGTTCTGGTACCACCTATTGTGCACGGCCGGCCTAGCCAGCGCGGCGGGCGCGATGCTCTTGCCCTCTGTGCAGTCACCCTCAGTCGGTTTCGCTGCCAGTCTATGGTTCTTCGGATGTGCCGCTATCTCATCCAAGGCGATTCGATGGATGGACGAGCATGCCGCATGGATCGGCCCTTCGCGCGAGTGAGCACTGCCGAACGAGACGTTGCTGCTGACAGCGCGATGTCGTGTGCTGTAGGCGGTCGCCGTGCTGGCGCACGCCGCCCGCCTGGCCGCACTTTGTTGGATGCGCTGCAGCAGAACGCAAAGCGTTAGCTCGCTATCCCCTCCGCCCTTCGCATACAATCATGTTGCCGGAAGCCCTTGATCACGGGTCGCCGCATCGGTTCGCTGATTGGCCGAACGACGCCGTTCCCCTGGTTGCGGCTGGCGTGTATCCGATTTGGCGCGCCAACGCGCTCCTGTACGTCGGGATGGCCGGCCGAAGTCTCACGAGCGATGACGTGGCGCGGCATCGTTCCGAGTCGGCTAGAGGTTAGCCGTTCACGTCCGGCGATGCCCTCCCCCCTCGACCGCCTCAATACCCACTACGCGCGATGCACCCCCGGTCGCCCGGCCTCTACGGTGAACGCCGCCGCCGTCGCGATCGGCGCATCGGCACGATCCACGTACGGCACCACCCGATACTCGGTGGTAAACGACGTCGGCGTGACCCGGCACCGGGCATACCCGCGCTGCCCGTTGAAGAAGTGCAGATGCGCATTATCCGCCAGCATACCGTCTCCGACCGGCGTGCTCGCCGCGCCGTTGCCCCCGGAACTGATCGACGTCCCCACGAACTCGGTACCAATCGGCCGCGACGACAGATCCTCGAGTCGCTCCGGCACATCGGCAACCCAGCTCACGTGCACGTCGCCGGTGATGATGATCGGATTCGCCACGCGGTGGTCCCGCAAATGCGCATGCACCCGCTGCCGCTGCACCGCATAGCCGTCCCACTTGTCCATGCTCAAGGCCGGCGTCCCCGTACCGTTCCACTCGCGGGCGTCCGGCGCCACCCGACGCGTGGCCGGTACGAACGGCACCTGATTCGCCATCACATTCCACGTGCTGGTCCCCGCCGTGAGACCGTCCAGCAACCACCGTTCCTGCGCCGCACCAAGCAACGTGGCACCCGGGTCCATTGCCCCGTCGCAGCGCAGCACGAACCCATCGTTGCACGGCTGCGGTGTGCGGTGCTGACGGGTATCGAGCACATCCAACTGCAACAGCGACCCGAACGACAGTCGGCGATACAGCTGCAGCGACGGCCCGACGGGCATGGCCGTTCGGCGCAGTGGCATGTGTTCGTAGAACGCCTGATACGCCGCCGCTCGACGAATCAGGAACGCGTCGCGCGGCGCCCCATGCTCCTCATGATCACCGGCGTAATTGTTGTCCACCTCGTGATCGTCCCACGTCACCACCCACGGTGCGGCCGCGTGGGCCGCCTGCAGATCCGGGTCACTCTTGTACAGCGCGTAACGGTTCCGATAGTCCTCGAGCGTGGTGATCTCTGGGCCGTTGTGCTGACGCGGCTGCTTGGCCCCGATCCCCCCTTCGTAGATGTAGTCGCCAAGGTGCACGACCAGATCCACCGCTTCCTGCGCCAGGTGCCGATGCGCCGAGTAGTAGCCGGCCTGATAGTTCTGACAGGAGGTAAACGCGAACGACATGTCCGCCGCGACAGCACCGCGCCGCGGTGCCGTACGGGTCCGGCCGGTGGGACTCGTCTCGCCACCGGCGATGAAGCGATACCAGTAGTGGCGCGCAGGCTCGAGGCCATCCACTTCGACATGGACGGCGTGCCCCATCGCCGAGCGCGCGACCACATCCCCGCGTTGCACGACGCGACGGAAGCCGTCGTCCGTCGCGATTTCCCAACGCACCGTGACCGGTGCGTCCGACATGCCCCCGCCCAACAATGGATTGGGCGCGAGCCGCGTCCAGAGCACCACCCCCGTATCGATCGGATCACCCGAGGCGACACCCAAGGTGAACGGATACGCGCCACGCACACCACCACGTGGCAGTGGGCGCGACGCCCACGCCGCCACCGGGCTGGCGCCAAAGGCCAGCAAGCCGGCGAAGCCGCCACCCAACGCGAGCAGTTCACGGCGCGTCACGCGTCCATCGCGCAGCCGCTGTTCGAACGACGAGGATGTCATGATGGCCTCAGAATCCGTAGCGGGCGCCGAGCTGGATCTGGTACGGCGTTCCCCCCTTGCGGATGGCACCGGCCGATTCGTTGATGGCGTAATCAAAGCGCTGCGTCGTGCGGTTGAAGCCGCTGACGGTCATCAGATTGATATCCCCGATGGTGTAACTGCCGCCCCAATCACGGTTGAGCAGACTGGCCACGTTGAACACGTCCACCATGAACTCGATGCTCTGGCCGCGCCACGTATTCACCGTCTTGGACACCCGCATGTCGATCCGTCCTTCCCACGGCGACCGGCATGCCGTTCGGTCGGCGATCCGTCCGAGCTGCGAGCGGATGCACGCGGCCGCCAGGTTGGAGGGATTGCTCAGCACCTTGCGCATCGACGTCGCCACGGCGGCCGGTGTCGATGGGCTGTCCGGGTCGAACACAAAGGCCAGATCATTCACCAGCACCCCATCCCCGTTGATATCGGCATTCACCAGCAACGAGTACGGCGACCCGGACGACCCGACGTACCGCCCACTCACCTGGAAGCCCCACAGCGAGGGCAGCGTCCCATAGACGATGGCTTTCTGCCCGACATTCCACAGCGAGGTTCCCCACGCTGAGTCGATATCGCGCGGGTCGCCCTTCACCGGCATGTTGGCCGAGGTGCCGCTGAGGCAACAGTTCCACGCGTTGTTATCCCGCGCGTCGCTGATCGAGAAGGAGGCGTTGATGGAGCTCCGGCGCGGCAGACGCAGGCCGGCCTCGAACACGATCCCCTTCTGTTCCGCGCGCCCCAGCGACGTGAGTTCGAACACCTCCGCGACCGCCGGCGTGATGCGATTGCTGACCGCGTTGACGACGCCCGTCGTCGGGATACTCGCGGCCGGCACATACACCGGGCGTCCCCCTTCGATCGTGAAGAACGGCTGCGCCACCAGGTTGCGGTTGAAGATCTGATAGTTGTTGCCGGTGCGACTCCACACCGCGTTCAGCCCGAGCGTGAGGCGGTCCAGCACCGTGCGGCTGTAGGCCACATTGGCCTTCCACGTGAAGGGCAGCTGATAGTCCTGCCCGATCATTTCGATCTGTGCGGGCGCGGCAGTGATTCCGGCCGGCACCCCGGGAATCGTCGTCGGGTCGGCGCGGTACGACGCGTAGTCGGGCCGTGGGATCGTCGCGCCCGTCACGTTGATGTCGGCGAGCTGCGTTCCGTTGAAGAGGATGCTGTTGTAGAACGGGGCATGATGCGAGTTGGCCGTGAACGCGCCGCCACCGATCCGTACGACCTCGCGGCCATCGCCCCGCACGTCCCACGTGATCTGCGCGCGCGGCAGCACGTTGTTCCAGTCCACCGGCATCGGCGTGTCGGTGCGAATGCCGAGGGTGCTGTCGGCCACACGATTGTAGCCGGCGTCCTTCATGGCGAACGACACGTCATAGCGCACGCCCAGATTCGCCGTGAGGCGGGGATGCGGGCGGAACTCCACCTGCCCGAAGAGCGATGCATCGAGCATCGTCTGATCGACCGACGGGAACTCGGTGAGCAGCGGGACCTGCCGGACGAACCGGTTTGGCCGCAGCGTCTCCAATTCGGCGAGACTATTGAATTCGAACCGACCCAGCTGCTCCTGCGCCACGAATTCGTCGGTGTACACCGTGAGCAGGTTGTCGGTACCCACGGTGACCGTGGCCTTCCCCAGTTCGAGGATGGACCGGTTGATCAGCTGGAGCTGACGCTCGGGAAGGTTGGCGGGCATGTTCCGATTGCCGCCGAACTGCAGCTGTCGGTTGGTAGCAGTGCCGTCGCTGAGCGTCGAACGCACGCGCACGAGACCCACGGGCAGGTAGCCGGCGTTCGGGGTCCGCGCGACCGCGATGTCGGTGTACTGCAGCGTCGCTTCGTTGAGGAGGCGCGACGAGAGCGTCGAGCGCAGGGCGAGCGCCGCCGTATTGGTGCGCTGCGTCTCGCGCCCCTTCGCCTCGTAGATGCCGGGGCCGGGGCCCGTGAGATCACCGCCGTCGAACGCGATGTAGTTATTCCGGAACGTCAGGCGATGCTTCGACGACATCTGCCAGTCGAGACGGGTGAAGAGCAGATCGTTGGTTACCGGGAGCGTGAAGCTGCCGACCTGCTGCGCCGCCGTGTTCGTGCCGTACAGCCGACCGATGATGTCGAGGAACCGCGCGAGCGAATCCTTGGCGATCAGCGAAGCCTTCTCATCCTCTAAACTACGTAGATCGAAGAGCACCGACGGCGAGGTCTGCTCGCGGCGTTCGCCCGCCACGAAGAAGTGCAGCCGGTCACGCACCAGCGGGCCACCCGCGCTGCCGCCGTACTGATACAGCGAAAACTCATCGGCGGGCCGGTCGACGTAGTTGGCCGTCGTCAACGCCTCATTCCGATGAAACGTGAAGGCCGAGCCCTCAAATGTATTGGTGCCGAATTTCGTAGCCGCGGTAATCGCGCCGCCGCCTTGCCGTCCCTGCACGACGTCATAGTCGTTCGTCGCGACTTCAAATTCGCGGATGGCTTCGATCGTCATGACGGCACCGCCGCCGGCGTCGGCAACGCCCGTACGGTTCTGACGCACGGAAGCACCGTCCACCTGAAAGGACGTCGATGTCCCCTTGGCCCCGCCTAGATTGGTACCGGACGCCAGCGGGGTGATGGCGGTGAGATTGGTGAAATCCCGATTGGCCACCGGCAGCGTTTTGACGTCGTTGGCCGAGACCAGCGTGCTCGCTCCCACCCGCTTGATCCGCGCGTTGGAGGCATCGGCCGCCACCACGAGTGGCGCCAGCTCAGCCGCGGTGACCGTCAGCCGAAACGACAAAGACACCCGGTCGTTCAACGCGAGTTCGATACCGGTCCGCTGCTCGGCGCGGTGGCCAATCGCACGCACCGTGACCAGATATGGACCTCCCAGCGGGAGCTGACGCATGGTGAAGCGGCCCGCCGCGTCCGCGCGTGCCTGCGTTTCAAATCCCGTGGCACTGTTGCGCGCCGTGACGGCGGCGTTGGCAATGGGGCGACCAGCCTCGTTCGTGACGAGGCCGTCGATCGTGGCCGCCACCGATTGGCCGTGGAGCATCCGGGGTGCAAGCCCCGTCGACAGCAGCATCGCGGCGACGGCAACCAATCCCACGGCCGTACGGTGGAGGAGCGAACGGAGAACCATCAGCGAACACCGGCGCGGACGCGTGTCGGGAGCCATGAGCGGGGGTCGGGTGAAGTCGGTACGGCCGCTGAAGCGCGCGAAACTGGATGGCGCGGGCGGCCCGAAGGCACCAGGCGGTGGCCGAAAGACTCGTGACACCGGCAGGCACGAGGTGTATAGCGCGCAGTCATAAACATTGCCCCACGAGACAGTCACATCCGCGTCACGGCGGGGGCACACCACGATCGCGCGGCCGAACGGACGACGTTTATGGCTCGCCGGCACCGATGGCCCCGAACGGTTGAGCGGCGACTGGTGGCGTGCCGATCCGTACGCGCGTGATTACTGGCGGTGCATAGCTGATGGTGAACGCGAATTGCTGCTGTATCACGAGGCCGGTTCGCGTTGGTACAGGCAGGGGTGGTACGACTAACAGCGAACAGCCAACCGCCTAGGAAGCAGGAAGGAGGGTGTCAGGGAGGAGTGAGCAGGGAAACCGCGCGAGTGCGGTGTCCTGCATCCTCCTTCCTGGGGATAGGAATTTCAATCGGGGCGGGTCGACTATCCGTCGAGTATAGGGCGCGATCACCGACCGCGTGAGCACCGACTGGCGGGCGGCGGCGTGCCCGCTGACGCGTTCGTGCGCCTCGAGGGCCGTGGGAACGGCGGGCACCGTGGGGGGAGCGATGCCGGCGGGGGCCCATTCGTCGCGCCGGTGGGACCGCCGCCCACACCGAAGCTCCCCGCGTGGTGGCGGGGCGTCGGGGCCATACTCAGGTGACCGGCGCAGCGTCGGCGGACGGGCGTGGGGCGCGCGCCGGGCCCCGGCTCGCGGGGGCGCGGGTCGATGGGGGGCTCCGTGGCCCGGCGTGCGCCTCACGGGAGGCGCGGGTCCGGAGGTGGGTGAGGATCTGGTCGATCACCGACGTCTGGGTGATGAAGGCAACGATGCGCATCGCGCCGTGGCAGCACGGGCACGCCAGCGGGTCCACCTCAAAGATCTGCTGGAGGAGCGCCGCCCACCGGCGGCTGGCCTCGGTCGGCGCGAGTCGGGGCGCGGGGACGATGGCGGGTGGCCCGTCCGCGGCGGCGGGCGCCGCCTTGTCCCGCATGCCACGGGGGCGGTTGGCATACCAGCCATAGTACCGCGTGGTGACGTGGCCCTTGTCGGGGATGTGCACCAGCACCCGGGCCAGGAACTCGAGCGGGTCGGCGGTCTCGGTGCCCGCCGTCGGGCCTTCCGACTTGTCCGACCGGTACGTCACCGCCTTGGCGGCCCGGTCGTACGTCAGCCGTTCGAGCGCCACGGGATTCCGCGCACAGTACCGGGCGAGCCGAGTGGCAAACGCGCGGTCCTCCTTGGGCACCCAGACGGCGGTGTGGACGTGGAACCCCGAGTGGGGCCAGGTGAGCATGCCAGCGGCCTGGTCCTCGTCGAACAGCTCCAAGCGCACGAAGAGCCGGAGCACGGCGCGGCGGAACGCCTCGGTCAACCGGGCGATGTCCTGCACGGGCCACGTGACGAACGTCCCATCAGGCCGAAAGCCACCGTCCGTGACGAGGAGGTGCAGGTGCGGATGCCAGTTCGCCCGGGAGCCGTGCGTCTGCAGACACGCCACGATCCCAACCGCGAGGTTGCGCTCACCGGTCAGCGTCCGAATGGCGGCGGTGACGGTCCGTGCGGCGACTCGGGCGATCTCGCCAAGGAGACGGCGGCGATAGAGGCAGTACGCGCGCAACCGATTGGGGATGGTAAGCACCACCTGCCGGTGCGGCACCGGCGCGAGCAGCGTGGTGTCGAGCCACTGCGTCCAGATCGCTAACCGCTTGGCATGACAGCTCGGGCAGAAGTACCGGCACTTGCAGGAGAACGCAAGCAGGTACTCGTGCGTGCACGCATCGCAGCGGATGCGCGCGAACCCGTGATCGAGCACTCCGCAAGCGAGGAACTTGTCGGCCACCTGCGTGACGACGGGCCGCCAGGGACCATACTCGCGGGCGAAGCGGTCGTCGTAGACCGTCTGCAGGCGATGCAGATGATCGGACACCAGCCGAAAGAGCGGCGACGCCTGGGGCCGTCGGGGTTTGTAGACGCCGCGCGCCTCCGGCGCCGCGTCGGGCATGCGCGCTCCGGGACCGGGGAGCGCCGAGCATACGTCCGACTCGGCTGCTGACCGTCACCGTTCCGTTGCGCGACGGGCTGATTCGACGCAACGTCCGCGCGGCGCGGGCCTAACGATGCTTGCTGTTGCCGATCGGACCCACCACCCGCGCAGCGTGAAGCCTCGTGCGGTCCGCTCGCAACAGAAGCTGGCGTCAGGCGGCTTTCCCTCTCAACCGTAGCTCGACATCCATGCTTGCGTTGCTGACAGCCCTGCTGGTCACGCTGCCCCCCGGCTGCGGCACGTCCGCGCGCGACGGCACGCCCGATCACTATGTGTACTTCCGGCGCAACCATGCTCGCGTGGCGGATACGAGCTTTCTCCAGCATCCGCGGCTCGTCGGCGCCCAACTCACGTACACGTGGCGCGAATTGGAGCCCACGCCCGATCAGTATGCGTTCGACGGCATCCGCGAACGGCTCGCGTTCCTGACGGCGCACGGCAAGCGCCTGTTTCTGCAGTTGCAGGATGTTTCGTTCAGCGAAACGATGGTGACCCCGGACTACCTGCGGGCCGATACGGCGTATCACGGCGGGATCGCCCGGAAGTACGAGGCCGGCCCCGACGGCGTCGCGCGCTTTGACGGCTGGGTGGCCCGCCGGTGGGATCCGGCGGTGCGCGCACGATATGCGCGGCTGCTCGCAACCCTAGCCCACGAGTTCGACGGGCGCATTGAAGGCGTCGTGCTCGCGGAGACGTCGATCGGTTTCGACGATCCGGCGCAGGTGCCTTCAGGCTACTCCCCCGATGTGTACGCCGCCGGCGTGCGAGATCTGCTTACGGCGGCGCGTGCCGCGTTTCAGCAGTCGTGCGTGGTGCTCTATGCCAACTTCATGCCGGGCGAAGCACTTCCCGACCATGACCGCGGCTTCCTGCGGGGCGTACATACGCACGCAGCCGCGATCGGCGCGGGCGTCGGCGGGCCGGATGTGTTGCCATACCGCCCGTTTCAGCGGAGCCATAGTCTCGCGCTCATCGCCCAGCGGTCGCCTGGCGTGCTCGCGGCCATGGCCGTACAAGATGGCAACCTCGCCGACCGAGACCGGCGCACGGGCCGTCGCATCACGGTCGCGGAGCTCACCGCCTACGCGGTCATGCCGCTCCGGCTTGACTATCTCTTCTGGGGCACCGAAGAACCGTACTTCACGG
>Ga0315902_10008003_pt1 | contig 14356 bp, 10 predicted proteins | sample LakEriMetagenome_9_FD_203523 | JGI IMG/M metagenome (GOLD analysis project Ga0315902, IMG submission 203523) | Freshwater fungal communities from buoy surface, Lake Erie, Ohio, United States - Buoy 12 MA117 | ecosystem: Environmental > Aquatic > Freshwater > Lake > Lake biofilm | place: USA... | reverse complement strand
CGGGAGTAGCAACATTTACCCCGCCCCTCAACCAAACCGAACTTATAAAAAAACATTTGCCACACAGCAACCAAATCAGCCTTTGCATGGCAAAACACTTAAATAGGGTTTCGCCCCTCGAATTTCCAAAGCTGAGTCTGTTAAATCTTTTTCTCGGTGGGTTTTTTGGCAGCCGTTTGATGCAGGATCTGAGAGAAGAAAAGGGGTTAACTTATGGCATTGGAAGTAATATCAGTTTGTCTGGCAATGGCCATACCTGGATGATTAGTGGTGAAATGAACAGCGACAATGCGGACATAACCCGCGACAGCATCAGAGAAATTTTAATCGGATTGTGGAAGAATCCACCCAAAGGTGATGAATTGGAAAAAGCAAAACGCTATTATGGTGGGCAACTTCGCGGATCACTGGATGGTCCGTTTTCAGAACCGGGAAAAATACAGTTTTTACTCAAAACAGGCTATCCTCAAAATTACTACCAACAAGCATTACAGACTATTTGGTCTACCGATAGTGAAACACTGGCTGAATTGGCATACAATTATTTGAATCCGGATTCGTTTAGTATAGCACTTGCGGGAGCAACAGGCGAAGCAAACTGAAGAAACTCATCTTTTATATCGTCCTCCTTCTTCTGGGGTTAAAACATCAACCTCTGCTGTCGGTCAATTCTCCATCTTTCATACAACGGGCTTGTCTTAATGCAACAACAGGTGTTTTAACTGTTTATTTCAAAACACCAGCCGACGCCTGTGGAAGTTTCACAGAACACATTCTGTATGGAAGAGATAACCTTACATTGCCTTTCATTTATTTGAGCAAAACAACAAGCAATTCCAGTCCCAGCATTTCTGTTACTTTACCAAACAAAAAACAATGGCAAGTTTACATTGTAACTCGTTATGGGTGTAACTTAACCGATACATTTTCAAGCAATTATGTTTTAATTGACAACACACCTCCTGCTCTTCTCAACATAGACAGCGTCAGTGTTGAAATGTCATCTCAACAAATTATAGCGGGTTGGTCTGCGGCTCCGGAACCAGATGTGATGGGATATTCCATTTTTAAGGTCGATCCGGGAACAGGGAACAATGTTTTACTGAAAGACAGTTCTACTGTATTTTACAGGTTTTCTACTTCAACCTTTAATAGCAATAGCACGGGTAATAGAATTGCTATTGCAGTATTTGACAGTTGTACAAATGGTGGTGTCATCTGCAACTACCACAGTCCTTGTGTGCTTTCGTACAACATGACAACCAACTCAAATTACCGCTGCGATAAAAAATTTACATTTTCCTGGACTCCATATGTTGGTTGGACAGCAGACCGATATGGAGTTTGGTATGAGGTAAACTCCAGTGGCAACTGGATTTACTTGGAAGATGTAAAAAGCACAACATATACTTTTGATATACCGCAACTTGATAAAAACTATAAGTTCTTTGTCAGAGCATTCAAAACCCCGGGGTCCGGAGGAATTACATCTACTTCCAATATTATTTCTGTTGCACTGCCTGGACACCCAAAACCAACCTTCAACGAAATAGGCCATGTGTCTGTAACAAACAATAACAGTCTTGAAATTACAGGCAAATGGAACAACCCCGCATCGGGTTACACAGCAGAAATCTATTTTTCTGATGATGGTTTCATGTGGAACAAATTACAAAACACAAACAATCTATACAACATCAAACACTCCGGTTTATTCGTGTCAAAACAACGATATCATTACAAAAACATTATTTTTAATCCATGCGGAGAAGCTTGCGACACAAGCGATACACATAGCAGCATTGTGTTGAGGAGAAATAGCAACAACATGAGTTGGGATGAATATTCTCCATGGATTAGCTCTTTAATATACAACCTTGAAAAGAAATCAAACAGCGACATCCGATGGAGCATCGAATTTAAAGGTGGCATCAACAATTCTTTTTTAGCCGACACCTCTGTTGGATTGTGTTTTCGTGTTAAGGCTGTAAAGGGCAATAACGATGACTCTGCTTTCTCAAATACAATTTGTCTTTTTGTAAAAGACACCACCCTCATTCCCAGTGGATTCAATCCTGAAGGAAACAATCCCCGTTTTAAAATTGTTAACCCAAACATTTCCGACGGTCAGGCAGTAATGAGTATATACGATAGGTGGGGTGGCAAATTGTGGGAGGGTGATGCTTTACAGGGTTGGAATGGCACCTATAATGGAGATGTTTTACCTATGGGCCTTTATATATATAAGGTAGTATTGCGCAGACCTGTAAAGAATGAGCTTTTTGGTGGCACAGTGTATTTGATTAGATAATGATAAAAGTTTTGTTTTTTGGAAAAAGAAAGGGTTTAATGGGCTTAAACAAACCTATTTTCAAACAATGCATTCAAGACTTAACCGCGAAACACAACAAAAAAAATGGCAACATTCGATATGTGTTTGTCGGTGACGAGGAACTACTGGAAATCAACCTGCAATACTTAAAACATAACACCTACACAGATATTATAACTTTTGATCTTGGAACAACCCCACATTGCTTGGATGGTGAGATTTATATATCAATCGATCGGGTTATTGACAACGCCTCGACATTTAAGACTCAAATAAAGGAGGAGTTGCTTCGTGTTATGTTTCATGGCGTGCTTCATTTGTTAGGAAAGAAAGACAAAACCACACAACAAAAGAACGAGATGCGCAGGGCTGAAGACGATTGCTTAAATTTGTACCGTGAAACGATGTCAAATGTTTCACATGAAACAAAACAATGATTTTAGGGGATTATGATGTAATTGTGGTTGGAGCAGGACATGCCGGTTGCGAAGCTGCGCACGCCGCCGCCACCATGGGAAGCCGTGTAATGATGGTAACCATGAATATGGAAACAATAGCTAAAATGAGCTGCAACCCTGCAATGGGTGGTGTTGCTAAAGGTCAAATCATTCGTGAAATTGATGCTTTGGGTGGATTAACCGGAATCATTACCGATAAAACCACTATTCAGTTTAGAATGTTAAACCGCAGCAAAGGGGTGGCTATGTGGAGTCCAAGAAGCCAAAACGACAGATGGCGCTTTTCGGAAGAATGGAGACTTGCCCTAGAACAGAATAAAAATGTTCATTTTTTTCAAGACACAGTATCCGAACTTATCGTTGAGAATAACAGTGTGGCAGGGGTTATCACCGCTATGGGCGCTAAAATACATGGACGCGCAGTAGTTTTAACCAATGGTACATTTCTAAATGGACTCATCCATATAGGAACAAAAAATTTCGGTGGTGGAAGAATGGGAGAAAAATCATCTACAGGAATCACCCAACAATTGGTTTCACTTGGGTTTGAAAGTGGAAGAATGAAAACCGGGACACCTCCTCGCGTAGATGGTAGATCCCTACATTACGACAAAATGGAAGAACAACCAGGTGATGAACAACCGTCTAAATTTTCGTTTTCATGTGAAACACTACCAGTTCAAAATCAAAGAAGTTGTTTCATAACATATACAAACCAAACGGTTCATGATATATTAAGAGAGGGGTTTGAAGAGAGCCCTATGTACAATGGAAGCATTCAAGGGTTAGGTCCTAGATATTGTCCAAGTATTGAAGATAAAATCAATCGTTTTGCTGAGAGAGAACGACACCAAATTTTTGTTGAACCTGAAGGGTGGAACACAATTGAGATTTATGTTAATGGATTTTCAACCAGCTTACCCGACCACATTCAACTGAAAGCACTACAGCAAATTCCTGGTTTTGAACAAGCTAGAATCTTTAGACCTGGTTATGCAATAGAATATGACTTCTTTCCACCAACTCAACTCAAAAACACTCTGGAAACAAAGTATATTGAAAATCTGTATTTCGCTGGTCAAATTAACGGAACCACAGGATATGAAGAGGCTGCTTGTCAAGGGCTAATAGCGGGCATGAACGCCCATTTGCGCGTAAACAACAAAGATGTCTTTGTCCTAGAAAGAAACCAGGCATATATCGGCGTACTAATCGATGATCTGATTAATAAAGGTACGGAAGAACCCTACAGAATGTTTACATCAAGGGCGGAATACCGAATAACACTAAGACAAGACAATGCTGATGAGAGACTTACTCCTCTCGGACACACTGCAGGGTTGGCGTCCGGCATTCGCATGAAAAAACTTGAAGAAAAAATAGAGCAGTCCAGATCAATTAGACATTATTTAGACCAAAACAACATTAACATTGAGGAGGCAAACCATATACTTAAACAAAAAGAAACTTCACTCATACTGGAAAAACAAAAATATAGCCGTTTTCTGCTTCGACCAGAAGTAGAGTTAAGCGACATATCCTCAATTAAGCCTATTGCTCAAATATTGATCAACTCCACTACGGCGGCGGCCGAAGATGCAGTCATAAAAATTAAATACAAAAATTATATAGACAGAGAATCCGAAGCAGCACAGAAACTAAAAAAACTGGAACACATACAAATTCCTGATCAATTCGATTACCACAAATTGAACAGTTTATCAAAAGAAGCACGAGAGAAACTAAGTAAAATTAAACCTGAAACAATTGGTCAAGCCTCACGGATAAGCGGAGTTAACCCTGCTGATGTTTCTGTTCTTCTTGTTTATTTCGGACGCTAAAATGAATAGATCTACTCTATATGCTGTTATCACAACTTTAGTTGGTTGTGCTAACCCTGTTATTCCAACAGGGGGACCAAAAGATATAAATCCACCTAAACTCATCAACACCAACATACCATCACACACAACCAATATCAAACCAAATAGAATTGAATTTTTCTTTGATGAGAATATACAAACAACTAATCTGAAAGAAGAGGTTGTTATTTCTCCTTTTTTATCATTTCAACCACTTATTGTACCGCATAAGAAGTCGATCGCCATTTTAATAGACACAACAAGGCTGCTTCAAAATGTAACCTATACTATTTCACTCAACAATTCCGTTAGTGATTTAAACGAAGGCAATAAAACCAACTACAAACCTTATTTATTTTCAACTGGCAACAGTTTGGATACCCAAATTCTATACTCTAAATATGTTTTCCTAAACTCAGACAAGCTTAACAAAATTAAAGCATTCGCCATAGATAGCATCAATCCGGGAATCTTACATAAAGCGAGTATAACCAATCAAACCATTACACTATACGGTCAAAATAACAATTCAAAGAAAATTATCCTATTTAATGACTTAAACGATAACGATTCAGCAGAACAAAACGAGGCAAGAGGCTATGCGTCTACCAAACCCAATGACACATCATACATCCTCATCTATCCGACCAAACAAACATCCTTAAAAGTGTGGAAGGTAGGAACAGATCAGTATAAGGTTCATGGATTACAAGCATCGTACCTAAAAAACACTATTACAAATAAATACGGAAACGACATTTACATCGTACAAGACACCCTGTATTGCTCTTCTTCTACATTTAATAAAATTAAAGACTTACCTTCTTCCCAATTATATCAAATACCTAAAAGCTCCGAAACAGGTACATTATACAAAAAACCACAATTTCAATTATCCCATTTTACAACGGATACTTTCACAAGACTATTTTATCATGCCGACACAATATTACCTGATATCACTTTTTCAAGCTCACAAAGCTCAGCCCACTTTCAATACACTAAACCAGACATAAACAGATATACCATCACCATATCCCAAGGTTCAAGCTTTACAATTAAAACTAACTCATTAGACAGCTTTAATTATAAACCAACAACAATTCAACAGACAACATTAGCCAACCCCAATAATTTTCCTATACATGTCATCATAAAACATATTGGCAGCAATGATTACTTGACAAGAATAATAAAACCAAATCAGGAATTTTTATTAGGACTATTAAAAGGAGAATATGAAATAACTTATTGGAATGACCGCAATGGCGATGATCATATAACAGGACCACCAGTTGATTTTTTATTCGCCGGAGAAGAAACCCGTATACTCAGAAACATTAAAATCAACGGCAATATAGATTTTCACATGAAACTCAGTTTCAACAAACAGGGTGAGTAAGATTGCAAAACATGGCAATTGTATCTTAACAGAGTGTATAACAGAAAGAGGTTTTTATTCGAAAGTAAATCATGTTTAAAAGCGATAGTATTTTATACAGCCAAACAAAATATACACCCACACAAATAACAAAGAAATAAGCACTATTTGGACTGACTTTTTTTATATATTTTATTCAATATCAATTATTTAATAAAATAAAAAAAGATAAATATTCAATTTAATTAACAAATCCACACAGCTATATTATATACTTAATATTATATTTTTAAATTTTATATTTTATTATTAGGGATGTTGGTGAACAACTAGAATGTGCCAAATAAAGAAGAAATGGTAAATTTGTGGTGTTGATGATTGAGCAGATACAACAAATCGATGAGGCGACCAATACGGTAACAATCAATTCAGAAAAAGAGTTGGAGGCGTTTCGCCTCGAGTATTTATCTCAAAAAGGAAAACTCAACACACTGTTCGAGAATTTCAAAGCGCTTTCTGGTGATCAGAAAAGAGATATAGGAAAACCCCTAAACCTGCTTAAAGCCAAATTAGAAAACATTTACCAGCAGCACAAATTGCTTTTTACAGAAAAAACAGGTTTCCACGATTTTTTCGACACTACACTTCCTGTATCAGCCGAGCACAAAGGATCTTTGCATCCGCTTACTATTGTAGAAAACAGATTGTGCGAAATTTTCTTCTCCCTGGGTTTTGATATTGCAACAGGTCCGGAGATAGAGGATGACAATCATAATTTTGGCGCTTTAAATTTTGCAGAAGACCACCCTGCAAGAGACATGCAGGATACATTTTTTACTGCAGAACATGTACTTAGAACCCATACAAGCAGTGTTCAGGTGCGGGAAATGGAGAAAAGAATCCCACCCATTCGCCTGGTTATGCCTGGCAGAGTTTACAGAAACGAAGCCGTAAGTAGCAGAAGCAACTGCTTTTTTCATCAAATTGAGGGTTTGTACATAGACAGAGGTGTCACCTTCGCAGATTTGAAGAAAACCTTATATTATTTTGTACAGCAGTTTTTTGGTCCGGGAACACAGGTTCGTTTCAGAGCAAGCTATTTTCCATTTACAGAACCCAGCGCAGAAATGGATATCTGGGCAGGCACGGAAACAGAAGATGCAAGGCGCCTAACGAAAGGAACCGGCTGGTTGGAAGTACTTGGCTGTGGTATGGTTCACCCAAATGTGCTAAAAGCTAGCAACATTGATTCCAAAGAATACAGTGGTTTTGCTTTTGGTTTGGGTATTGACCGAATTGCCCTGCTGAAGTATGGTATAGGAGATATAAGAGACCTGTTTTTAAACGACATACGCCTTTTATCACAATTTAGAGGCCTGTGAAGATATATTTTGCAAGCGATTTTCACCTGGGTATACCAAACCATGAAAAAGCATGGAGAGAGAAAAAAGTTTGTGCCGTTGGTTAAAAATGGCGGCAACAGATGCAGATAAAATTTACTTATTGGGCGATTGTTTTGATTTTTGGTTTGAATACAAAAGCGTTGTACCAAAAGGATTTACCAGGTTATTGGGCACTTTAAGCGAAATAACAGATTCAGGCATAGAAGTGAAAATCTTCAAAGGAAATCACGATATGTGGATGTTTGGATACCTTGAAAAAGAGTGTGGCATGACAATCGTTTCTGATCAGGAAGAGTTAACCGTGAATGGAAAACGATTATTCGTTCATCACGGTGACGGCTTGGGACCGGGAGAACCCGCGTACAAGATTCTCAGAAAAGTATTCAGAAGTAAATTATGCCAATGGCTGTTCGCCAGAATTCATCCCAATTTTGGTATGTGGTTGGCACTTAGCATGAGCAAAAGAAGCAGACTCGCCCAAAAGAATCATAGTGAAAAATATTTGGGAGATGAGAAAGAGTATCTCATTCAGTTTATCAAACAAAAGCAACAAAAAGAACATTTTGATTTTTACATTTTCGGTCACAGACATCTTGCGATGGATAAGAAAATTGGAAACACCCGATACATTAACCTGGGAGAATGGCTTTACCAACCCCACTATGCAGTATTTGACGGTACAGATGTAACCCTCAAAACCTGGCAGGCATAAGAAGGCATTAAATTTGCCTGTCTAAAGATAAAGTGTGCTGAAAACACCAATAATATTGTTTTTATCATTCGTGTGCTTGGTTGCAAACAGCCAAAACGACAGCATTGTCGCCACAAGGGCAATATGTGCTGATCTGGACATGAAGGGCAATGTTTATTACATTGATTCATCGTACGAATTATGCAAACAAACCAAAGGTGTAACAACCAACAGATTCTCACTAACCAATTATGGAGAAGGTCCGGTAATCGACGCTTCTAACCCCTTAGAGGTGTTTGTTTTTTATGAGAACAGCGGCATTTTACTCATCATGGACAACAACCTAAACCCAGTTCAGGAGGTGAATTTGTATTCAGCAAACAACATCAGGGTGCAAGGGTTTGGTCGAGCAAATGATGGGAAAATATGGGTGTTTGATGCGAACAGCTATACACTGAAAAAGTATGACAGAACAGGCACCCTCGTAACTGAATCTGTGATGTTGAATAAGGGTTCCGAACAAAAGACAAAAGGAATTAATAAAATTTTTGACAACGGGGCTTTGGTTGCTTTTCAACAAGGTCAGCAAAACACACTTGTTCTCAACAACAATTTAAAAGTTCTGTTTAATAAAGCAAACAACTCACGGCTCGTTGGTTTGGAGGGAAATGCAATATTGGAGCAGGATAAAAACACCCTGAACAAAAGAGATATAACAACAACAAACAAACAAACAAAAACGATGCTTTCAAGCAGCATAAACGGCGAAATTGTCTGTGCAATTCAGGGAAGAATGCTCATGCTGAATAAACATACTCTCAAATTAAAAACGTACTGATGCTGGAAAAACTGGAAGTTTTATACAATAGGTTCAAGGAGGTTGAAGAGCTGATAAGCAGTCCTGAGATATTGTCAGATAGAAAGAGGGTTACAACACTGAACAAAGAATACAGATCGCTTGAGCCGGTCGTAGACGCCTACAAAAAGTACAAATCAACACTCAATGTCATCAGTGAAGCCAAAGAAATTTTAAAAAACGAAAAAGACAAAGAGCTGCGAGATATGGCCAAGGAGGAGTTAAATATACATGAAAGTATTCTCCCGTCGCTTGAGGAAGAAATAAGGATATTGTTATTGCCCAAAGACCCAGAGGACTCGAAAAAAGCCATTATTGAGATAAGAGCTGGCACAGGGGGCGACGAAGCATCGCTATTTGCCGGAGATTTACAGCGAATGTACACACGCTACTGCGACAACCGTAACTGGCCTATAAATATTGTTGATTTTGTAGAGGGTAGTGCCGGGGGTTACAACAAGGTGATCATGGAGGTGGATGCAGAAGACTCTTATGGTGTGCTTAAATACGAAAGTGGAGTTCACCGGGTACAAAGGGTTCCCCAAACAGAAAGTCAGGGGCGGGTTCACACTTCAGCAGCAACAGTTGCGGTGATGCCGGAAGCCGAAGAGTTTGATTTTGAATTGCGGGAAGCGGATGTAAAAATGGAAACAGCCAGAAGTGGCGGTGCGGGGGGTCAGAATGTAAACAAGGTGGAAACCAAAGTAATGCTCACCCACATACCTACAGGCACTGTTGTTGTTTGTCAAACAGAAAGAACACAACTCGGCAACAGGGAGAAGGCAATGGCTATGCTGCGTACGCGTTTATACGAAGCAGAATACAACAAGAGAATGGAAGCTACGGCATTAAAGCGCAAAACATTAGTAAGCACCGGGGACAGAAGCGCCAAAATAAGAACATACAATTTTCCACAAAGTCGCATTACGGATCACAGAATAGGATTAACACTTTATAACCTGGATGCCGTTTTGAACGGAGAGTTGGAAGAATTGCTCAACTCACTGCAGGTGGCCGAAAATGCAGAGAAAATGAAAGAAGGCAATTAAAACCTAAACCCCGGCAGCTTTTTGCTCCATGCCGGCATCGGTTTTTTGCTTCGGAGATTTGGTTTTGGGTTTACTTTCAACCCGTGTTTGCCGAACTGAGGTATTCATTTTTTTCCTTTCCAAGCAACCACATTAGGATGCTTTTAACATTTTATACAAATAGGACGCTTGAGCCCCCCAAAAAGTTGTATAAATAGGATAAAAATATTGAAAATTCCGACAAAAGTCAGACTCTTGCTGTTTTGAGAATAGCAGAAAACAACATCCCGCCATCTGTATTGAACAAGGTTTCAGAAGAACAGCGTTCTGGGTGAGGCATCATTCCAAACACATTAAAACCACTGTTACACACGCCTGCAATATTGTTAAGCGATCCATTGGGGTTAGATTCCGCGGTTATGTTACCATTTTCATCGCAATAGCGAAAGACAACTTGACCATTCCCTTCAATTTCTGAAAGTGTTTTCTCGTCTGCGTAAAAACGACCCTCTCCGTGTGCTATAGGTACACTAAGAATGGTGTTTTCGTTGCAACCATCAGTAACATCTGTGCTTAGATTGGCGGGTTTCAAAAAGACATTTTTGCACACAAACTTCATGTTGGTGTTACGCAACAGAGCCCCGGGCAGCAAGCCACTTTCACACAAAATTTGAAAACCATTGCAAATTCCCATCACAAAACCACCTTTGGCTGCGTGTTCTTTTATGGCTTGCATTACGGGAGAAAGTTTGGCAATGGCACCACTGCGTAAATAATCACCATAAGAAAAACCACCGGGTAAAAAAACATGGGTACAACCTTGCAACTCAGTGCTTTTGTGCCACAACTCAACAGGTTTGTTGCCTGTATATTGTGAAAGAACTTGTATGAGATCCTGGTCGCAATTGGAACCCGGGAAAACAACAACACCACATTTCATTGGTGCAAAGTTAATTGTTTCAGAAACGCCCGGGCCAGAAAAAACGAGAACTGCGTCGCTTGTGATTTTTCCAACCACGAAAAATTAGATTTTCCGGCCCAACAGGAACACTCAAAACAAACTGCAGCATTGTGTAATTATCCATATTGTTGGGGTTGCCCCTAATGGCACCGGGTGCGCTATACCCAATAATGGTCGAGTTGGAACGATCCATTAACTGCACCGCTACAGGTCCGTTCGATGCTGCAAGCTGTGTTTTGTCCACATAAACCCAACTCACATCATCAACATAGTCGGAGGTGTTTTTTGTAAAGGACAATTCCATTTTTAACGATGTCCCGGTTTGGGTGTTTTTCATGAGCAAATACCCAAGACCCACAGGAAAAACAAAAGCAACCCTTCTGTAGGGCTCTCTTCCTTGCACAAAATACTGACCTTCAGTGCCATATTCGTGAAGTTTATAAATGGTGCCATTGAGCTTGGTTTTAGGGTTAAAATAAAACAAACCAACAGAACCAAAGGCATAAAAACGGCGTGCATTGTCAAGATAATATTCCAACCCGGAAACCCCTTGTACAACCGGTGTAAAAAACGACAGGTTTCGCTGTTTGCGCTTGTCATTTGTGGTGTATTTGTCGTTACCACTAAGTCTTCCATAGGTAAGGGAAGAACGCCAACCCACCCGAGAAGAGAACATGTGGGTATAACCTACTGAAACAGCATACCTAATGGTTTCGTAATCAAGGTCAATAGGCCCGGATCTACCCATTTTAACTGTTCCACCCAAATCACCCAGAAAAAAAGTACCACCCACCCCAAAGGTTACGCTACCATAAGGCGTTTTTCCTCGGGGTCCGTCAATTTGTTTGGTGGAACACCCAAAGCGATTAAATGTGTAACCTACCGGAACGCTGTAAATAAAATGCAAAAAGGTGTAATTGTCTTTGTTTTTGGGGTTTCCGCGAATCGCATCAGGCACGCTGAACCATTCGTGCTCAGACCACGAACGGTCCATGAGTAAAACAGCGTAATAACCGTTGTTGGTTTTTAGCAGCTCTTTGTCAACAAACACTGTGCTGGCATCATCCATGTAATCGGTGGTGCTTTTGCTGAAACGAAATTCAACCCTGAGAGAAGGTCCAGACACTCCGCGATCAATTAGTTTATATCCGGCACCAAATGGAAATATAAGCGCTACAGGATTGTAAACCTGTTTTTTAGGCATAAAATACTGTCCCTCTGTTCCATACGCGCGAACCCTGTAAACCCTGCCATTCAAACGGGTTTTGGGTTCATAGTAAAAAGCACCGATACCTCCCAGAAAATAAAGACGCCTGTTAGAAATGGGGTAGTACTCGAATGCACCATAAGCCTCTACTATGGGGGTGTAAAAACTCAAATTTCTCTGAAAACGCCTGATATATTTGGTGAATTTGTCGTTACCACTGATTCTGGCATATCCCAAAGACATTCTAAACCCGAGGTTTTTGTAAAGCATTTTGGTATAACCAAGGGTAAAAGAGTAGCGGGTTGACCAAAAATTCAAATCCACAGGACCGCGGCGACCAATTCCAGGACTTCCTCCTAAATCTCCCAAAAACATGGATGGACCAGCCCCGATAAACCAATACGAACCGGGTGTGTAATAACGACTTCTACGCACAGGGTTAGACATTCCAATCCAGCCGGTATGGCTTAAGGGTATGGTATAACTCAACTGTAGGGTTGAGAAATTATCCATGTTGTTGGGGTTTCCCCTCAAACCACCAGGCAAACTAAAACTGGGTATGGGAGAGTTGCTTCTGTCTGACAATTGCACAGCAACATCGCCATTGCTTTGTTGCAGCTTGTTTTTGTCAACATAAAAGGTGCTGGCGTCATCAACATAGTCGCTGAAACTTTTGCAAAAAGTAAACTCAATATTCAGACTTCCGCTTTTTCTTCCGGTAAGCAAACGATAACCAAAACCAAAAGGGGCAAACACAGCAATAGGTTTGTAAGGTTTTCTACCGGGCATAAAGTATTGTCCTTCGGTACCATATTTTCGGAGTTTATACACCTGTCCATTTAAAGTGGTTTTGGGTTCAAAGTAAAATGCGCCTACCCCACCAAAAACATACAACCGGGCTTTGGTGAAAGGGTGAAAAACCACACCTGTGCTGGCTGAAACAATGGGTGTAAAAAACGAAAGGTTTCTTTGACGCCGTTCACTATTTTTGGTGAATTGATCATCGCCGGACAGACGCATGTAACTGGCTGAAAATCTCAATCCAAGTTGATTGGACATCATATTGCTGTACGAAGCAGACAAACTGTATCGCATAGACTGCAAATTGAGATCTAGAGGCCCGCTTGAACCAAGTTTGGGGCTTCCCCCCAAATCACCAAGAAACATAGAGTTTCCCACTCCTATTGTCAGGCTATGTTTTTGAGAATATGCACACAGGGGGATAATGGAAATGCAAACCACCAGCAGTTTTATTATAAAAAGGTGGTATGTTTCTTTACTTCTTGCCAATGTGAGGAGGTGTGGGGCTTCGAATATAATCAAAAGACACAATTATTCAAAAAAAGTACGCAACCCGCGCACTATGATAATACTATTTTTTTGCTACCACTGAAGCACGAATTACTTCTTTAATCAGGGTGAAACGAAACTTTGGAACAAGGTGTAAATTGATACTTTTATATTGGTTTTTACTGCTTGTACTGATGAGTCCGTGCGCAGGAATGGGGGTATTAATTCCTAAGCCCTCAAAAAAACCAACGATTGCTGCTAAAAACCGAGCCATAGTTGGTGTAATGCGTATACTGGGCCGCGGTTTTTTATAGGCGTCAGCAAAATCATCCAAAATAGTTTTATAGGTAAGGTTTTCTGCCACAGCAACAAATCGTTTCCCCCACAATCCGTATTCATAAACAGCCACCATCAATTTGACCACATCTTCAACCCCAACAAAACCATTGCTACCGGAGGGGTAAAGTAACGAGCCCTTTTTTGCTCTTTTATAAATCATCCCCGACCCGGATTCCGACTTACAAAAACCAAGTATAATTCCCGGGTTTACCATTGAGGCATTTAAACCTTCTTCAACACCTCGCCAAACAGCTAATTCTGCCAGATGTTTACTGATTGCGTACGAAGTATTAAGTGTACTGTCTGTCCAAACGGTGTTTTCGTCCGTTGTTTCGCGGCCATCTTCTCTGCCCAACGCCGCCACAGACGATACATGAACCAGGTGTTTGATTCCTGTTCTCAAACAGGCATTCACCACATTCTCAGTTCCCAGACCATTTATTTCCATTAATTGATTGTGATCACTTTTTCTAAAACCAACCAAAGCAGCGCAGTGAAACACAACATCAGCGCCCTTAAAACAATCAGATATAGCATCGGTATCATAC
>Ga0315902_10008002_pt1 | contig 14357 bp, 16 predicted proteins | sample LakEriMetagenome_9_FD_203523 | JGI IMG/M metagenome (GOLD analysis project Ga0315902, IMG submission 203523) | Freshwater fungal communities from buoy surface, Lake Erie, Ohio, United States - Buoy 12 MA117 | ecosystem: Environmental > Aquatic > Freshwater > Lake > Lake biofilm | place: USA... | reverse complement strand
TTCCCATTGAGACTCTGCATAAAACAAGGCCAATACTGTGGTTTGTTCCCAGCGATACTGTCTCCAGCCTGAAGGGTCCAAACTGAACATCACACGCTCTGCTCTACTCGAGAATGGAATCTCGATAGGTTTGCACAAGTCTTGGTCATGACAGAGACAACCGCAACAGCTTGTGGAGACGATGAGGATTAGTGCGAGCCACGTGCTCCAAAACAACATTACACCGTAACTAGTGGTAGCTTCGATTGCTACAGTGTCAGTAGCAGATTTGTTGTGAGCATGGGTTGTGTGTCGAGTGTTAGTCGACAACAGAAGGTCGAGTTCGTCAAGGCGACTCCGCTAGTCCTCCACATGAAGGAAACCGAAATTGTTCGATTCGCTGCTGCGTTCCAGTTGCGTCGGTACCAGGTGTCCCAGGAGATCTTCAGGGAGGGGACTCTGTCTGACAAGTGGTATATTGTTGGAGAAGGACAAGTCGATATCTCAGTGGGAGAAGGAGACAGGTATAGGTATCTCTGCTCTAAGAAGGCAGGAGACTTCTTTGGCGAAGCTGCGATTCTGTCTGAGGACATCAAGCCTCGGACAGCCACGGCGATAGCTGCCAATAACGTCTTATTGCTGGAAATCACCAAGCCTCAGCTCGAAGCCTATCTGCGAGCGAACGAGAGTCTTCGAGAGAAACTGTTTCTGATCATTGGACGCCGCATGGAGAATTACATTGAGAAGATTCCTTTTCTGGCTGATACGCCTTTCAGGGAACGACAGTTGTTGGGATCGATGCTGCACTATGTTCCTTTGAAGAAGGACGCGGTGTTGTTTCCTGAAGGATCAATCGGTCGTTCTTTGTATCTTGTGTATCAGGGGTCAGTGGATGCGATTTCTGAGAAGGATGGCAAGACTATTGTGTTGAATCATATCACTGAAGGAGGATTCTTTGGAGAAATTTCTCTGATGATCGATATGCCAAGAACTGCAACGATTGTTGGCAAAGATGATTGCTTGTTGATGGAACTGAAGAAGGAAGACTTTCAGAACTTTCTCAAGCTTGCTCCAGAAACAGGATCCAGGTTCCAGGTTGAAATGAAGAGGAGAATCGCTGAACATTTCCGAAAGTACAAGGTTCCTTTCTTTTCTGCAATTCCTGATGACAAGTATGCCTTGCTAGCCTCTCTCTCGACCATTGAGGAGAGACAACCAGATGAAATCATCTTTTCCGAAGGAGATGTGGGAAGGACATTTTACATTCTGGCTCATGGAGAAGTTGAAGTCTCCATTGTCAAGGATGGAAAGACGATTACGTTGCCAAGAATGGGACCAGGCAGGTACTTTGGAGAAATCGCTCTTGTTCGAGATACTCCCAGGACTGCTACTGTCAAGACTTTGACCCGTTGTGTCATTCTATCAATTACCAAAGAGAACTTTGACAAGTTCTTTGAAGAAGTTCCTGAAGCCGTTGCTGATTTTCAAGTTAAGCTCGCAAGATACGATGCTGAGTTGAAGCATTTCATTCACCATCCGTTGGGAATGGAATTCTTCTCGAGACACTGTCAGGACGAATACAGTTCAGAAAACATTGAATTCTTCAAGGACTCTCAGAAATTCAAAGACTTGACTCCAGAAAAACAGAAGACAGTTGCTCAAGAGATTGCAGATAAGTACCTGGATTCGAGTATTGCAACTCTGGAGATCAACATCAAGGGTCCGATCAAGAAGGCTGCTTTAGAGAAGGTGAGGATTGGGGAGATTACTGGAGACATGTTTGCCGAGTGTCAACTGGAAGTACTTCGACTCATGGAGAGAGATAGCTTCAAGCGATTCAAGCAGTCACAACTCTTCCAGGACTTCTTGGAGGCTGCAGAGTCGTACGAAGTGGACAACAGAAGAAGAGGTACAGTTACCAAGGCTCCTCATCCAAGCACCGGGTCCCCAAAGAGAGACTCTAAACGAATGTCCGAGACAGCTTTGGTCATCGAAGAGGAGAAAATCGAGCCAATGACCTGACCCAGCAAAAGGAATTGAGCTCGAAATAAAGGTGTGTTTTCTCGACCTCATGTTTCAAGAATTCAAGCTTCGAATGGCGGCTTTTAAGTTCACAAGTTTTCTGTGCAGTTCACGACTTTCATCCACACTGCGTTGATGCTGTTGAGAACGGCCTCGGATTTCATCAAAAAAAATTGCCAGTCTTTGACCAACTTGGTCGAACAACTCTGCAATCCAGGCTTCTAAAGTTGCATTGATCTCTAGAATTCACTTCAAAAACTGTGCTCATAGCTCGCCTACTTTCTTGGACCAGGTCAATGCTAGAAGAGATCTTCGCAACGCTTTCTTCAACTTCAGAATTATATTCATCCATCCTTCTTTGAAGGCCGAAATCACCTTCAAGTTGGCTCAAATTGTTAGATTTCAAGCTCTTGACATTAGGAAACAACAACAGTACGTCCAACTTTTTTTGGCCTTGGTTGGTTATCAGTCCAACTTTCATCGCAAACATTCTGGATGGTTTCTTGAATCTTGGAAGCTTCTGATCCAAGCTTTCTCTTCTTTGCACTAAGAGTTGTCGACACTGGAGCATGAACCTCTTCCTTTCGTTCATCATCATCATCGTACGAATCGTCTTCAAGAGCTAATCGATGAGATGTAGCAGAACCCATGAAATCTTTCAAATCTCCAAGAGCATCTTGATCCATATCATGTTCTTCTTCAAAGAAACCAGCAGGAACTGAAAACTCTTCACAATCATCATCACCACCACCAAAGTCTTCATGACTCATCTTTTGATGTGCAGGTCACTGTGAAAATTTCACAAATGACTCTATCCATTGCATACACACAGCTGTTGCAACACGGCAACATGGGAAGACAAGGACGACCCGCCACGAAACGCAAACTTGAAGAGACGACTTCCACCAGAAGACGTGTAGGTATCGTCAGAGCCTCCTGGCATGTTGAGATCATCTCAGCGTTGGTGTCTGGATGTCGAGAGAGTCTCTTGGCTGGAGGTGTTGCTGAAGAAGACATCATAGAGGTTACAGTGCCTGGATCTTACGAACTACCATTCGCGTGCAAGACCCTGATCGAAAGCAAAACTCTAGATCCTCCCGTAGACGTCGTAATTGCGGTGGGGGTGTTGATCAAAGGCTCTACGATGCACTTTGAGTATATCGCCGAAGCTGTCTCCTCAGGACTCATGCATACGCAGCTGCAGAGCAAAATTCCTATTGTTTTTGGTGTCTTGACATGTCTGAACGAAGATCAAGCGTATTCACGTGCAGGAATCGCTCGACCCGGACATGAGGAAGACCCGCATAACCATGGGACTGACTGGGGTAGTGCGGCTCTAGCCATGACCGAACTCACTCATCGTCATAAGTAAATCACCGATTAATTGTGTCCATGTGGCTGATGTGGTGGTCGGTGTGTCTGTTGGTGTCTGCAGAGAGGTTTCTGGTCTCTTTCCACCCATTCGGACCCAATAACCAGCTCTTGGGAATCAGAAACGCATTGATACTGGCAAAGCTTTCGAATCGCACATTGGTCGTTCCAAGACTCTTTTCTCATTACTTGGAGGATTCTGAGCCTTATACTCATGCTTTCCATGAGCTCTACGAGACAAAAGACACAGTCGTTGATCTAGATGAGTTTTGTGAACGACACGCCTATCGCACCATCCCTGCTCCTTTGTTGCTTCACAAGAGAAAGTACAAGAAAGTCCTTCAGCAAAGATTGCTTGATTCGCTTTCGTTTGGAACCGAGATCCAAATCACCGAAGAGATTTGGTTTGATAACCCTCAAGTTTCGCTTAAAGATATTCCCGATTTGATTGCAAATTCTGTGCTCGCCAGGAACTCGAGCGTTGTCGTCGTTGGTATCTTCAATTTGATCCAGTTTCCTAGTAGAACACTTATCGATAACCACCAGATTCTGAATATGCTGAAACTTGTCAGGATCGGATCTCAGTGGATTCATATGGCTCAACAGCTGCTGGCTGAGAACTCGATGCAACATTGTTCTGTTTGTGTTCATATTCGACCAAAGCCTGATGTTGATTCTTGTTTGTTTGGCTGGAGTGATGCACAGGATCGAATCCCTCCAACTTGTGCCAAAGGGACTCCTACCTTTGGAAATTTCAAGTCAAGAATTGGAGCAACGTTGGATGGTCTAGGGAACTGTGATTCTCCCAAGCTCTTTCTGGCAATGCCACGGAAACTCAAATCTTTACGTATTGAGCGAAAGTTTTCTGAGGTAGAAACTGTTTATTTCGAAGACATGCTCACTACATCAGTTTCAAGGTCCTTGACAGGATTCGAAGAATCCTTCCTAGAACAAGCAATCTGTTCCCAAACAAATGCATTCATTGGTTCAGCTTCTTCTACCTGGACATGGACAGTTGAAATGGAAAGGTACTTTCTTGGTAATGGAGATTATCCGATTCAGCGAATGCTTCAACATGCAGACTTGTCCAAGGGAACCAATCTTGCATAGACTTTCTACTGAAGTTGTGATCCTTTGCTTCCTCTGGACTGTTGCATCAAATTCAAGAAACTCTGAGGCTATTTAAATCGTTTCAGCTCGACGAATAATTTCAAGTTTGAGTTCTTCTTATCATCTCTTCAGAAGATTCAGTCATGTAATCTGTCCAGCTGTGGATTGAGTCTATTCTGTGCAGGACTAAATCAACGCTTCAGCAATTTTCATGTTTCATTTTGTATCTCGTCATTTCCAAAGGTCATCAACAAGACAGAACTCAAATCACGATGCTCCCGAAGTCTCCCGCAATTACTTGTTTACTCTACATGGGGTGCGGTGAATTGGCGGTTTCATGTGTGATTAGATATTTATGGATTGTACAGGAGACGGAGATCTGGTGAAGAGACTAGAGACTGTGCCTTCCAAGAGAGGAGTACTGCTCAAACTCGGAGGAGGGTGGAAGGCGTGGAAGCCCCGTCTCTTTGTACTCCATGATCAAGTGGTTCTCTACTATGAATCTGAGGCTGAAACAGATCCAACCAAAGCTAAAGGCATGATTTTCATGGACGGCGCTGCGATTCATCGCTTGGATGCTTCTAAACACGGGAAAGACTTGTGCATGGAGATAACTCATCCTGAACGAAGAAGCTTCGTGTTACAAGCTCATAACGTAAATCTCAGAAATCTTTCAATTCTCAAGTTTGCTTTCTAGGAAGATGAGTTGGAAGCATGGATTGATTCTCTCAGCGATGCTGCGAGTAGAAAAGACAGTATAGCATTGCTTGCTCAGAGATATGGCAAGGTAAAGCACGAGTTTGCAGAGACTCATGGTACGATGAAGAATCTTGAGAAGAAGGAAAAGGATTTGAATATCAATGCGAGTACGGTTCAAGAGAGAGTCATCGAGCTGCATGCTCAGATTCTCAAAGAAGAGAAAGAACTCGCGCTCAATCAACAAATGATTCCAGAAAAGAAGAGAGAATTGGTGAGTTCCGATCAAGAGCGATGTGAGCTCAAGAGATTAGGAATCGATTCTGTTAGAGATCGAACAACAAGAAAGAGAGTGCAAAGAAGAAAAGCAAAGATTGGAGGATGCAGAGTACGATCAGCAGCATTTTTTCTCGGTCAAAGATACTTTGGAAGATTTGAAAGGAAAGAATAAGAAATTGAAAGCAAAACTTAAAGAACTTCAGAAATCAGGTTCTTTTCATTCTAAAGAAGCCGAGAAATCCAAGTCAGGAAGTCTGAAACCCGATTTTTCTCCTCGAGAAACTGGAATGCTTCCTGATTCAGACGAACCTAAACAAGCAGCACATCCTGATGAGATTGTAATCAACAGAGCTAACGGCTGCTGTATCATTCTTTAATAGACTTTCAATCACTGTTCTTCTTTCCTCTCTTCTTTGTCGCAGTTTGTTTCTTTGAACCTGTGGATTTAGAACTCGTAGTCCCTTTGGGCTTTTTCTGAGAAATCAAAGAATCCTTCTTAAGGTCATCATCCTCTTGATTGTTTTGCTCTTCACTTGATTCTTCATATACTCCAGCCAACATATCGTCATCTTCATCTAGGATTGGGACAATATCAGCTCCTTCAGATCCAAGAGACTTGGAACTCTTACGAGAAACTGAAGATTGCATTGTCGTTGACAATTTCTTGTATGTTTTTGATAATTTGGTCTTGGACGTCTTGTCTAGACCAAATTTCGCCAGGCCTGGTTGATATGTTTCGACAACACAACTAACAAACTCGAAATCATCCAAAGTCATCCCATAATCGTCCATCAAAGCCACTGCACCTTCAAAGTCTACAGACTTCAACTTGTCAATGAGTTTGAGACAAAGAATTGGCAAGTAGTCCATCAAGACGCTTCGACAAGTTCCAGAGACACTCTTGGTGACATGAATCTTCATTTCTGACAACAATCTCGTATTCTTTCTCAATGTGGAATTCTTTCCAAGCCATCTAAGACAAAGATTAGAGCTCAATCGAAACGAGATTACTGAGGGAAAGTGGGCTGTCCTCTTCCACCAAAGGAAGAAACATACCTTCCAGGAACAACACAGCCAAGAGCAGCATGGAGAGGCATCAACGAGAAAGATTGTTCCCTACGAATCAAATTGTCAACTGAATCACTCTTTGATATCGAATCTGACTAGAAACAAGTCAACAAGGGCAGCAGAGATTCGAGTATACAGCCATAGACAAAGCTTCTAGTTTGTCTAGAGAAAAGTGTCTCGTATCACCAGAAGTCTGCAAGTACTTGTCGAATACCATCAAAGGAACCAGAGATTGATCGACAAAGTAGTAATCAATCCTTTCGTTGACCCAATTAGATCCAGACAACTGAGTAGGCTTGAAAAACTCTTGAATGACATCAAACGCACCAAGATCTACATCTTTCTTGGCAGAATCAAGACTTGGACAAATAAGAGAAGATGGTCAACCAAAGTACCTCTTGGCAACTTCTTCAAAAGAGAGTTTCGAGTGTTCGACGTTCCAGAATTGCAGCATGTTCAAAGTCTGTCTGATATCATTACGCGTACTCGTGACAAGTTTCTCCAATGAAGGCATTGAGATATCAAAGCCTTCTTGTTTCAGAATCGGCATCAACTTATTGGCAATCTGAGCTGCTGTAGGTCGACGAAATCGAAGATCGAGACAATAGTTCGCCAAGCTTCTGAGTTTCGGAGAAGATCTATCATTACAAATGCATATGACGGGAATGTGACTGGTCTTGAGCAGATCAATCAGTGCTTTGATTCCTCCACGATCTCCAGAAGACATGCCATCAACTTCATCCATAATGAGAGCAGTCTTATGATCTTGAAGAGATCCCTGCAATGTCAGCAAGAAGCAGAGAGAAATCAAACGTTTTGAAACTCATCCATCGAATGACTTGATACAAGAGAAGAAATGATTCCTTTCAAAGATTTGGCATTTCTTGTATCAGAAGCATTGAACTCTACTACTTTGTAGCCAGCAGCTTTCGCGCAAACATGAGCAGCCTAACAAGATTCAATCATGGAAAAGCTCAAACTTACAGTTGTTTTCCCGATCCCAGGAGGACCAGAGAGTAAAACTGCCAATTCTTTGGGATTTCGATGAGAAGAATTCCATTTCTGCAGATACTCCATCAAACGCTTTCCCAAAGTAGCATTTCCAATGATTGCTTCAATAGAGTTAGGACGATACTTGTCAACCCAAAGTGACGACTCAGAAGTATCCCAAGAAGTTAAAGCTTGCTTCGGAGGAGTAGAAACTTTCCGCTTCTTTGCTTCACGTTCCGGAGATGGCTCAGGTTTCTTTGCTTTCGAAGTTCGAATCAAGTCGAATAGCTGTGCTTCGTTGAGCATTTTCAGTCTCAGTTCTTTAATCTTTGCCATCTTTGAAGGACCAGGGTCAGCACCTACAACCACATAATTGGTTTGTTTGCTCAGACTTCCCGTAACCCGACTGAAGACAAAAATGAAACAAGAAAAACCACGGAATCTTACCCTCCATACATGGAAATCAAATCAATCAACGCTTCTCGACTCAATGTTTGCAGCTGTCCTGTGACCACAAACTTAAGGCCACTCAAACACATTTCCTCGCCTTGAGGAATCTCCAAAACGTCCTGATCTTCAGTTGGAGGAACAGCTACGACATAGTTGGGGTCTTTGACTCCTATTTCTCCAACGTCGTGGTCTTTTGATGATTCTTCGATGTTACTTTTGGATGGGGAAGAAGATTTGGTCTTATGAGGAGACTTTCTAGGAGAGGATTTCACAGCAACTTTCTCACTCACAGACTCCATCTTTTCAACAACTTCTTCTCTTTCCAAAGGAATTTCTTCAACGACACCTTTGTCACCCGATTCACCTTCCTCTTCAATGAGATTGACGGTCAGCTTTTGAGACGCCTTAGGAGACTTCTTGTTTGGAGAAGACTTGACAACTCGTTTCTTAGAACCAAAAAACTGAGCCGGATCAACCGGTTTTGCTTCAGAATGAAAATCCTCATTAGATTTCTTCAGTACCGAATCTGAAGGTTTGACCCCAGAAACAAGAAATGGCTAAGAAACATCATGATGACATCAAGGTCCGAACAAACCTCAATCGCATTGGCTTGCTGATAATCATTCAAGGTCAAAACTCGTTGTCTAGGCTTTCGAGGATTCGATGAAGTTTTCTGAAAGTCTTGATCGGATTCTTCAAGAATTTCAGGAGCGTCCTCCTCCTCGTTATCGATTACAAGAGCTCCTTTACGTTTCCTTCCAATCCCAATCAGTTCTTCCTCTTCTTCTGCCTCAGAATCCTTCTTCTTCTTCTTGTTTCTCTTGGAGCCTGAAGGCTTGCGTCTCTTGGCCTTATCTCGCTCCAACTCCTCTGTGGTACGTTTGCGAGTGGCTCTGGCCTTGCCCTTGGGTGTTATGTCCTCAGACTTGGCTCCAAGCATGGAGCGGATGTCTATACTTGCCATACCGATACCACACACCTGTACTGTCTACGGACTACAAGCAACCAGACTGGCTTTCCATGTCGGGAACAGACTCCGGTGCTCTTTCTTCGTTTCCCTAAACCTAAGCCGGAATGCGGGGATTCTTGCTCTCATTCTTGTCCAACGAACTAAAATGTCCTATGCTCACTGATTGATCGATGTTTATTCGCCTCGAAGGTCACAGGAGAAGACCACTAAAAATGAAGTCTGTGCAGCGAGTTTTGCCTTTTTCTTGCTTGAGCGGGGTCACGATCGGTGATGAAGTCGAATGAGCTGGGGGCTGGCGGCAGCACGACGAAAGCTATCCAGGGCTTAATTGAGCTGCTTAACACATTAGAGATTCGTCGATTCAATTCATTATCTTGAAAATTATGTAACTTAGCGCAGCCGAGCATCTGGTGATGATTTTCACGGTCTCGACAGGAATAGATCTGGGAGTTCTGGATTGAAAAATCTAGGTTGATAAGGTCTAAAGAAATTGGCGGCTGAGCCCTTCAAAATGAAAGATACCGAAAGGAATTTTAGGGTCTTGGTGCCTGAGCAAGGCAGCTGAAGTCTCGACGTGTTATTTTGTGTGATTCCGGCCTGTCCAGGGAGATGAACTAAGGTGATAAGACTGAACACACAGGCTCAAATTAAGGCCAGTAACAGCTGGGTCTTGATCGAGAGGTGCTCATCCAGGTAAGTGAACACGCTTAGATTATCAGAATAAAGGAGCATCAGGGCTTCTTGGCCATGTTCAATCACCCAGCGAATTGTCAAAGTCAAGGGCTATCATATCAGCCTTGGAAGAAGACATGATTTAGGGGAAGGTAAACTTGGTTCCATAGAATTGCTGAGGAGAGAACAGCTCGTCTTGACCATTTGAACAGCGAATATAGCTACTTCTCGATCCAAAAACAGAGTCTCAAGAGCTGGGTAGGGGTTGAGGAACACAAAAAACAATCTTGTTCGGTTTTCTCAAGTTGGAATTCTTAGAAAAGTTTCCCAGTCTGTAATTGATCATTCCGTTGTGAGCGATGAAGACATTCACTTGTACTGGAGTTGATGAGGCATCGCTTCCAGAGCTCTTGGGCAAAAAGATGGGCGCTGGTCGGAGAGCGGTCGGTCTTGCGCTTCAGCATAAATGATGCTCTAGCGCGTGTAGATCCTGAATCACATGAGCGTCTTGATTCCAGGGCGGTAGACAATCTCTTATCGATACTGTGGCGAGGATGAGATTCGAGTAGAGAATGATTTCATCAACCCAGCCATTGAAGATCATCCAGAGCACCTGGTGTGAAAACTTCAAACAGATGCTCTGAAGAAACTTGATTGAGAGATTTGATTGCTTTATTCCCCTTCAAAGAAGGGCCGGGAGGGTTAAAGCTTGATAGCAATACCCGGAGCGTTCGTTTAGACATTCACTCCGTTCGCGTTCAGAGTGATCAGCCAGAAGCGAGCGACAAAAGGTTCAGCTGATTCTGCGAATGAGGAGAAAGGAAGGCTTGCATACCGACTCGGGTGTCTCGGCGTGCTTTCGCAGAGTCTGTAGCGGGAGTTCGATAGGTCGTTCATCTGAGTTCCACATCGTATACCCACAGTCCAGAATCATCTTCGAGATGAAGAGAGCTAGCGCTGCCGAGGCTCTGACGAGGGTTGATCTGGTCTGCGGAGAGATTCTTCTGGGAAGGGGAACGGTGGTGGCGAAGGTGGGTGGTTGGCCAATAAAGGTTCGCGAGAAAGAAGATGTTGCGATGATTTCCCAGTTCAGGTTGATAATGCCCAAGTCAGTGAGAGCTGCTTTCGCAGTCCTGTCAGCCAGCTCGTCTTGCCAGATTCCTGAATGACCAGGGACATGGATGAGAGAACTAGAACAAACTTGGATAGCCCGACAGTAGGCTAAACGAAGGCGTTGTTTTGTGTTGGAGAGGGACGACTTCCAGTACTTTGCGTTGAGGAAATTCAAGGAGCTGAGACTTTTGGAGTCAATTTTGACATCTCGTCCAACAGCCTGGCCAGCAGCGTGTTCTAGAACTGAAATGAGGGCAATCATCTCGACTTGATTGGGGATGAAGAGTAAGTATCGTCATCCCAACCGAGGGCTGCTATTCCTCCGTCTGGTAAGAAAGGCATGAGTGGGAGAATATCGTTCTAGGGCTTGAAGCTCACGAGACGAGAGGATCGGAAGCAAAGTCTCCTTGAGGGATCTGAAAGGTGGTTCTTCGGAAAGGGTCTTCTGCAACCTCTGGGTGTAATTAGGGCCTTCTTTTACAGGGCGTAGGATGAGTGGACCAGTGGTAGGAATGATCCCATGGGTCTGCTTCGATCCAGTTTTAAAACAATTGTGTATTGGGTAGGAAAAGGCAGGGCAGGAAGACGGCGAACATTTTTGAAACCAGAAGAATGTCTGTGGTGAAAGAGGGGCTGGAGGGCCGAGGCTTCGTAGAGAGTGAAGAGTGGGTTTTTAGGGAGAAGACCTGCAAGAGAACAAAGGGAGGTTGTGAATCGGCGCTCGAGGATTTCGTCAGGAGTGTCAGTAAAAATAGGAAGGCAGAATCGAATGGTCCCAATGACCCAACCTTGAAAGATCATTCTAAGGATACCCTGAGAGATCTTCCATCTTTGAGAGCTTAGGTACCGGAGGGCTTGGGCTTGAAGGTTAGACGTAATGGTGACGTCAGCCAAGTGAGCTTTGAGATTCCATGGGAGGCCGATGCGTCAAGGGGCAGTGAACTTCACCCCAAGGTATCTGATCTCGCGTTTGACTGGCAGGATGTCCTCGCAACCGAAGGGTATGCCCTTGATATACAAGTGGAATAGCAGGACACTAATAGGAGATCCTTGGGGAAGGTCATAGCGAACCGAGACCGGAGGACCCAGACAACCTTGAAATCGCACCGCTATGGTTCGGTCAGAGAGCCAAGGGTGCAGCCGTCGAAGCAGAAAAGGAGAAACCTGGAATTGAGTTTGATGCTTCTTAAAGAGAAGTACAGTGTGCACCCTATGGTAAGTCTTCGTAACATCCAGGAGCACTCCAGCAAACGGCTATTTCTTTGCAGCATAATAGCAAGACCGATGATGGGACATCCTAGCAGCACTCCAGCAAACGGCTATTTCTTTGCAGCATAATAGTAAGACCGATGATGGGACATCCTAGCAGCATCGATGGTGAAGATTCCTAGTTGACAGCCAAGTTGGCTGGGGCGTAGCTGGGGATCGCAGTTCAAGAGCCAGGTGCTAGACCCTCGGTTATGTTGCCCAGTCGGCTCAGCAGAGAGATAGGGCGAAAGTCGGGGAACTGGGTTTTGGTAGTGGGTGGATGATAGCGTGCTTCCAGGAAGATGGAACAGAGCCGAGGGCGAGGAAAGATATGATGATACGGCGGAATCAAAACTAGCTGGAATAGTGTCAGGTGAGTTCATTATAGAAAGATCGTCCACAGGGGCTCGAAAGATGAGAGGGTCGTTGCTGATTGAAGCAAACTGAGCAGCCAGTTGAGCTGCTATTTCAGTGTAGGATGGTTCAACGCTGGGGGTGGGGGATGGTTTCGCCATTTTCTTCTTTCGGCCGGTGATTCGACGTATCACAGACCAGGAACCACTCTAGTTGATCGATTCGCCTAGTGAGTAATACCAGCGACGGCGTCCGGTACCAAAGCAAGAGCGGAAGGATAGCTGAAAACGCTTGAAGTTAGGCAGATAACCCTGAGCTTTAGTACAGTATCTTTTTTAAGTCATCCAGCTGTTTCTTCCACAAAGGAACGAGTTTGCGGTGCTGATTAGTTGGGATCATAGGCCGGGACATTGCCTCTTGGATACTTTGCGTGACTAGGTCTGCAAGGGCTTCCGGGAGGTCGGTTTAGGTCGAGACTGGAGGGATGTCGTAGAAGACGTGATACAAGATTCAAACAAAGGGAGGGACACATGGCTGGGATGAAGTTTTGGTGGAGGCTTAGTAGGAGAGATCTTTTCTTTGAGTTGGGTCGGGGTAGAAGACGCCATCCAGGATAGATGAGTATACACTATTGTCGTCATGGATCCTAAAGAAACTGGGAGTCGGAAGAAACGAGAAAGGCATCGTCTTCGCGTCCGGCAGCGTTGAGGCAATCGTCCTGAAAATTGAGGAATCCCTTGCACTTGAAATCGCCAGCGATTTTGATCTTGTGAGCTTCCACCAGGGGAAGGAGTTGACGGATGAAGTTCACATGGGAACTGGGGTGGACGTATATGGACCCGAGGAGAACTGGAGAGCGACTGGTCTGTAACCCAATGATCGATGCTTCCACGTGGGGAAGACATGAGAGTTTCCTGTAGAGGTAGGTGTGTTTGTGCCAGCAGAGTCCAGAACAACCAAGGGAACTGGGATCTTATAGGGAGGAGTGACAGAAGCGACGTCACTTGTAACCGTGGTTTTGAGGTCGCGAGAAAAGTTGGTGGAGTCGTTGTAGTCAGAATCGACAAGTGCTTCAATCGCAGTGGAGGAGGTGTTGTCTTGGAACTTGGAATTTCCACTGCAGTGGGTCACTTTGTGGTCAGAACTGCCATAATGTCCACAGAATGGACCTCGTTCTTTGGATTCAGGGGGGTCACATACACTGATGGAGTGAAACATGTCGCCATAGCGAGCGCAGAAGTTGCTGGGGGAGAATAGGTAGCTTTCCAGTCAGATCTGGGGTACTTGGGTTTCTTCATGATCTCCTGATCCGATAGTAACGAACGAGTGAAGTGCTACGTGCAGGTCTCGGTAACTCGACAAGCAGAAGATAACTCTGTAAACCTTGGTATCTCGTCCAGAGGAGGAAATCAGTTTAATAGTGACCTTGAAGGGCTTTGGAGGTCTGGCGCCACGGTCCATGGGGCGGAAGATGGGGTAAGTGACAGCGTCGGTGAAGCTGGAGTGAATCACCAGAGAGACTCGATTGGCAATGGCTCGGCAATCTGTAAGTCCAAGAGGGCCTGGGCGGCAGTCGTAGCTGAGCATGTGGGTAAAGGGATTGGTCAGAAAAGGGTCCCACAATATGAAGAGGGCTTGGGCTGCCAAGGGGTCGGCTGGCCGGAACTGGTGTCCACCTTTGTCGACCTTGGTGGTCACCTTGCCCAAGACGTCGAACTTGGAGAGAATAATGTCAGCAATCGTGTAGGTGTCGACGGAGGTGGTTAAGAAGAGGTAGGCCTGGGGTAATCCAGGGCCTTGAGAGGGGCCAGCGCCTGACAATTGACGGGACATGTCGCCAGACAAGCAACTGGGGGTCCCAGCTCCTGTTGTCGATCCAAGAGGGGATGCGGGTATTGAGGGTGTGGGGACTGGAAAATCACTCAGTTCTTGACTACATGGTTGTTGGGCACATGTCTGAGTAATAAGAAACGTCAAGATACTTGATCGCTAGCGAATGACAGCAATGACGCCTTTCTGCAAAATTTAGGTGGTA
>Ga0315902_10007998_pt1 | contig 14360 bp, 8 predicted proteins | sample LakEriMetagenome_9_FD_203523 | JGI IMG/M metagenome (GOLD analysis project Ga0315902, IMG submission 203523) | Freshwater fungal communities from buoy surface, Lake Erie, Ohio, United States - Buoy 12 MA117 | ecosystem: Environmental > Aquatic > Freshwater > Lake > Lake biofilm | place: USA... | reverse complement strand
TGCCAGTTTCCCAAATACCGTGCGTCACGCCTGGAATAGTAATAGTTTTATACTCCCAAACGTTAGCACTGCTAATAGTGTAGGTGAAAACGTAAGACCGAATCCCAGAAGCATTAGAAAGTCCACCAGCAAAAGTACCAGTTACGCTGCTACGCACCCAAAAGGATAGCGTTACAGAAGATGCTCCTGAAGCTCCCCATCCAAAATCTAGAATATTATTACCTTCGATTCTCTGGCCAACAGCAGCAAAGTCGGTGGAGGAAAGCGTCGGATCAGCGGTTCCAATGGTAATACTAAGGCTGTTTTTAAAACCTGCAGGAGCAATATTACTACGAGTCACAGTGAGTCCAACTAATCCATCACTATCCGTACGAAAACGGTCAACTACGTAGCCTTGGGCAATTACAGCAATTCCAATATTTCTTTGGTCAACCCTCATGTCTCCGTTAATAATACGGTTGCGAGAACCAGCAAGGTGTCCACCATTAAGGCTCGGAACGTTTAGAGTTCCAGTAAGGGTTCCACCAGCAAGTGGTAAAGCAGCATTAGCAAGGGTTAAAGCAGACGAAGCTGCGGTACTGGCTGAATTGGCAGTAGTTAAAGCAGCAGTCGCATTGGTACTAGCAGTATTCGCTGTACTAACAGCAGTGGTTGAATTACTTAATGCAGTGTTAGCAGTGGCAGCAATAGCATTAGCCGTGGCGTCAGCGGCATTAGCAGTAGCAGAAGCGGCATTAGCCGTAGAAATAGCAGTGTTGGAATTAGCTAGTGCAGCATTAGCCGTCGACTGAATAGCCGAAGCATCAGTGTTAGCAGCAAATGTCTCCGTCTCTTGGCTCTTATAGAGCACCTGAAGGAAGTTATCGTTCAGATCCTGTGAGCGGATAGCACTACCAGGGAAGAACGTAGCCTTGGTACTAGCGTCATCAGTTTGACGGTAGATCCTGATAGCCGCTCCATTAGCAGGAGCAGTGTTGAATTGAACAGTAGTGGCGTTGGCTAGGGTGTATGCAGTTGTGTTGACACCGTTAAGGCTGACCTTAATATCGGTTGTCTCAAGATATGGGAAGGTAAAAGAATAGAGAACGGTAGAACCATTCCCTGTGTAAGTATTTTCAGTGATAGCCATTTAACTACTTAGGCACAGAGAGGATGCGCTGAAGTGCAACATCGGGGCGATTAGACTTCTGAAGGGCTTCAGTAGCCCGACGATTCATAGCAGCATGTCGCAGGTCGGGATATTGCTGATACAGCTCTGCTTCAGCAATGCGTTGAGCATTAGTAAAGATTTGCTTGATCTGGCGATAGAACTCAGAGTTCTCAACGTCCATACCCATTTCGGGATCAGAACCTTCTCCGGTGGCACTACGAATACCAAGATCGCGGATCTTCTTGTAGGTCTCCATCTCTTTGCGGATGGCTGGATTTTTAAAGAGAGTGGTTAGCTGTGATTCAATGTTCTGTTTACCAATGAGGTTTTGATACCTTGACCGTGTCTTGGCATCAAGCCTGTTGCCCTGACTATCAGTATTTAAAGTCTTGACAATATCAAATCCACTCTCACGCAACATACGACGTGTGGGATTGTCGAGGAAATTAATCTGCAAAGGGCTAATCGCGTTGAATACACGAACCATTGGATCAAATTCACGAACAACGGATCCATCAAGAATGTCGTACTTGAGCGGTAGTTCGTCTTTGATAATTGGGTTTCGGTTAGCAATAGTCTGAAGACCTTTGCGGAAATCCTTGTCAAGTTCACGCATGCCGGGGTTTAGGACGTTTGCAATCTCATTGCGAGCACCAGCCCATGGCAGTTGATTGTTGGCGATGTTGGCCAGCCAAACAGCAGACTGGGCGGGGTTGAGGGACAACACTTCATTGAGCGGGCCGAGACCAGCAAGGAATGACTTATTGCTGACGTTCATGGCAATGAGATGGCCAAGCTTTGTCCACCAGTTCTGAGTAGCTGATTCACCAAGGAGGTTCGCATTATCTCCGATATCAGCAACCATGGAGATAAATGAAGTGAACGGCTCTAAGCTGTCGTAACTAACCCACTTACCATCGATATTGATGGAACGCGGACGCCAGCCAGCCTGGATCCAAGCATTACGCTTCTCACGGTCAACAGGTCCGTTACCTGTGAGGCGACCACTGAAGTAAAGACCAATACCAGAAGCGACAGTAAGGTAACCAGCAGCAATACGACCACGCATTACAGCCTGAGCTTCGATAAGCTGAGCAGGGTTGTTGATACCATACAACGCAACCTTTTCAAGATTATCTGCAGAAGCACCAAGTACAGTGCGGACTTCTTGATTGAAGTTAGCAAGAATTGGAGTGTGCTTTTGAACAAGCTCTAGTGCGTTCCAACCAGTCCTCATGAAAAGGAAGAAGGGTCGAATAAGTGGGCTGTTCTGAATCAGACTTTCGACCTTAGTAAGGTTCTGTCCAAGTGGCAACTTAAGGCCAGCCTCGTCAGCCATACGAATAGCATATTCAGATTTGACCAGTTGGTTCTTATGATCAAAGACTTGATCGATAAAGTCCTTCTCGTATTTCTGAACAAGCTCTTTCATGTTCTTACCGCCAGTTTCATCCCACGCCTTACTAAAGGCTTGGATCTTGGCATCCATACGACCCATGATCACACTTGTGCCTGCATCAATAGCAGACATTGAGACCATCGGGTACTTAACGCCAATCCAGTTGTTGAAATCGTAGAGAGCAGTGGTGAGGTGGTACATCATCTTTTCAGCAGATGATCCTTCACGCTCAATAACAGCACCAACGTTCTTCCACTTATCAGTCATCGTGAGTGGAATACGTTGGTTTTCAACGTAGGGAATATCGTTAAGGTTATTCTTGCCAGCAACAAAGGCTTTGTTAGCGATTGTCCAGGCTTCACCAACGGACTGGAAGGCAGTTTTGAGGGTGGCAAAACCCATAGCCGTGGCTTTGGCATCACCGCTCAGAGCGCCACCTAGAACGGCTGTCATAGGACGCATAAAGGTAACAAGGGTGTTACCCATACCAGCCCTCATGATGGTCTTGGGGCCGCTTAGGACGCTGTTGTACATGATGCTGGTGAGAGCATCCATGAAGGCACTCTTTTTGCCATTACGACCGATAATGGAATCCCAGCTAAAGACTTGGTCCTTAGCGAACTTGTACATCTCGTCAAGAGCCTTGACATTGCCATCCGCAATAGCAAGAACATCAAGGTAATGACGCATCACTTCAGGATCACGGTCAAATAGATCCTTCAGTCCAGTGACAAACTTCTTGACATCCTCGTCACGCTGACGGATACCAGCAGCAAAGGAAGCAGGGTCAGTTTTGAGACCGTTAAGCTCAAAACCACGAACATACTTAGAGCGACCAGTCTCCATGAGCATGAACTCCATACGCTTCATAAGCGCTTCGACCTGACGGTCATTGGACATCACACCATCGATGGAACGAGCTGCTTGTGCAAGATCACTGAGTTCTCCAGCAGTGGTGTGGATAAGCATCTCTACAGCACGGTGGTCGGTGAGGCCCATGAACCGTTCCTTGTTACCCGTGATGATGTTCATGCGCTCAAGGTAATCATCGGAGTCTTCAAGCAGCCGCTTACGTAGCGGCTCTAGATCATCAGGATCCTTAGCAATATCATCAAGGATGTCCAGGTACTTAGCGGTTGAGAGCGCCTTAAGTTGCTGAACACTGAAGCCCTTCATGGCATCTTTCTTACCTTCAAGGGACTTAGCTTGGTTAAGCTCGATCTCTAGATTCTTGGCAACATCCTCAATCGCCTTACGACGAACAGGATCGAATTGGGAGAGACGCTTCTCTAGAGCAGACTCGGTATAAACAGAAGGACGGCGGCCGTTCTTGAGTATGCCATCTGTCTCCATCCTGTAGCTGTTCAACAGGGAACGGTAATAACCACCAGCACCAGCCGGACTTAGAAGACCCTTATCTGGACGGTCATACATCGGAGAATTAACCCAAGCATTAGGCTCAAGCCCTTCAGGATCATCCTCTAAAGCATTCTTGACCTTTTCGTCAAAGTTAGCCTGACGGCGATCAGCACTATCTCTGATCTTGTGTTCAGCTACAGCTTTAGGATCAAGGCTGTCGTGCAGATCTTTGTACTCTTTAGTAAGGTCTTTACGGGCCTGTTCAAGAGCTACAAACTCAGGATCAGAGTCACGAAGGAAAGCAACCTGATCTGCAGTCAACTTGCCATCAGGGTTGACCTGAGAAACCTTAGCCGTGAGTTGTTCTTGGACGCGGTTAAGTGCGCGTTCTGTCTTTTGAAACGCTTGGAGCGAGTCTTCAGCTGGTACTTCTGCAGCCTTAGCAGCTTTAGCAGCAGCTCGCCAGCCAAAGAGAACATCGGTAACAGCACCAATACCGAGCCCCTCGATGACGTTCTTAGCCTTACGTTCAAGAGGTGTGTCGTTCTCTTCAGTAACAAGCCAGTCAGGAAGCCAAGGCATGAGCTTGTTAACTTCCGTAGAAAGAGTCTCACCTTGGGAGTAAGAGCTAGTGAAGTCCGCAGCAGCGCCAATGATTGCGCCTTTGGTGGCGTCACGAACTATTCGACCAGATACTGATTTAGCCTTATCAGAAGCCAAGGCTGTACTTAAAGCGTTGGCACCCGGCACACGTACAGCCTTTGCACCCTTCGCTGCGCCACGCAGGAGGCCAGTAAGGATTGCGTACTCACCAACACCACGAAGGACATTGCCCCACACGGTACGGTTCATAGGTTCCTTCTCATCAGCAACCTGAAGCCAAGTCGGCTTGAACTCTGGGTTAAGTAGTTGACCAGTGACGGTTGCTTCAGCAGTAGCACCAATACCTTCTACAGCGTCGATACCAGCACCAACGACGGCAGTGCCTACCTCTTGAATTGGGTTTGGAGGGCTTGCCTTTTCACCAGCTTGTACAGCTTGATCTTGTGTCTGTTGCCGTTTAGCAGCTTCTTGAGCTTGAATCTCCTTAGCTCGTGCCTCTTGCTGTTGGCGATACTCTTCATCATCATCCAATGAATCAAGAGCAGCCTTATCCGCTTCTGCTTGTTGCTGACGCAGAAAATCATAAGATGAGCTTTTCTCAGCCCACGGTGGAATGTATGATGAAGTCATAGTTAGATATCAGCGTAGACTTGAGAGGCAATCCAAGAAGGATCTCGCTTACCTCGTGTAGTCTCTTGAATGCCTGAAGGGCCAGAAAGGTGTTCGATATGTACGTGTGGGCCAGTAGAACGACCTGTATTTCCAGATAGGGCAGCAATTTGCTTGGCACCTATACGTTGTCCAGGTTGGACTTTGACGCGAGAAAGGTGGGCCATGCGGACTACATTGCCGTCTTGAAGCCTTACATCAACGAAACCGCCGTAGCCTCCGTTGTCCTTGTCAGGTGAACCAACCTGTAGAACAGTGCCAGGTTGTTTGAAACTGAGCTTCACACCAGTAGGGGCTCCGAAGTCCATACCTTCGTGAGGGTTCCTACGAAAGCTTTCCTGTTGTAGGAAACGGGAGGTGACCGGCAGCTGTGACAGCAGACGCCTAGCAGGAGCACTCATAAGACGTGGGTCACGCCATGCAGATGTAGTACCGCCAGGAGCTGCACCTTCCATGAGCCATGAACCTGCACGATTACGGTGGCTAGCTCTCATGTTTTTGATGTGCTGAGCCAGTGATCCGTTGCTATCAGCACCGATAACACGTCCCTGGGCACGAGCACGGCCAAGATAGGCAGGCGCTTGGACGGCTTGATAAAGCATCTCAAGCCCATCACCAGGCTTAATACCAGCATCTTTCATGTAGCGGACAACAGCATCGGCCATCTGCATGGAAGTCATGCCAGAACGGACACCGTACTTCTTCTGGTTGTAAGGCGAGAATTGAATCCAACCAAGGTACTCACCACCATCACCACCAAAGATATCCAGACCACGGCGGTACTGACCAGAGACAAGACTACCTGCAGTTTCGTAATTGATGAAAGTAGCAACATCAACAGGGTCGACACCAAGTTGCTGAGCAATATATCCAATAGCTTGACGCTCTTGACCAGGACCAACTAGTCCAGCATCTGTCAACGCACGAGAGGTACGTAGAGCAGTAGGAGTGCGATAAAGAAGCTCACGTAGACGGGGGCTTTCTACGGACTCAACACGGCGTTGAACAAAAGGACGTTGACGGGGGGGAAGATCAAACTTCTGAAGTTGAGCATCGATGATCTCAAACTCACTCATCTCCTTGCCACGGGGAAGAGCGTTTTGAATCACGCGAACTATGTCAGGGATAGGACTGTCTGGGTTGACAAGTGATTGAGCTTCTTGGCGAGTAATGAGTTCGCGTCCAATAACAGCGGCACGGCCACCGTTTTTGACTTGGGAGATGATACCATTTACCCGTTGCTTGGCTTTAGCTAGACCGCCCTGGCCACCAGATCCAGCACTTCCCCAACGATAAAACTCCTGATCCCGAACAATATAAGTACCAACGTTCTTGTCTGGATCAGGATTAGAGTTGTCCTTTTCGATCTCAGCTACGATGTCTTGTGCTGCTTTGGAATAAGCAACCTGAGGATCCATATTAGAGCCACCACTTTGCATGTAGGCACGTGCCTTGGCATCTAGCTGCGCTAATGCATGAGCTTCTGCAAAACTATAAGTGGCGTCCTTAGCACCGCCTTGCCACCTAATGGCGAGGAGAAGTTTGTCTTTGATTGCTTTACCGTACTGATCACGGTACGGTTGGGTAGCAACAGTACGGCGCTTGTCCTGCTCTTGTGCTCGACCTAACCAAGTAGTAACAACATCCGGATTGTATTTGCCAGAACGAAGCTCAGCGACTGTCAGCTCATCGCGAGCGTAGAGTTCCTTGATGAAGTCCTCCTGCTCCTGTTTAGTACGAGCTTGAAGGGTTTGATTATCGCGGTAACTGAGAAGACGCTGATCAACTTCACCATTGTAAATCCGTCGAGAACTTTCAATAGCCTTATCGACTAAAGCCTCGTCAGCACCCCCTTCAACAGCGTTTAGTTCATTGATGACATTGTCCGTCCAGTTCTCAAGCTCCTGGGATTGAATACGATCACGGAGATCCTCTTGAGCGGCTTGCTTACTATCAAGCTCTTGGAACGCTTTAGTGAACTCAGAACGGCGAGCTACACCCCAGGGAACACCTGGCATATAGGACTCTGATTCCGACCACGTCTGAATAGCGTTGCGGTCGCCAATGTTTACGAGGTGATTTAGAACAGCCCTAAAAGATCCTAACGGAGTAAAGCCTCTACCATTCTCGTCTTCAAGGTTGCCATACGCTTGAACGGCATCATTAATGGCACGAATTGGATCAGCGTTGAGACCTGCTTCTAGCTGGAAGTTAGTTTCGGCAAGTCGATTTTCATTCTCAGCTTTATTAAAGAGCTGACGTTCATCCTCTAAAAGCTTATTCTCAGTTTGCTTCATGGCAAAAAGAGATTTAGCCACAAGAGCAGGGTTGATACCAAGTAGACCTTGCTGCTTAACGAACTGCTTAAACAGTACCTTGTTGACAGCAGCTCGTTGATCTGGCCCTCTGTGATTCTTGGGACTGATAACTTCAACCTGTCCTGTCTCAGGATTTAGGAATTGGATAGGTTGGTCATCGTTCTGATAACTATCCTCCAAGAAACCTGCATACTGCGGCACAGCCATCTCAGCCAAAGCCATAGCTCGGCCGACCTTCTGCATCTTAGAAAGTTTACGGACGGCTCTAACCTGTTCTGGAGCAGCATTGGCATCCCGAAGAGTATTAGCGGTAGTTTGAATACGTTGATCGGCAGCTCTTATTGTAGAGAGACCACTTTCGATTCGGACAGCTTCTTGAGGATCAGGACCATTGATGTATGTGTTGACATACTCGTCCATCTTCTCGTTCTCATCCTTCTCCTTTTTCCAGTTAACGAGCATTTCGCCAACCGTTTTAGAGAGAGGTGCCAATGCACCAAGAATGGTTACTTGTTGATCGAGGTTTTGCTGTGCTTGCGTAGCGTCAACAACTTGTTGACGTAGGTTACGAGCTACAGCTTCTTGATAACGGTCATTGCTTCGTTGAGAGAACTCAAAGTTAGAGGCTCTATTCTGTTGCTCTAATTGCTGGGCATTTTGCATGCCACTGAGGAATGCATCGCGATTCCGGTTCTCAGCACTTTGGTTGTCACGCATTTGCCGTAACATTGCGCCGCCCTGTTGACCAATAGCATCAACACTGGCAGTACTGAGTTGAATCGGATTAAATCCTCGATCTCGGGCGTACCCTTGATACTTGATTTGATCCATGTTAGTAGTTAACTGAATTTACCGCCAAACATTTGATAGGCGTTAAGACCAGTAGAAAGGAAGTTACTAGCTACCGAGAACGCATTTGCTGATGGAACTGTATTTGTACCTTTGATCGGTTTAGGACCACGTACAGGCTTCGATGGGTCAAGGATGGTTGCACGAGGCATAGCCAACGGAGCCATCGGTGCAGGAGCCTTCAGAGGGGTCAGCATGCGACGTGCATCAGCATTAAGATCAGCTGAGTAGCGGTCCAGATCTATCTGCTTACGAGAAGCTGCAGAATCCTTAGAGGCGCTTAGAAGGCTTTCTGCAAGGATCGCTTGATTTCGACCGTAGCCAGCCATAGCAGAGGCTAGGGTCTTACTAGCAGATCTCCCAGAAATGCCACTTGCCTGAACCTGACCTTCCTCCTGCAGCATCTTGACAAGCATGTCCTGCTGGTCAAAAGCCATGCTGGTTATAAGTTCCTGATACCTGCGATTCTCATTGGAGTAAGCGAGTTGAGCAGCTTGGGCGTTAAAACCACGCTGCAACCCATAAATCCGCTCGGACTCATTAAACTGACGAACTTGATTGTTGTACTCATAATCTCGGATTTGAAGGTCAAAAGCGTAGTTCCTACGAAATGTCTCTTCTTGGTAGCGGAGATTATTTTCCTGATTGTTCCGTGATACTGCGTTCTCAGTTAAACGGAAGTTATAGTCACGAAGCGTCTGATCCCAGTTGTACTGATCAACCTGCTTGTCGTATTTGAACTGCCTGTTGATGCGTTGCTGTTCAGCCCTTCGTGCGGAGTTCTGGGAGCTAGCGCCTGACAAAGCGCTGAGACCACCAAGTACTGCGCCGCCAATAATAGTAAACGGGTCTGCCATACCTTACGCCCTCCTGTAATAACGAGGTGAATATCGACCCTCCCAGTTAGCTGAGACAAGGCTCACGGGGAAAGGAGAACTTGAGAAAATACTTAGCGTGAAGTTATCTGATTTCTGATGGATAGGCACAGCGTACTGATTAGTCTTAAGGAAAGGAATGTCATTAGCGACGTAATAGTCAGCGTCTTGAATAGTTTCAACATCATCCCAGTCAGACCTACCACGAGCCTTCAACCTGAATGTAATCTCACCACCAAGGCCAACACGGAATAAAGCACGTGCTACCGTCAAAGATGCAGACCAATCAGAAACCTGATCGTTGTCACCAGAACGGTAGAAGAACCGTGGCATTTCAACGTTAAAATCATAGGTGTAACCGACAATGAGATCATCACTGGTAAGGTCACGACCAACAACTTTGGCGTAGTAACCACCACCGTCTTGAAGAACTGTGGGGAAGACAACAAGGCCAGAGTTGCTGTAGACAGGTGTTATCTGATTAGGGTTGGCTGTAACAACACACAAAGTCCGGTTAGGATCTGGTGTGAATGGTAGGTAAACCTTTGTGTGCTCATCACCAACAGTAGAGACGTAGGTCTTGCTAGTTGGTGGTTTCCACAGGTCAAGCCTTGGGTCAACACGACTACCGTCAGCAGTCAGGAATGTAGATGACGTAGGACTTTGGATGATGCTAATCTTTTGAATAGCAATGCTGGAACTCTGTTGAGTAACAACCCAGAAGACATCACGATCAACAGCGTGGTGAAGGACATTGCCAGAAGCAATCCACTTAAACCAAGCTTGAAGTTCACGACTCTCTCCTTCTGCATAGAAGCGGAAGAGGTAGAGTTCACGGCTTGATGTGCTACCCAACGACAGAAGGCTGTTCTGTGGAGAGCTAACAACCTGATCAATGGTGGACGGAATCCACTCAGGAACAATCCTTGAGATGTCAGTTACAATGGGACTATCATCTTGTCCACGAGTCAACATCTCAAACACACGACAGTAAGACGGTGTTTTAGAGATGAAAGAAACTGTTGTACCCATGTCTACTGGATCGTTCAGCGGATCCATTTCATAGTTGGATACAGTCTTAATGGTTGTACCACCAGGAGTCAGGATGCCTTGACTGCCCTGCATCAGGAACTGCTGAGACCGGCTGAACAGCAGCAAGCCCTGAGCCACAGGTACAACACCATGAAGCTTGGCAGGACGGATACTGGAGCAGGAGATATCAACAGGGTCAGACGCAACAGAGGTCAACGCTGAGTTGTTGTACAGGTTGAAATAATCACCAGCTTGACTGAGGCAGACGTTTTCCTCAGACAAGAAACCAAGCCGGTTGTTATAGAAGAACAGCTGTTGGATTTGATTGCCAACGAAGCTTGGATGCTCATTGGTTTCATCGTCACCAACCAAGCGGGGCTCCCAGCTCACCTGTTGGAAAGTGAATGTCCCGTTAGCATTGCGTACAAGCTGGTGGGGCATTGTGGAAGCAGTCAGACCTGTGCTGACGTTTGGAGCAATAGTCTCCTCCCAGTAACCATTACCAGAGACACCATCATCAGCAATGAACTTGACGTAGTAGTTATCTTGGTTTTGATTCGTATTAGAGACTTGAACAATACGGTCGTGCTTAGCCTTACTAGGCAGCTTTGAAATATTATCAACCGACTCTTGGTAACCAAACATGGCATCACCATCAGGACCACCGCTTACCTCAAGAGAGAAAGCAGCAGTCTTTGTGATTTCAATGGTGGTTCCAATACGGGTGGCAGTTACACCAGCAATGGTGTTGAGGTCAGTGGTGAGTGCATTCAAGATCGCATCAGCATTCACCGTGTTCTGAGTCTGAGACGGTGAAGTGATGGTTGCCTCAGAGTTAAAGGTCGTATAGGTCTTGGTTGTTGCATCAATCTTGACGGTGTAAACAGCACCATACGCAACATCTTTGAGTACTACCGTTCCACGAGTACGAGCTGTGTATGACGGTGCAGCAGACGTTGTAACCGTAACAAGCTTGTTTGTAATGAACGTGTAGTCATTAATAGTCAGGATGTCATAGTCATCCTTTGCACCAGTCAGATAAGCTGTAGCACCAGCTCCATAGGTAACAGTGCGAGGAGTACCATCTAAAAGACTCCAGACACTGATGGTAGTACCTTTGATAACAACAAGATATTGCTCAGCTTCATCGCGGAAGATCGAGAACCACTTACCATTAGAAAAGGTATTCGGTGCAATTAGGTTATTACTAGAGTCACGGAGATCCTTAACAAACTGACCACCAGGCCGTTTGATCAGACCAAAGGTAGGGTCAGGGTATCCGTTATCAACCTTAGTAAGTTGACCAGGGAACTTCAGGTCATCAGTCTGCTGGGAGACTCCACCTAGAAAGTTTGGTATTCGTTGTGTAATTGAAGCCATATCAACGTGCTAAGGTGCGGAAGGGTTGATAGCTGGAGTAATAGTTGTCACCACGAGGGAAACCAAAGTATGAGTAATCACCTTGGTTACAGTCGTACTCCATAAGGTTGGCACGAGTAAGAGCTTCCTTTTGTTGCAGCATCTGGTACAAGGTTGAGTCACCGACGATCTTGGTAGATGCCATAACAGCAGCACGAGCCACGATGTAGTCGCGGACGGGGAGCGGTAGATCGACGAAATCAAAGAGCCAGACAACATCACACTTCACCGTGTCATAATCAGACCACGAGAATGAATGGCTGATCTTGTCGTAAAGCTTGCCAGATCGTCGAACTACTTCACGACCTTTATTTTCATAGATGTCAGACAAGTCAATGCTCAACACATTAGAAGGAATAACAATCTGACCGTTACCGTCTGGAGTGAACGGATATTCTGTTTCAGTATTAAACCCCCACCCCTCGGCCTGTACCTCGCGATTAACCTCAAGCAAGGTGTCGTAAGTAATAGCTACATCAGGGTTGGTATTAGTGAGCGTAGTGACAGGAGCCTGTCCTACTGCTCCGAGTATTTGATTTACGGCGTCCAGTTCGGTGGACACTAAAGCACTAGGAAAAGCCATATCACTATTTAAAGAAAAAGGGGGAACCTTAAATAAGATTCCCCGTTATTAAAGATCAGACGTTGGCGATATTGCACTCAACGCCGGGGTATGCAGTACGCAGACCTTTAGTGGTCGAGGCCACAGCAGAATCAGCAACTGCACTGCCATAACCTTTACGGGTTTTGGCGACAGAAATACGAACGGCATCAGTAGTGCAAGCACCATTGTTACCGGCGGTAACAGAAGCAGCCATTGTTAATTACCTCTAATTATCAGGAACGAGCAGACTGCAGTTCGATAGCAGCAGCAGGATTCAGGGTGCCACAGCCCATGGCAAGACGACCCACAATGATGTCACCCTGGTACATGGTACGCACGTCAGAACCGGTGGTTTGCACTTGAGGACCAATGGCCTCAACCACACCAGCAGCATCTTTGTGATAGATCAGACCACAGTGGGTGCTGAAGTCACCAGAGTAGTTGTTGTTCTCACCGTTCACAGCGGCAATGTTGCCAGCCAGGAAGGGCAGGTTGTTGGAACGCTTGATAGGAATACCAGCGATCTCATACAGGCCATCACCAGAGTTCAGGCTACCCTGAGTGTTACCGTAGTCACGGTTCAGGATGTTGCTGTCAACCTGGCTGATCAGTGCATAGTACTGACGAGGAGCCAGCACAGCCATACGACCCTGCTTGGGCAGGTTCTTCTCATCCATGATCGAGGCAGCCTCAAAGAAGGCATCGACAATGGCTTGAGCGTCGTACTCTTTCTGCACACCCAGTTGGATCACCGAACCGCCGGGCTCAGGGCCAGGAGCAGCAGTGATGGGGTGGGCTTCACGAGCAGCCTTAGCGATCTGACGGAAGATCTTTTTGTCATAAGCTTCAGCCAGAGCGTGGCCGATCTTGGCAGCGATCTCCGAACGCAGGCTGTAGTGAGCGAGGGTCTCATCCAGGTCGTACACGAAGGCAGAGCTGACGAGAAGGTCGTCACAGACGATGGTCTTTTCTGCCACCGGGGGATCACCACTACCCAGGATCGGAGTGCCAGGCTCGTGGTAAGCCGCTTCCATGCGACCGGTGAAGATAAACTGCATAGCCTTACCGTTCTTCAGGGTACGGCTCTGCACAGTGCCTTTGGCGATAGTGGCGCTTTCATACGCCTTGAACATCTCGCCAGAGAACAGTTTCAGATAAGTTGCATACTTGGTATCGTAAGCAGTACCAAGAGCAAGAGGGGTCGCGCTCGTATTATTTACGCGACCTACAGGAGTAATAAGAGTGTTAGCCACAATAGTAAAGAGAGAAGGTTGTGTTCGTTTCCCTCTAAGCGCTTAGAGAATCACATGAAGTGTCATGTGTTCAATCAGTTTTATTTGTTGTCGTCTCTCCGACTGTCATGACTAAAGGTTGTCTCCCGTAGGAGGCCGATAGTCAACTCCGATTGATGGGATCGAACCACCATCTCTGGTTTTGGAGACCAGCGTCTTACCATTAGACGAAATCGAAATGATGGCCTAAGCGTGATATGCCTCATCAGGACATAACAGGGGCTTAGGCTCTATCGAGCGGAGGTGATCAGTCCTCCGACCACATCGCTGTGGATTTCAGCCCGATACCGAAGCAGAGCGGGTACTATTTCTTAGCAGTCTTTGCAGACCGCTTGAACTGTGCTGCAGTAGGAGCACCAGCCGATCCAACCTTTCTCATCTTCTCTCCAGAACCATTCTGGATACGAAGACGTTTGGCGTGGATGTTTGCATACAAGCCAGGTTTCATTACTTGATACGTGTAATGGTGACTTGACCAACACCCGCACTTCTCAATCCAATAGCCTCAGCAGCAGCACGACTCAAATCGATCTGACGACCATGAACAAAAGGTCCACGGTCATTGATGCGAACAGTGACGCACTTCTTAGTTGAGGTACTGCAGACACGAACCTTTGTTCCAAATGGAAGCGAGGGGTGTGCAGCAGTCATGGAGTTCATGTTGTAAATCTCACCGGAGGCGGTGCGATTACCGTGATACGGATGTCCATACCACGAAGCAAGAGAAGCAAGAGTGAGTGTCAAATAAAGCATTGGTTCATTGCAAGGGACGTTTATATAACCAACGCTTC
>Ga0315902_10007994_pt1 | contig 14362 bp, 11 predicted proteins | sample LakEriMetagenome_9_FD_203523 | JGI IMG/M metagenome (GOLD analysis project Ga0315902, IMG submission 203523) | Freshwater fungal communities from buoy surface, Lake Erie, Ohio, United States - Buoy 12 MA117 | ecosystem: Environmental > Aquatic > Freshwater > Lake > Lake biofilm | place: USA... | reverse complement strand
TTGCAAGTGCCTGGTACTTTGTTTGTGGTGAATTCTTTTGGGGGCATTTGGTTTCTCTGATTACTCGGTCGCAATCGTTCCATAAGCATCGGGAGTATGCGATGGACTCATTTCAGATCGAGAAAAAGCCGGGCGTGCCGGAACTGGATGAAATTTTGGCCAAGGTGGAGGGTTGGCTTCCATTTTCTTCATCTCACACCAAGCTTTCCATTCTTCGCATTTTACCGCCAATGCATCGCATCTCTGTTTTTGATTGGCGCATATCTGGATGCTTTGGTCGCGAACTTTCGCACCCAAATTTTGAACCCGCTGAGGAATGATGTTGGACGGTCGGGCTGCGTGGAGCCAACGCTTCAGAACTTCCTTTCGATCGTAAAGTTCGCAAGGAAGTTCACCAACGGATTCACTACTTGAATAGTCACCGGCACAGCCCTCCCTTGCGTTTCCTACCAAAGCCGTGCGAATCAACCTGTTGCCAATCAAGAGAGGCTCACAGGAGTTGCTGCCGGGTTCTCTCACGACAAGACAGCCAGTTTGTGCAAATAGCACGAAAGCAATAAAAACGTAGCCAACTCTACCCAACACCGGCAGTTTCCTTGTGCGAGCTCACTTTACTTCACGACAACCATGACGTGAAGTATGGAAGAAAGCGTTCGTCTTTCTTAGATCGGCGTCGCAAGTCCTCGCAATTGAGAGAATTTTCCTGTTAGGAAAGATAGAGAAACTAGGGCGATTGAAGAAATTCTTTTTTGCTCCCTAACTTCGATTTCGACCGATCCAAACCGAACATGGGGCGTGTCGCAAAACGTATCGCGAAACGCTCCCCAAAAAGAAGCGACTAACGATTCCTCGTCCTGTGTCCCCCAGGAGTACAAGGTCGCTCTTTTGTTTGGTAGCAAACTTAACAATTCCATCTCCGACATGATCGGACTCGACAATGTGTGTAGCCGGACTGGCGGAAACAATCGATGCGAGCTTAGCCCCCCGCTCGATTTCTTCCATCGCACGTGCTCTCAATGCAGATGTATCCAGCGTGATGGGAATATCCGAATAGATTTGTGCCGACCTAATGACGCTGACGACATCGATATCTGTATTGGGCTGCCAGAGAAATCGGCCTAACGTATCGATAGCATTTTTGCTCGGACGTGAATCATCGTAGGCATAGCAGATATTAAATCGTTTCTGATGTGCGAATGTATCCGCAAGACCAGGTCTCACGACGAGAACGGAACAGGCAGCATGCGTTGCTACAAAATCACTTACACTCCCAATCAGAATTCGATCAAACGTCGAGTGACCAACGGCCCCGATAACCAGCAGGTCCACTTCCTTCCCCGACGCCAGATTAGCCAATGTCTCACCAGGGTGCCCATCAAGTATGGTTGTCTTCACGGTCGCATCGGCTCCGTCAAACATCGCCTTGATCTTCTTGCATGTAGCGTCAAGTTGAGCCCTACTCGCGTTCAGATAGTTCTCCGTCGAACCGATGATCTCGACAGTACTATGAATGCCCGGTGCATAGTTCACCGCGACAATATTCAATTCAAGATGTTCGCCGTGCGGAAGCTTGGCTAAAAACCTAGCCGCATCTTCCGCGTGCTTCGAACCGTCGACTGCAATGACTACTTTCATATGAATCACCTCCATTTCTTTCTGTTGAGTTAACTACAATCCACGCAACTGGTGGTCCAGGGAAGAAGCTCGAGTCTTTCACTGGGGATCTCTTTGCCACATTTTCCGCACACGCCGTACTTGCCATGTTCGATTCGATTCAAAGCTTGTCGGATTTGGTGGACTTCGTCTTTCGTCATGTCCCCAATTCCGAGCCATGTCTCATCGTTCTCCATCTCCAAAGCGTTCTCTTCCCAGTCGCTATTGCCAGGATCGCCCAGCACATCTTCAATGTCTTTTTCTCGCTCCATCAAAGACTGAAGCTTGGACTCGAGTTTAGCCTTCAAGGCGGTATAGTTCTTCATGGAGAAAGCTCCTTTGAAACGAGAGTATAGTTGAAAAGGTCTTAGTTCACCCTTTATGCAATCCCTGTGCCGCAGCTGGATCTCGACGTGCACTCCATGGAATCACCGAGAGTTTCAATCAGACTTCTCAATTCCCTTGCTGTTCAAGACGAACCATAGTGTGCAACCCTGTGCTATTGGGGTGACAATCGACCGCTCATGTGCCAAATTGACGCAGTCGGCAAGTTTGCTTTTCCGGTAGGATGATTTATTTGAACTTTATTTGACCAACCGAAGAGCACAACCATGCAACCCCATCTATTTGATCGCAGACATGCGATAGCAGCCGCAATGAGTACAGGAGTGTTTGCTGGCTTGTTAGGAGGCTCGACGGTAGCGCGTGCCGTGGCTATGCAGATAGAAAAAGAACCAAGCGCAGACTCGATCACTGCAAAACAAATTGCCGACTCTTGCTGGATTGCCGGAGTGACATGGACTGATGAGCAATGCGAGGAAGTGGCCACCGCTATCAACAAGAAGCTAAAGATGCTTCGTATCGCTCGAGAGAATTCACCCGCTGAAGATACGCCCATGCCCCTAGCATTTCTTCCCTCTTTCTTTGTAGCGGATACTACGCACCCAGAGACCATACTCCCGAATCTACCTTCTGTTCATTGGTCCGAAAACATTGAACTTCCTGAGTGGTCGTCGATAAAGGATGTTTTGAATTGGAGTATTCCTCAATTGGCAGTGGGGATACGAAAAGGGCTTTTCACCAGCGTCGAATTGACGGAGTTCTACTGGGAGCGACTGAAGAGTGTTAACGAAAAACTGCTCTGCGTCGTAACGATGAATCCGAATGCCATTGAGTCCGCGAAAATGCGTGACTCGGAACTCAAGCAGGGTCAAGATCGTGGCATTCTTCACGGGATTCCTTGGGGAGCTAAGGACATCATTTCGATCCAAGGTTTACCAACGAGTTGGGGCGTTGGAAGGTATGCGGATAGACAGTGGGCCGCAACAGCAACCGTGGCGAAGCGATTGGAGGATGCGGGTGCAGTGCTATTGGCCAAGTTAAGTGTAGGCACTCTCGCTTGGGGCGATGAGTGGCACCGCGGCAAGACTAAAAATCCTTGGAATCCAGAGCAAGGGAGTTCGGGATCCTCTGCGGGAAGTTCTTCGGCCGTTGCCGCGCGCGCTGTTCCGTTCGCATTGGGCACAGAAACTCTTGGAAGCATTGTGTCACCCACTCGGGTATGCGCTACCAGCGGATTGCGACCTACCTTCGGAAGAGTGAGTCGCGCAGGATGCATGACGCTCGCATGGACGATGGATAAAGTCGGGCCTATCGCCAACCTTGTCGAGGACTGCGCCATCATCTTCCGAGAACTGCTGGGGGCTGATGGTTCGGATCCAACCGTAGTGGAACGTCCGTACGAATGGCCTGCGTCCATCGAGCTACGAGGGATGAAGATTGGGACTCCTGCAAGGTTGCGTCCCTCGGAGGAACAGTTCAAAGAATGGCTTTTGGAAAATGGTGCAGAGATGGTACCTATCGAGTTTCCGGCTGCACCTATGTCGCTGATGCTGGAAGCACTCAGCGCTGAAGCGGCCTCGGTCCATGAATCGCTTTTCCGCTCCGCAAAGGACGATCAAGAGCTAGGCAAATGGGGGCCTACTTTCCGTGAAGCCCAGTGGATCCGGGCGATTGATTACCTGCATGGCGTTCGCTCTCGTGTCAAAATGATTCGTGAAACCGAAGACAGATTGCGGCAAGTGGATTTTCTCATCGGGGATGGTGATTTGGCTCGAATGAACCTTACCGGACATCCAAGCTTGGTCGTAGCATTCGGAAAAGAAAAGGAACGCAACAGACCAATGACCGTTGTCATGACGGGAAGAATGTTCTCCGAAGCTAAGCTTTTGGAGACCGGTCGATTGTTGCAGCAATCAAATCCACCGGTGGTATTGGAATCGTAAAGGGAGACATGTTAGTCGTTTCGAATACTGAATTCTCGATAAAGGATTTCTGTGGGCTGAGTAGACATAAGCAAAACTTGCGAAACCGCGAGCGCTATTAAAAAATCATCGCGAAGCGGGAGGATCGAGCTGCCCCCAACGTTCCAGATAGATCTTGTAGGCAGGATGTTTGTCTATTTGTTCGCGAAGCAGATTTTTCGCTCCTTCGGTTAGTGTGGCTTCCTGTTCCGCATTGATTCTTCCCATAACCAACAGGGAGCGCAGAAAAACAAAATAGGTATCCAGCACATCGCATCGGCAGTATTCGCTGATCTCGCTGAGTTTCCCTGCTTCGTATAGTTCATGAACCATCGCGCCTTGAACATCGATTTTTCCTGGTTTGTTGATTAGCTGGGCCGCAAGATTCAGGCCGCCTCGGAACCAACTGCTTCCGAAATTCGTAAGTATTTCATGCAAATCAAGATGAGAATGGATGTTGTAACGATTGCGAAATTGCTCGTACGATTTGTCGAACAGATTGAACCAAGATGGAATACTAACTCCGAAACGAAATGCGGATAACTCCATCAATGGGATGTCAAACGAGCGACCATTGAACGTGACCAATGTCGGTCGATTGTAGCGTTCCCATCCAACCCAAAAATGTTTGGTAATGATGGCAGGTCGATGATTCGGTTCATCCAAGGAAACGATCTCGACCAGACTATAATCTTCGCGTATCTTTGCAATCACTACGGCAACCGGCACATGGTACGTATATGGCACAAAGTCGCGACCACTCTCAGCCAAGAGTTCGAATCGGAATTTGCGAATGGCTTCTTTCGATGATAGGTTCGCACCTGGATACCGCGTCGCCGCTATGGATTCACCATCCGGAACACTCTCGACGTCAAATAACAGATATTTGATCTCGTTGGACGGCTGATTCATAGCGATCGTTGGGTAAGGGCTGTCTATCGAGCAATCGAACGATTCGGTGCCGCGAGTAATTGTTGAATTAGTGATTCGGAGGTTATACCATCACCGATAGCTCGATGGTTGATGACGATACGATGTCGCAACACAGGAACGGCAACGCGAAACAAATCTTCTTGGATAGGTGCGGTGCGGCCCATCAACAACGCCCTGGCTTTTGCTGCGAGAACTAAGTTTTGACTTCCTCTCGGTCCAGCTCCAAACGCCACATAGTCACCGATTTGAGGACGAGAGGCCCCGGGCCGCGTTGCCCGGCAAAGCTCTACGGCCATCTCTAAAAGATGCTCGGGCAATGGGATGTTTCGAACAGCGTTTTGCAAGGCCAAGAAGGACTCTTTGCTTAACGGCGAAGATGCTGGAGCCAACTCCATGCCGGTGGTCATGCGAACGATATCTTTCTCCTCCTCCTTGTTCGGGTAGTCGACATGAATTTCCATCATGAACCGATCAAGTTGGGCTTCAGGAAGAGGATAAGTACCTTCTTGTTCGATGGGATTCTGAGTCGCGACCACCAAGAATGGTGATTCCAAATGGTGCGTGGCACCTCCTACCGTAACGTGCCTTTCCGCCATTGCCTCCAGGAGTGCACTCTGGGTCTTGGGAGCTGCTCGATTGATCTCATCCGCGAGCAACAGATTGGTAAAAATCGGTCCGGCGCGGAATCGCATCACGTTGCTTCCGGACTGTGAGTCGCGCTGCAGCAACTCGTAACCCGTAATGTCGCTAGGCATTAAGTCGGGGGTAAACTGTACTCGATTGAATCTCCAATGAAATGCGTTTGCCAAACTCTTTACCATCAGCGTTTTCGCTAGGCCAGGCGCTCCGACCAACAACGCATGCGAACCTGAAAGGGCGCAAATCAGGAGATTGTCCAGCACATCGGCTTGGCCGACGATCGAGTTCTTCAGCAAACTTCGCAATTGCGAGATCTGCTCTAGTAACGTTTCAATGTTTAGAAGTTCGTCGGCTGGTATCGAGGTTGTCTCGGCTGGTATCGAGGTTGTCAAGGTGCATGCTTTCGGGGGTGTGGATCGCTAGGGGAATTTGGTCGGTCTCTTCTCGACAAACGACCGCATTCCTTCGCTCGCCGATTCGGTGCTACAAACGGTCGCCATGACCGCCGCTCCACTAATCAGGTGACTCCAGATCGGCTCACCAATCATTTCGTTGAGCAGTCGCTTTGTCATTTGAATAGACTCGGTCGAGGATTCGGCAATTTGAGTCGCTAGCTGATGCGATTTCGCCCATACCTGCTCCGACTCTACCAGATATTGCACCAGCCCCCACTGATAGGCTTGATCCGCAGTCACTGGATCCAAACCGAGCAAAATTCTGGATGCAACCGAAGCTCCTAGGCGAAACGACAAAAGAGGCGCGACCAACCCCGAAACCAATCCGATGCGAGACGCGCGCGAGGAGAATGTAGCCTTGGGTGTCGCAACAACGAGATCCGCACCCAACACCAGCCCCAGCCCACCGCCAAAGACAGGCCCATCTATGGCGGCGATGATCGGTTTGGGAAATCGAAGCATCGCTTCGATCAGTTCCTGCAACTCATTCGAAACTTCTTGCCATGCATCCAATGGGCTCTCGCTCTGTGTCACCTCATTCCATTGCTTGAGGTCGACTCCGGAACAAAAAGTTGCGCCAGAGGAAACCAAGATGACACATCGAACCGATTTCTCTCGATGAAAATCGTCCAAAGCTTCGCGAAGGTCCGCGACCATTTCTCGGGATATTGCGTTGTGCGTCTTGGGAACGTCGAGAACGATCGTTCCGCTCGGAGCACTCTTTTTAATTCGAATTCGCATTTTCCCTCGGACTGGTGGGACCCTCAAGAGGGCGTTGCATTGAGATGGATGGCACGAAAAATTTAAATCCCGCTCGCGGAGGGGATCTCGTAACCTTTACGATACTCTCGGGTAAGCATGGTATTCGCCTTTTCATTTCCCTTGAACGTTTCCGCAACGGAATCGAGTTCTAGGGATGGCCCAACCGCAATCTTGTAGGATTCCACCTTATTCTCTTTGAGGTGTTCAGCGGTTCGTTGCCATGCTTCCGAAACGTTCGATGGACCTTTGATGTTGGCCAGTTTGGCTGCGACCTCACCGCCATCGACGATTTCTCCCAACTGTAGAGAAATATTACCGAGGTGGCAGAGGGCGCTCGAATAATGCCCTTCTTCGACATCCGCATTGAGCAATTTATGATTGCGATTGCGAACCGCCAATTCAAAATTCTTGTAGTGAAACGCGTCGCTACCTCCATCGAATGTCTTGACGGGTTTACCATCCAAATCAAAGACCGTTCCTGATTGGTAAGACGTCATTACCAAGTAACCTTTGCTCCCCTCGACAATGATGCCGACCTTTGCACCTTTGTAGTCAGGAGTTGGCAACCCACGAACCTCGAAAGAGAGTTGCTTCTTGCCGTAATCGTGAATTACCAATTGGGTGTTGGCTGTTTCACCCGCATCTTGGTAACCCAATCGTCCCCCGAGAGAGAACGTGCGATCACATAGCCTGCTTTCGTTCAGTGCCCAGCGACACAAATCCATCTGATGGATACCTTGGTTTCCAAGATCTCCGTTTCCGTACGGATACTGCCAATGCCAGTCGTAATGAAACCGAGGACGCGTCAGTGGCAAAATAGGTGCAGGGCCCGACCAAAGATCGAAGTCCACTTCCTTAGGAACCTCGTAGACGCCTTTGGCGCCGATTGATGGACGAGGCTTGTAGCACAATCCTCGCGCGACAGTCACTTCACCAATGCCTCCGGCGTGAATAAACTCCATCGCTTCTCGCATGCCCGGATTGGATCGACTCTGAGTTCCGGTTTGTACAATTCGGTTATACTTGCGAGCGGTTTGGACGAGACGTCGACCTTCGAGAACATTGTGTGAAACTGGCTTTTCGACATAAACATCTTTGCCTGCCTGTACTGCCCAAATCGCGCCTAAAGAGTGCCAATGGTTTGGCGTCGCGATACTCACGGCGTTGATCGATTTATCTTCAAGCAGTTTTCGGACATCCTTGACCCAGACCGGTTTTTTCCCAGCCTGTTTTTCGGCAACGGAATCGCAGGTCTTTTGCCCGGCCTTTTCATCGCAGTCGCAGATGTGGGTCACTGTGGTTCCGGATTTACCTGCAAACCCACCGACATGCGATTGTCCGCGACCACCAGCTCCGATGACCGCCACGTGAATCTGTTCATTCGGACTGACCGACGGGGTGAAATTATCCTGTGCGTATGCAGAAGCGGAAAAACGACTTTGAGAAGCCAAGATGGCTGCAGTCGTAAGCATGGAACGTTCAAGAAATTCGCGTCGCGAGGCGTTGTTGGATCGAGATGAAAACATGGTTTTACTCCTAAGTGAAGAGGCTGGGATAGGCTCATGATAAACGGAACTGGCAAAGTTTTCAGCTAGGTACGATGGCCAATACAAAGTTCGCGTCGATTTTTGAAGGAGATTACTCCCAGGAACCTGTGCGCCCTTGTTTCTTTTGGCTTTGGATCTTTTTGTTTTCCACCCGGCGGCGTTTTGAACCCGCGGTAGGGCGAGTCGGTTTTCGGATCGTCGGCGGTCTCATCGCCTCCAAAATCAGGTTACGCAGTCTTTCGCGACACGCTTGGATGTTGCGGGACTGTTCGCGATGAACTTGGCTAGTTATCTGAAGAATTCCGTCCTCCGTGATGCGTGATGCCGCCAAAGCCTTCAAGCGAACCATCGTTGTTGGGTATAATGCCGTCGAGGCAGCAACGTTCCAACACAGCGTCGCCTTCGAGTTGACTTTATTCACATTTTGGCCCCCCGGCCCCCCGCTCCTTGCGAACTGTATGTCCAATTCGCTGCTGGGTATGAATACTTGTTCGTTGATAACGAGATCTTCCATTGAATCCGAAACAGCCTTTCTTCAGCATCCCAACACAATTCTTTGCCGATATACATCTCATGTTTATTCGTTTTTTGATTTTGGCTATTTTTGCATTACCCACAACGTGCAACTCGGATCTTTTTGCTCAATCTAGGGCCATCGATACGACGAGTTCGGCGAAGACACCAAGCCTGTGGACACGAACGGTGGGTGAAGATTGGCCTAGAATGCTGGGAGCTCAATACGACTCCACGTCGCGAGAAAAAGGAATTCGAAAAGAGTGGGGCAGTAAAGGTCTCGAAGTCGTTTGGGCTGCGAACACTGGCGAAGGGTATGGAAACGGAGTCGCCAGCCAAGGACGCTGGTTTCAGTTTGATCGATTCGGTTCCGCCGAGCGGCTGTCGTGCCACCATGCGGAAACGGGCGAAGTCCTTTGGAAATGGGAAAAGCCTGTCGTCTATTCGGATGCCTATGGCTACAACAATGGCCCTCGTTGTAGTCCTGTCGTCGATGATGACCGTGTCTATGTCTATGGAGTCAATGGAACGCTCGCATGCATTTCCGTGGCAGATGGAAAAACTATCTGGGAAACAAACACATCCGAACAATTTCATGTCATACCTAGCTTTTTTGGAGTCGGTGCATCTCCGTTAGTCTATGGCGATCTTCTTTGGGTGATGGTGGGGGGAAGCCCTGAGTCGAAAAGTAGCCGATTCGCAACCATCAATGACTTGCCTTACGCCAAGCCAAATAACAGTGCGATGGTTGCTTTCGCCAAACGCACCGGTAGAGTCGTTCATCAAGTGGGAAATTATCTGGCGAGTTACTCTGCTCCTGTCGTACGTCAAATCGATGGGCAGGATGTCTGTTTAGCATTTGTTCGCGAGGGACTCCTTACCTTCCATCCCAAGGATGGATCCAATCAGCAGTTTTCTCCTTGGCGAGCTTCTATTCTTGAGAGCGTCAATGCAGCTTCACCAGTACTGATCGGCAACAAAATACTGATAGGTGAAACCTACGAAAAGGGAGGCTGCGTGATCGAGCTCGCAGCTGGAAAACACAAACGACTTTGGGCCGATGGCCTAACGCGTAAAGATCAAGCGATGAGACCGCACTGGACCACGCCGCTCGTTAACGGAAATGACGTCTACGTGAGCAGCGGTAGGAACGAACCGGATACTGACCTGCGATGCGTAACCCTCAGACCCTCTGATAACAACCCATCGGTATGGAACCCCTCGGTTCGATGGACGGTTCGCAATCGAGATCGAATGACTGGGCTGATGGTCGATGATCATTTGGTTATGCTCGGAGAATCGGGAACGCTCCAATTACTGGCAGTCGACAACCGATCCTTCCGAGTTATTAGCGAGATGGATTTAGCAAACACGATCGATCCACGAGACAATGCGCCTTATATCCAAACTCCAAGCTGGGCTCCGCCGGTTTTGTCACATGGCTTACTTTATGTCCGCGGCGCAAATAAAGTCATCTGCCTAAAGCTGATGGACAAATGAAGCCCCATTCCATGGAACGACAGCATTTATCCAAATCGAAGCGTTCGTTGATAACATTGACATCGACTCACTCTGAACGCTAGCCTGGCGAGTTTGGTAGTGATCGGACAGCTTGGTTAAAAGAGGCCACTTCTAGGCAGCCTTGAACTGAACGTGGATGGCTGCATAAGCCCATCGAATCACCGTTTGCCAAATGTTCTCCGAATGATCCGAGAGCTTGACCGAACAGAGAATGCCAGGTGACGGAAGGCTGGGGCGATACTCGCGCGTCCATAGAGAACGTTGGAACGAATGCGGCTTGAGAGCGATACGAGCATGCAGTCGAGGTTTTTCTGTTTTGTACTCTTCTTTTCCATCTGCCGATTTGCTTTGAACCACTGGCAGCGGGCCTCCAAAAATGCCGCCCATACTCGGGAATTCGACTGTGTCCGATGACCGAGGTAATACTTGGACAACTTCGCCAAGCCAAGCTTCCCCATTGGAGAGTGTTACATTGGCTGCAGTGCCGTGCGATCGAGAAATCACATCCCACTTGTCCTGTGGCAGCGAAGCGTGGATCTCGAGTTGATCCGGTTCGACCACATAACCTATGGACACTCCTTCCTTGAGGAAATTGCCAACCAAGTTGTGAGACGAACGGATCATCAATACGCCGTCGCGTGGGGAATGGACAGTCAGAGCAGCCAACTTCGCATTGAGGCTTTCATATTTAAAACGCAGGGATGCGAGGTTGGCTTCTTCTGCTTGCAACTCGGACTCTTTTCGCTGAGCCCTGAGTGCATGGCATTTTTCCTCGCTCGATTCGACAAGCAATTTCGCATTATCGCATTCAAACGTTAAGTCGGGATTTTTCATTCGTAGAATCTCATCGCCTGTGCGAACGCCTTGCCCATCATGTCGGAGAACTTCGACAACTAGACCTGGAGATTCCACTCGCAATTCAATCGGTTCTACAAAATCTACGGTGCCAGGCCAGTAAATCTGGAAGGGGGACGGAAGCAATCCGAGCAAACCGATCCCGATCATCATCAATGAAGCACGCAGGCACTTCCGCCAAGACAATTGAGTGACAATCCAAGCAACAGACGGTTTGGGCCCAAATGTGGTGCCAGACATTCGACGCAAAACATGCGGCATGACAAACCACAATGCGGCAAATGCGAGTACAACGACGATGCCAATACCATCCCAAGCGACCCATAGTCCCCAGGCGAGCGTTGTGAGCATGAGCATTCGCGAACACCAACTTGCGATACCATACGATAGTACGACAAGCGCTGACGAGTGACTTGGCGGGCATTCATAGAGTGTTCTGAACAACAATTTCTTCACGGCTGCTTGCGCATCTTGCCAAAGATTGGGACGGCCAATCAAATCGGTCATGATGTAGTAGCCATCGAAACGCATCAATGGATTTCCATTGAATGCAACCGTCGAAATTGTTCCTAGGGTCACGATAGAAATGCACAAAAATCGCAAGGCTGCCGATTCGAACCAGCAGGCCCCAATGACCGCCAAAGACGCGAACGTAACTTCGAAAAGGATTCCACTGGCGCTGATCAATATTCGAGACCAACGATTTTCAATCTGCCAAACACTAGGCGCATTCACAAAGGGTGAGGGAGTGAAGAACATGAAACCGAGTCCAGCGCTTTCGGCTTTGGCCCCAAACCTGGCACATGCAACGGCATGGCCCAATTCATGAACACACTTTAGCAGTAGCCATGCGAGCAGAAGCCACCATTGGCTTCCCGGCACAAACAGCCCAACACTTAGTTTGGTGAGGGATGATGCGTTGGCAATTGCGTGCGAAATCGCGACCACCCAAAGAACGATTGCAACAACCGCTGCTGGGATCGAGATCAATCCCTTCAGAGGGCGAACCCATTTGTCCAGTGTCTCGCCGTTGGTTAACTTAATACGAAAGAAACTTGGATCGAATAGTTTCGGAGCGGCCGGTGCGACAGGCCGACCTTCCTCACTATCAGGTGCGAAGCCTTCGATGGGGTTATCCGCGATTTTCTCAACGAGTCCAGAGTTAATCAACCCGGCCAGAACTTTTCGCACTTTCTCTGGATCGGCTGCCGCCAAGCGATTGCTATGTTGTTTTGCATTGAGGAACGCATCTGAAAACGTGCGTGACTCGTCGAATGCAGCGCAGAGTTCGTACTCAAGGCTTCCGAATCGCCAAAACTTGTCTCGGTTACCGTCTTGCGCGACGTACTGAATGCCACGCTTTGAAGAAGTTACCGAGAATTGTACATCTGGCCGAAGCCTAAATTTGGTGTTATCAGTGGTCACGGCGGTATCCTTCTATGTTGTTACCAAATCCACTGGTTCGCTAACCAGCGATAAGGTTTGGAGAACAACAGCCATCCAACACTTCGCCAGCCCGCTTCAATTTGAGCGGTTGCTTTCATTCCCGGTCGCAACTGCATGCTTGAATCTGCGATAATCACATCCGCGATAAAAATCGTCTCTTGATCAATAATCGACGCTCGAGGTTCGATCCGTCCAATACTTCCATGAAACGACTTTCCGCCAGTAGCATCAGAACGAACAGCGACCTTATCTCCTACTTTGATCTGCCCCAGGTCTTGAGCGTTCAAATGCACTTCGACCGTCATCGACTCCATCTCTGCGATCTCAAAGAGATTTTGTCCCAGCGTCACGGGCATTCCGATGCTTCGCTTCCAGTCTCCCTGAACTACAGTGCCATCGGCAAGAGCTCGAACTTCTAGCCGACTGAGCTGGTCTTGGAGGCTTTCAATGCGTGTTTGCGCTCGACGAACTTCGACTTTCGCAATTCCCATCTCACCAGCCGTACGGGTTGCGATGGCGGTATCTAGCTTCTTCGTCGCACCTTCTAATTCCGCCTGTGCGGTGGAAAGATCGCGGAGCATTTGTTCTCCGTCCAACTGTGCCAAAAGCTGCCCCTTCTCAACACGATCGCCTGGACGAACGTTGCACAATGCAATGTGCCCTGCGACGGGGCTGGCAATGTACTGTCGAACTTCAGGCTCGAACACACATTCACGTCTAGGATAGTAGGGTACAGGTAGAAGTAGTCCCAACAGCAATAGAGCAACAGGTATTAGCAGTTTCTTCGGATTCGCCCGTGCCCATTCCATTCTCCCAGTCCAACGCAAGCTCCAGCGACATCGCTTGATCAAAAACCAATCATCGATCTCTCGCTTGAGGTACTGAACATCCCTACACTCCCGCGACTCACACTTCTTTTTGAAAACCGATAATCGACTACCCAATCCGGAACTGGTATCCATCACCAATACGGCAAAGCCAGAAGACTGGGGCAGTTCTAGTGCAATGCATGTCAATGGTTTGTCAAAAGCTCTGCTCAATCGATTCATGCTCGCACATAACGATGCAGACTCTCCTGCAACGATTGGTCCTTTATCGACAATCGGCTCGACAGGTAAACCTGATATATCGGTCTCGATGGATTGTTCTTGATTGATAGGCTGCACCGAGCATAATGCGCCGCCCCTGAGAATGGCTTTCTTCGCGATGCTCGCAATCAAATCACGGTGAACTCGGAGCAGTGATGCATCCCAACCTATACAATCAAGGTCAAATACCTTGCCCCGTTTGTTGGTTACCAAGACAGCGATACGTTCGCCAAGGACGAGAGCCGCTTCGGATAGCCATGATTGCAGAAACTGCTTCGAATGGAGATCTCGTGACATGAACGCGGGAAGTGCCCTCGATGGCTCGACCTTCATAGAGTCGCTTCGAGGTTGTTCGCGTCGAGGCCACGCGACCGAGGAGGCGAGTGAACTTATACGGTCATGGGTTGCATCAAGGGTTCGTTCTAAATCTGTACCAGAATCATAAAGTTTGGTAACTAAACTATCAAACTCTGCGGTCATCGCCCGCAGATCATCTCCAGTCAGTACGCCACCCGACGTCGGTCGCGCGGGTACGACGCACTCGTTTCGCTTTGGGTTGTGGGAAGTGGCGTTGTTCACCGGTGTATCCTTTAAGGATGTATGAGTTCGCAATTGGCAGCGCGAATGGAGTGGTCTGAGTTTTCGAT
>Ga0315902_10007993_pt1 | contig 14362 bp, 14 predicted proteins | sample LakEriMetagenome_9_FD_203523 | JGI IMG/M metagenome (GOLD analysis project Ga0315902, IMG submission 203523) | Freshwater fungal communities from buoy surface, Lake Erie, Ohio, United States - Buoy 12 MA117 | ecosystem: Environmental > Aquatic > Freshwater > Lake > Lake biofilm | place: USA... | reverse complement strand
CATTATCGCCATAAGCCTGAAGATATGAAACTAAGACATAACCATCTGGATTGGTAATAGTTGATTGGGTCGATAAACCAACTGAGCCAACTTGGCCAACTGAATCTGAAATTGTAAATCCTGTTGGTAAGCCATCTTTTGAAAGCCCAGCAAACAAGGATTTAGATGTACGGAAATTAATCACAGAAACATCTTCAAAAATCTTTTGACTTGAAAGATCTAAGTTTGTTTCTGTAGGAGATGGAGTTGAGGATGGAGTCGAAACTGGTGCTTCTTGAGTTAAAGTTGAAACGATAGAACCATTATTAAACTCACTTCCAGTTACAGAGTTAAACCCTAAGAAAGCAACCATTACAATAAGTAGTGAGAGTGCAACCTTAGATGATTTCTTAGCGAGCTCTGCTGCCTTCTTATATGTGCCAAAAATAGAATCAAGTGCAGTAGTGCCAGTTTTCTCATCAACTACCCATTCGGTAAGAACACGAATAAATGAAGCACGAGCGCGTTGAACAACATGGCGCACATTTTTCTCACTGGTACCAATTGCTTGAGCAATCTCTTTAGTGGTTCGACCTTCAACCTCCCACATAACAAGGGCAGTTCGTTGACTCTCAGATAGACGAGATAGTGCTTCGCGAATAATTGAAGCATCCTCTGCTGCAGCAAGAGTTGCATCCATTGGGATGTGATTTTCAATTGCGATTTCAGATAGGCGCTCTTGAGTGGTGTCTGAATCAATTGCAACCAGGTTGGGACGAGATCCTGTAGCACGGATTTCATTCAGGCATAGGTTATTAACTGTAGTGCGCAGGTATGCCATGGCACGATCTGCGGTATCTAGCTCTGGAGCAGCCAAGATAAATTTAAGAAAGGCATCTTGGACAACCTCTGCTGCATCAGCATCGCTTCGAAGAATTCGGCGGGCTTGAGCGATAAGTGATGAGCGATTTTGGGTATAAAGGGCGGATAAATCAGAAACAGACCACGCAGCAACAGTTGCTGGGGCCTGAGCCTTTTTACGAAGTGACACTTTGATTTCCCGCTTTCAGGTGAGCCAACGTCTTGACCCCTCTACTTAGTAAGACACCAAAAGGGGGTAAATGTTGCTTCCACGCAAGACTTAGTTTGATTTCAAGGCTGGAATGAGCCTGGGACCACCCAAAACACCGCGAATTTCATGTGGGCCCTGTCGGGATCGAACCGACGACCCACGGATTAAAAGTCCGTTGCTCTACCGACTGAGCTAAAGGCCCGAATGATTGTTAACGCAGAGTACCTTAAGTCTTTATAGTTACATAAATTTCCCAAAATTGTGAGGTATTTATGGCAGCACAAACGAAAATGAATTTAAAGTGAGCTACCAAAATCTAATATGGGCTAGGGTTAATTCAGATTTTGTATTGTTACAAAACTGGTAAATTTGCTGGTGGCAGATTTAGATTAAATTTCGTTATTATCTATAGCTTGCGAAATCCATGGTATTACTTCGTCCAGCATTTCAGTCAGTGTTGTTTTGGCTTCAAATCCGAGCATTTGCCTAGCTTTTTCAACCGATGGCACACGTTTATTTACATCATATTCAAAGCTTGGGTCATTTTGTATCCTAAGGGGTCTGTCTGGATTAATCTTGGTCCAAATAGTTTCAACAAGTTTAAGAACGGTTGTTGATTCCGCGGTCGATAAATTGAAGTCCTCGTTTAATGCTTGCTCGGATTCCATGGCTAACACAATGCCCTTCGCTAAATCCCCACCATACGTGTAGTGGCGTACTTGTGAACCATCGCCTAATATGTGGACTGGGTACTGACCTCTCATTATTTTTTGGATTATGTCAGGCACGACATGGCTCATCGCAAGCTTTACATTTCCTGATGCAATTTCAATATCGCCCAGTGCACGTCTCTCCCCGATACCCACGCAATTAAAAGGCCGAACAATTGTGTAAGGAAGTTTGTATTGATCCCACGCCGCTCGAGCAAAGTATTCAACCGCTAATTTTTGAAAACCATAACTAGATAAGGGTGGCGCTACCTTGCGCTCATCGCCTTCGACCGATGGCCAGCGATCTGTACTTTCGAACACCATTGAGCTCGACAAATAAGTAACTTTTTTGAGGGGTCTACCTGCCTGCAGTGTTGCAATTGCGGCGTCGCAGGTTGAAGCAATTATTCTTTCATTCTTAGCTAATAGATCGTATGCGTAGGTATGAAAGTACGATATGCCACCTATAAGAGCTGCGCCTGCAATTACATGATCGACATCATGCATCAACTTCGTCATTAGCTCAACACTTTGAACGTCACCATTAACAAAGTCATAGTTGGTTGCAGAGTCAAATGAACGTGTTACATCACCGTATTTCGATAGATTATCAATCCCTATTACTTCATGCCCTTTATCTAGAAGTTCCTGAACCACATAGCCTCCGATGAAACCTGCAGCACCGGTGATCAGAATTTTCATATTGTCATCTTACTCATTGGTAGCCCTTTAAATTCTTGGGTGCAAAACAATTAAAAAACCATGGCAGATACTTCGGAGCCCACCTCGTAAGGAGAAAGTTTGAACTTCCGTCTGTACGATCGAGCCAGATTGTTGGAATTTCAGCTATTGGCAATCTTAATCTATGGGCTTTTGAAACAAGTTCTATGCCTATTTCAAATCCGCTTCTACTTTCAATTCCAACTTGCAGCAGCATTTTTCTTGAATACGCCTTGAAAGAGTTAGTTGGATCATGAGTGCCTACGCCTGCAATTGAATAAAGAATTTTGCCAGCCGATCTAGATAGGAACTTTTTCAATCTTGGTCCGCCAATTTGTTGTCCACCAGGCATGTATCGTGACGCACAAGCAACAGCAACACCTCTACTAATTAAATTAGATAGCTCCCTTATAGAACGCACATCATCAGATCCATCAGCCATCATTACAACAACGCAATCAGTTTTTGCTTGATCAATCCCAAATCTAATTGCATTAGCTGGTCCTCTTCCGTAGGTCTGCACAATTATTTTAAAGGTTTTTGGTAACTCAGAGATTGAGTCAAAATGGTTAATAGTTGTATCCTCCTTGGAATCCACCACAACAATAACGTCTATCGAAGAACTATAAAGATCAACCAGGTTATTGATTGTCCTGACAATATTCGCTCCCTCATTAAAAGCTGGAATAATGACCGTAGAATAATTCATCTTTAAATTAAATTCCCATAACCAAGTAAGTTCCAGACATCAATAATTGGCTTATTGGTATCTAGCGTTCTATAAATACTGTGGGGCGATGCAATGATCAACAAATCAGAATCTAGTATTAACTGTTCTAAAGTAACTAAATTTGGATCAACGGTTACGTATGGGTCACTCATATACACTTCTTTAGCCTTAAATTGCAGAATTTTCTTAAGCTTATAAGAAAGGCTTGATCTAATATCATCTGATTCGGCCTTAAAGGCGGCACCTAATATTCCTATTGTTAATTTACTTAAGTCGTATTTTTCCTGTAGTTTACTCACTACATAGAGTGGAAGTCCTTCGTTGATTTGCATTGCAGAGTGTCCTAGAGCAAAATTGTTATTTGAAAATGCAGCAAGTTGCATAGTGTCTTTGAATAGACAAGGCCCCGCAGTAAAACCCGCATTAGGCAAATCAGAAGCTCGAGGATAATCAAATATGATCGTGTTCCGAATTCTTGAGAAATCTAGCCCTGCTTCATTACTCATCAGCCAAAATTGGTTTGCTGCTGCAAACTTGATATATCTCCACACGTTTGTAAACAGCTTTGCTAGCTCCGCTTCTTGATAAGACACAACGATCGTTTTTACGCCTAATTCAGTGAAGATCTCTGAGGCCCGATCAGCGCCTTTCTGGCTTGAAGTGCCAATTATTTGTGGAAGTTCTCGTAATTCCTTGAGTGCGTGCCCTTCCAAAATTCGCTCAGGACAAAATGTAACTTCTGGAAACAAGTTTGATTCAGCAAGTAAACTTTTAACTCGCTCTGTTACTCCTGGAAACACCGTGCTGCGCAATATAACTAATTGTTCTGAATTCATATAAGGCAAGCATTGTGAAACTGCACTGACAACTGCATTTGGATCAGGGTTGAGGTGTTCATCGACGGGCGTTCCGATTACGACCACTAAGACATCAGCAGACGCAATTACTGTGTGGTCGGTAGTTGCATAAAAAGACTTGTCCGCAAGAGTCTTTTTTAGTAGATCTTGAGCTCCAACTTCTACAAATGGCATTATTCCTGAGTTGATCAATTTGACTTTTTCTGAAGAAATATCAAGAGAAACTGCTTCAAATCCAGAATCAGCCATTACCAACGCTAGAGGAAGTCCTACGTGTCCGCCCCCCCCAACAATAACTACTTTCTTCATAGCTATATGATTTCATGGATTCTTAAAAATCGGTTAAATGCTGTCTAGAAATATTATGAATTTTAGCTATTTATGGATTTTACTCACCTTTTATGTTGAATTCAGGTTCGCTGATATAGCATTTCGAAGAAATTTCCGGATAGGTGCTGAATTGCTGTAACCCTTAGATATCCCCTCACTTTCAAAAAATCATTTATTGCTACAAAATTGTCTTCGCGCATATCATCAGTGTGTCTTTCGAATTGCACAATGTTTATCTTCTTTTCTTGAAGTGCAATATTTCCGCCACGGAGTACTTCATATTCAAAACCTTCAACATCGATTTTCAAAATATCAATATGGTTTATTTCGTATTCTTGTATGAAGTTATCCAATGTTTCGATTCGGCAGAGGGTTTTTTTATATCCTTCTTTGTTTTTTTGGAATAGAATTTTATTTTTCATATTCAAATATCGAGAATCCTCTTTAGGTAATGCAAAGGTGGATGTTTCATCAAGGATTGATTCATAGAAATCGAATTCTCCAGGAAATTCTCCCAAACCGAATTGGAATAAAAAAACATTTTTTTGGCGGCGTTTCTTGATTCTTCTTTCTAGTTTAGTAAAGGTTTTCTTCGATGGTTCAAATGCATAGATTTTTACTCTAGGAAATAAATCGCGGAAGAAATTTATTGACTGCCCCTTATTTGAGCCGACATCAAAAACTATGAACTCCCCCTCTATTTTTCCATTTACTTGGCATTTGTAGAGCGTCTTATAAGCCAGACGAAGCTTTGGGTAGAAAGTAACTTTCTCTGCAAACCAAATAAGATTTGATATAATAAAAGCCCAGAAATTTCTTAAATGCTGCATAGTGATGTCATTAAATAGTGTTAAAAGGTAAATTGCAATTCTATTCATTCACCTTTCGAAGCTTTTAGAAGCCTATTATTTATAGCCACGCCTAGTCCTTGCTCCGCCGGAGGTATGACGTTAACTGTTTTTATCCCTTTGCTATCTGCCAGTCTAAAGGCGCTATAAAGAACTTGGGCATACTCAAGAACATCTTTTGGAGATGCCAATCTGATAGCCCCAATAGAAGTTGGAATTTCTTCTAGTGCAATAAACCCATCACCTGGACCAGTCACGCCGTTCAACACTACACGAGCTTTTGGTGCGTAATGAGTTTTAAAGGATCCAGGTACTTTTACATTTTGGTTGAGTGATGAGCGCTCACCAATCTCTGTATCAAGTAAGTTTTCAACCATTTCTATAGTAACTGAGCCTGGCCGTAAAACTACTGGAATATCTCCAGTACAATCAATTATTGTAGATTCAATACCGATTTGTGATTGTCCACCATCTAAAATTTGATCACTTTCTAACAAGAATTTACCTAACTCTTCTTCAACCGCCTTTGAATTAGTTGGTGAGACATTTCCAAACCTATTTGCACTTGGGGCCGCGACACCAATGCCGCCAAGTGATTCAAATTCTTTTAATAATTGGCTGGCTAGGGTATGTGATGGCACTCGAATTGCAACTGTCTCTTGACCGCCTGTAACAAAATCTTTGGCTAAATTTGTTCTTCTCGAAACTAATGTCATAGGCCCCGGCCAAAAAGCCCTGGCAAGCTTTATTGCATACTCTGGTGTGTCTCGTGCCCACTTATCAAATAACTCAATAGATGAGATGTGCACAATTAAGGGATGGTTCTTTGGCCTGCCTTTAACCTCATAGATTCTGACTACAGCTTTTTCATTGTTTGCATCGGCACCTAGCCCATAAACAGTCTCTGTCGGTAACGCCACCAAATGACCATCTTTTAAAGCCTTAGCAGCCATTTTGATTTCATCTTGCGTGGGGTTGCTGAATAACTTCATGCCTAAATCATCCCATTTAAATTAGTTTTGATATGAAGTGGATGACCGATACCCTTCTCCTTCTGGTCCCCATCGTCTAGTGGCCTAGGACGTCGCCCTTTCACGGCGTTAACACGGGTTCAAATCCCGTTGGGGACGCGTCGAAGTTGAGTTAAATTCTCAGCTTTGAAGTTAAGGCCCAGTAGCGCAGTTGGTTAGCGCGCCGCCCTGTCACGGCGGAGGTCGCGGGTTCAAGTCCCGTCTGGGTCGCAAGTGCTTAACTGCACTTTGATTGGCTGAGTAGCTCAGTTGGTATGAGCGAACGACTGAAAATCGTTAGGTCGCCGGTTCGATCCCGGCCTCAGCCACAAGCACTTTATTGCTAAGGATTGGAATTGATTATTTCTAGATTGAAAGCAATTAAAGACAAATACTTTGATTACTCCATGATTAGGTGGGGACTAGTAGGCATGTCCACAACTCTTGTGGACTACCTTTTATTTATCTCACTTTACGGACCGATTAACTCTGTTTTTTTGGCTAACCTGATTTCAGCAACCGTTGCTACTTGCATAAATTACCTTACCCACCATAGATGGACATTTAGGAGCGAACAAAATCATTCAAGATCTGGCTTTAAATACTTATTAAATCTAATCTTTTGGTGGTTGGTATCAACCTCAATAATCAAAATTCTCTTAGTATCTGGTCTTGATGCAAAAATAGCTAAATTAGTTCCACTTGTATTGATAGTTCCAGTAAATTACTTTGTATTGAATTTCTTGGTGTTTAAGAAAAAGTCCTAATTATCTTTCGTCCTAAAAAAAGTAATAAATAAAACTATCCAAATAAATCCTGCTCCAATTGACAGGTAATTTGTAGAACTTTGGGATGCGTTCGGTAATAAAACTGAAACTCCCGCAAATAGACCAGATAAGCTCCACAAAATAATCGCTGTGGTTTTCCTGGTTAGACCTGATCTGATTAATCGATGTGATAGATGATCTTGTCCGCCCTGAAAGGGTGAAAGACGCCTTCGAATTCTAGAAAGTAATGCAACGGTTGTATCAAGTATTGGTATCGCAAGCAGGAATAATGGAATCAAAAATGAGCCAAGTTGAGATTGAGCGGTTGGTTCAAATCGAACAGTTAATGTTGCTAGCAGCACCCCCAAAAACAAAGCCCCGGCATCTCCCATATAGATTTTGGCAGGACTCTTATTCCAGACTAAAAAACCTAAAGTGGCGCCAGCTGTAACTACGGAAAGTGCTGCTATCAAATACTGATCACCGTTGAGAGCTAAGTAAGCGAGTGCAATTGATGAAATTGCAACAGTTCCTGCAGCTCCACCATCTAAATTGTCAAAGAAATTAATTGAATTACAAATTCCAACAATCCACACAACTGTAATTATTGAATCAAAAATTGATGAGCCTGTTGGATTGCCAACATTGTCTGTAATTAGCAAAATACTTGCAGTAAACACACCAGCAAGTGTTTGGGCAATAAATCTTGGCAAGGGAGGTAAGTTTCTTATGTCATCCCATAAACCAATAAGCCCTAGCAATAATGCTGGGCCAAGTACAGAGGTAGCAAGCCAGAAAGTGCGTGAGGTGAACTCTGAGAAGAGTGAGGCTGAGTAAGAAACTGTAATTACACCAATAATTATCGCGACCCCACCTAAGTAGGGCACAGGTTTTTTGTGGGATTTATGTGAGGAGTTAGGTCGATCAACTACATCAGTTGCGATAGCAATCTTTCGCATTATCGGTGTTAGTACTCCTACAAAGAGATAAGAAATTACAAACAGTAAGAAGTACTCTGTATTTGTTATTCCCATATGTTCAAATGATATTAATTAGGCTGAACCAGATTTGCGTCTATGCATCTTTGGAGCTGAGCCACCAGTTTGGCCTGAGCCAACCTTGGACCCTGAAGTAGGCCCTGCGCTTTTTCCTGATTTGCTTCCTTTTTGTTTTTTTGCAAGAGCGGCCAGCATCTTAGCTTTTGCATCTTCGCCAGTATTTTTCTCTTCACTCATAGTTGAATTACATCCATTCTTTAACTATTACTTGTTGTTTTAAGGAGTAGTGCTTTAACCTCAGACTCTTTATACCTTCTATGTCCTCCTAAGGTTCTAATGGAGGTTAATTTGCCAGATTTTGCCCATCTGGTGACGGTCTTTGGATCCACCCTAAACAATGAGGCAACCTCAGCTGGGGTCAATAACACCTCTTGCTCAGAATTCACATCCACAACCTTTCAATTAACCTATGAATAAAATGTCCGTTTAATTCCTTATGGGGCAAGTATTATGGTTTGGAAGGTTTATTGCCAAGTGCTTATTTACATCGCCTGCTCAAAGGCTGCAACCCTTCGCCAGCGTGTAACTAATCGCTCATAACCTTGACCTGCCAGCGCCCCATCACCTGCTGCTAATCCTGCAAGAGATCGAGCTACATCTTCAACTGAGGTGTCGGCATTTAATCCTGGTTGGCCATTTTCAATCAAAGACTTTTCAAGATAAATAGCTAACCCTCCGTAATCGCACTCCACAATTGAATTAGCATCAAAAATTGATAGCCACTCAAGTAAGTCTGCAATCTCCTGTTCAATTGGCCCATTCCCAAAAGCGTTGACCACTGCTTGATGGGCAAATAGACATCTTTGTTTAGCATTTGAGATAGAGGTGCGAAGTATTGTGAATGCACCATCTTCATTTGACCCTCTAATTCGATCCGAAGGTTCAAAGAGTGAAAACCATCGAGGTGGAATGCTCCAGGTTGCAGTTATTATGTGTGAGACCTTATCTTCAACAATCTCAGAGTTTAACGAAAGCGTATTTTCGATCTCCTTTGGTAGAAAAAAACTACTTATAGTAGATGGATATGAAGATTTAAAATCATCTAAAGCTGCCCAACAACGTGCCGCTGTTGACCAGGGTGCTATATATCTCTTTTCATTAATTTCTAAAACATGTGCACCATCTAATTTGAGTGCTGGTTGTTCTGCCGCAATAGTGCGCCGAAGTGCTCTGTCTTGCTCATCCCTACCTGTTGGAGTTGAAACTAGAATTTGACTCCATCTAGATTGATCTTCTTTGCTAAATACAGTGGCTGGCTCGTAAATGCGTAAAGATGCAACGTAAGGGGTTGGTCGCATTTAGTAGGTTAGTTAATTACGGGTGGTGTAATTATCATTAGGGGAATCTTCGTCGAATCTTTTGTCCTCTTTAACTTCACCATGCAACTCTTTTGCTAATCGCTCTAAATCCATATCTTGATTTGAGTATTTAAGATCTCTTGCCACTTTAGTCTGTTTTGCTTTTGAACGGCCGCGTCCCATTTGTGGCCCTCCTTTAATATTTCTCTGCTGTCAGGTGAGGTAGATTAGCGCAAAGATGGGCCATCAACCATTGGAGCTTTTCCGCCTTTGAAAAGGGTTTTTAGGCCTATTGCCTGAAGAAACAGTGATAACCCCATGATTGGAATTCTAAAGCGGTGATCGCCTATGGTTAATAAGGTTATTAACCAATTGGTTGCCACAGCAATCATTGCCAAGTTTCCAATAAATCTTTCAAGTGAATTTCGACTCCACAAAGTGAAATAGCCATAAAGTAATAAGGCCAATCCACCAAGTAACCAGAGCCAAGAGATAACCTTTCCAAATCCACCATAGACCAAATTAAATCCATCTTGTGTCGAAGCAATATTTTTTAATGGATTTATTGTCAGCCAAGGATTTCTTGCCATAGTGCCATTTGCTGACGGTCCATACCAAGGTGACCAAAAGTAAATTGATTTATTATAAAAAAGTTCGACTGCCTTAATGGGATTACTTACATACCAGTTTAAAACACACCTGACTCGTTGATTATCCTGCTCTGAAGATGTGCCAGATAAATCACATTCAACTCCATACCCTTCTTTCATATATCCACCGGTGGCATTATCTCCTGCGCCAATATTCATAGTTACGCCAAGATTGGTTGAAATACTGTTAATACCAATTGCTTGATTATTTCTATAAACCAAAGTTGCTGGAAAAAACAAGGTGATAGCTAAACTTAAAGCAATCATTAATGCGCCAGCTTTAAGCCCTTGCCAAACTATTATCCATATAAGATTTATCAAAAGCCCTGTTACTAGCAATCTAGGCTGGACAAATGACAGCAAGCCAAACATCGTAGAACTTATTATTAAGTATCTAACAAACTTTTTGTTATCTTTTTCAACAAAACTTCTGATTACAAGTCCAACGCAAAGTAATAGCCCTGATGCGGTCAGTGACTCATAACCAATTGCGATAGAGCTAAGTGAAAGGGTTGGGTTTAAAAGTATTAGCAGTAATGTCAGGTAGGCAAACTTCTTCAATCTTGTCTTAGATAGCTCTTTTGCAAAAAAGTAGACAGCATATGAAAAAATCAATGATTGCACGATTGAAAGTGTTGTTAATACCCAACTCTTCCCAAGTATCGATAAAAAGAGAATTAAAAGAGGGTATCCGGCAGGCCAGTAATTTAAAATGCTCTCGGGTGAGAATATTCCATCTCTAAGTAGTGCGTTATAGCCCATGAGGTAGTTCTCACCATCTGCGCCAAGCCATGCACCATCCACGAAATAAACTCGATCACCAGAGCCTGCATTTATGCCTTCAATACGAAAAATAATTCCAAGTTTGATGATAAAAACTGCAATCGCCCAATAGAAGAAGCTCTTAGAAAGATTACGCGCAGGTGCCATTCGAGCTCGCTTTGATTTACTAGCCATTACATCCCCTACTTTGAACTTGCATCTAGTTTACTCACCTGCGTAAATAGATCCTCTAGGTTTGCGTTTGTGCCTGAAGCTGAAATTAAGCCCTCATAGCAAAACTTCTCCCAACAAGTAGGGTCCTCGACCAGTTTAATCAATGTATACCCGCTCATCTCCACCACATTAGGTGGTGTGCCTCTTCTATGAACTGAGCCAGAAACACATTGAATTGCTGCATATGGCGGGATTCGAAGTTCAAATGAGTTACCGGGTGCAACCGTTTGGACTATTTTAAGTATTTCCTTAACCCGGCTCTTAACTTGCAAATCCTGCTTCATCTTAGTTGGGTTAATTCAACCTTGCCTATCTTACTATCTGTTACCTTTTTGATTGTTTGTGTCACAGATTGAGATTGCTCTAATGCCTTACCTGCAAAAAGTGATGGATCTGCAATCAGATTTTTAAGTTGATCAAGTGAAAGCGGAAACTCTTTTTCCTTGGCGAGTGATTCAAAGAAATCACCTGCAGTAGTTGAAGTTGAATGTTTTTTAATCAATTGATGGGCTACCTCTCGTCCCATCCCAGCTTTAACACACTCCATCAGTATCTTTGTGGTTGAAAGTAATGGAAGCTGCTCATCTAATTCAGTCTTAATTTTTTCTTCGAATGCCCCAAATTCATTGAGTATTGTCATGAAGGTATGAAGGAGTCCATCTAAAACATAAAAAGCGTCAGGAATAACAACTCTTCTAACTACAGAGCATGAAACATCACCTTCATTCCATTGATCCCCAGCTAAATCTGCTGCCATTGTGGTATAGCCACGAAGCAAAACCATCATGCCATTTATTCGCTCAGATGATCTTGAATTCATCTTGTGGGGCATAGCGGATGAGCCAACCTGGCCTGATTTAAATCCTTCACTTACTAATCCGCTACCTGACATTAATCTAATTGTGGTTGCCATCGAGGAAGGAGCGGATGCAATCTGTAATAATCTAGATACAACCTCAAAATCAACTGATCGTGGGTAGATCTGACCAACTGAGATCCAAGTGTTTTTAAAACCAAACTCCTCTGCAATACTTTTTTCTAACTTTGCAAAATTATTACCCATTGCATCTAATGCATCTTGGGATGTTCCTACTGGCCCTTTAATGCCACGAAGTGGCAGGCGAGTGATTAATTCCGTAAGCGCGGTATGAGCAAATAACAACTCCTCAGCACATGTTGCAAACCTCTTACCTAATGTAGTCACCTGGGCTGCGACATTATGAGATCTACCAACCATATAGGTTTTCTCATACTTGGCAATTTTTTCATTAAGCAAAAATAAGGTTTGGAGTGTTCTGTACTCAATTAATTCAAGTGCTGCTTTGATCTGAATTAACTCAATGTTCTCAGTTAAATCACGGCTAGTAAGTCCAATATGAATCTTATCAACTCCAGCGAGCGCGTTAAACTCTTCAATCCGTGCCTTAACATCATGACGTGTTTTCATCTCTCGCTTATCAATTGAAGAAAGATCAACCTTTTCAACTACCTGCTCATACGCTTTGATATCACTATCTGTGATTGGAAGACCTGCTTTTTGTTGCAATTTTAAAATTGTGACCCAAAACTTTCTCTCATTAATAATTTTATTTACTGGATCAAAGATTGCCACCATCTCTTTTGTGGCATATCTAGTTGCTAAAACATTTGGCGTGGTACTCATTTGATTAAATCCCTAACCACAATTGTTTCATCCCTTCCCGGGCCAACTCCTATGGCACTCATTGGAGCTCCAGAGATCTTCTCTAAGAACTTCACATACTCCTGCGCATTCTTTGGTAGATCTGTAACAGATCTTGCTTTTGAAATATTTTCTTTCCAGCCAGGCAGGTACTCATATATTGGCTTTGCATGGTGAAAATCTGATTGTGATGCTGGAAGCTCCTCAACGCGTTTGCCATCAATCTCATAGGCAACACAAACTGGAATCTTCTCCCAGCCAGTTAAAACATCTAACTTTGTTAAGAAAAAGTCAGTTAAACCATTAACTCGAACTGCATACCTTGCAATTGGTGCGTCAAACCATCCACAACGTCTATTACGCCCCGTGGTCACACCTACCTCACCGCCAATTTTTCTAAGCGCTTCACCATCTTCATCAAATAACTCAGTTGGGAATGGGCCGCTTCCAACACGAGTTGTGTAGGCCTTAAGAATGCCAATTACTCGAGTGATCCTTGTTGGACCAATTCCAGAGCCAGTGGACGCTCCCCCTGCAGTTGGATTAGAAGATGTAACAAAGGGGTAAGTTCCATGATCAACATCTAATAATGTTCCCTGTGATCCTTCAAGAAGTACTACTTTGCCTTGTTTTAATGCCTGATCTAAAAGAAGTGAGGTATCAGTTACATACGGCTTTAAAATTTCGGCATACCCCAAATACTCACTTATCACTTCTTCTACTGTAATTCCTTTTCGATTGAAGACCTTAACTAAAATCTGATTTTTATCATGCAGAGCTGCTTCAATCTTCTGTTTTAAAATAGATTGATCAAATAGATCTTGAACTCTAATTCCAATTCGATTTATCTTGTCAGCATACGCCGGCCCAATTCCACGGCCAGTTGTGCCAATCTTTGATTTACCTAAAAATCTCTCTGAGACCTTATCAATCGTACGGTGATATGGCGTGATCAAATGCGCATTGGTTGAGATCTTAAGTTTTGAGGTATTAATACCTCGCTCATTTAATCCTTTAATCTCCGTAAGTAATACTGCTGGATCAATAACAACACCATTGCCAATTACTGGAATTACATTTGGAGATAAAATTCCGGAAGGAAGTAAGTGAAGTGCATACTTTTGATCACCGATTACAACTGTGTGTCCTGCATTATTGCCGCCTTGATAGCGGACTACATAATCAACCTGATCACCTAAAAGATCGGTTGCTTTTCCCTTGCCCTCATCGCCCCACTGCGCACCAAGTAAAACAACAGCTGGCATTTTCTTCTCCCATTATTAGTAACTTAAAAAGTGGGCTACCTTGCTTAAAACCTTTTTAGTTGTAATTTCCTTACGGGATTACGGCCAATTCCACCACATTTGGGGCGGTTTTAGAAATCACCGCCCCAATGAGAGCTTCAAACCTGGCCTAATAAGCGCCAAGCAGAAGCAACGCCTTTTTAAAGAGGGCTGACAGGGCTGTGGTTAATGTGCCGGAGGCAAGTAGCCGCTCAAGCAGGGTAATTAAGGTGATCAAAGTTGCAGTTAACATAAAGCTCCATTTCTTTTTTTAAAGTGCATGGGCTTTATCAGATTTAGCAAGCGTATCTAAAGGCTGGCACTAAAAATTTTTAATCTCCTTCTAGTGGGGAAAACTTATCGCTGATAACAT
>Ga0315902_10007992_pt1 | contig 14364 bp, 9 predicted proteins | sample LakEriMetagenome_9_FD_203523 | JGI IMG/M metagenome (GOLD analysis project Ga0315902, IMG submission 203523) | Freshwater fungal communities from buoy surface, Lake Erie, Ohio, United States - Buoy 12 MA117 | ecosystem: Environmental > Aquatic > Freshwater > Lake > Lake biofilm | place: USA... | reverse complement strand
CTATTACCTCTTACGTAAGAAAGTATCTTTCGAAGAATATAAAATTTTCAGAGAGTTTTCATTTGTGAAACTGGGTCGTAATAAAAGCGGAATTATCGCTGAGGTTAAAACCAAACGTTTGAATCCGTTTGGTGAGCTGGGTTTCAGAACCGTTGGATTATACAGGGAGAATGCAAAGCTTGTTGGGCTGGAGCGTTCCTGCGATAGCCTGCTGAGAGGTACTTCCGGAAAACGTCTGGTTCGTTTTGTGGCAGGCGGCGTACTGATGCCGGTAGAAGGATATGAAGTGGAGCCGGAAAACGGATACGACATCATCACCACTCTGGATGTGAATACGCAGGATGTTGCAGAACGTGCACTGATGCGTATGATGCAGCAAAAAGAAGCGTTGGAAGGAACCTGTATTGTTATGGAAGTGGCCACCGGAAAGATCAAAGCCATGGCCAATCTGGGAAGAACACCGGAGGGAACCTATTTTGAAACTGATAATTACGCTCTTCGCACATCCGAGCCCGGTTCTACCATCAAGCTCATTACTTTAATGAACGCGCTGGATGACGATTATCGAAAAATCGAAGATGTAATCGACATCAGCGGTGGACGCTGGAACGTAAAGGGGCGTACAGTAGTTGATGATCATGGAGGCGCTTCATCCATTACGCTGAAAGAAGCATTTACTCAAAGTTCAAACGTGGCCATGAGTAAACTGGCTTATGAACACTATCACCAGCAGCCGGATGTTTATTACAAACGTCTGAAATCATTGCATCTTACTTCTAAAACCGGTATTGAATTAAAAGAAGAGTTTTCACCGCTGATACCAGATCCCAAAAAGAAAAAACAATGGAACGATCAAACACTGGTATCCTGGGGATTCGGTTATGCGATGCTGATATCGCCGCTTCAGTTGCTGATGGTTTATAATGCCGTTGCAAACAATGGAAAACTTATGAAGCCGTATCTCGTAAATGAAATACGCAGTTATGGCACAGTTCTTAAAAAGAATGAACCTGAAGTATTGAATTCCTCCATCGCCAAACCCTCCACCATTCGTCAGCTCAGAGAATGTATGGAATCGGTTTGTTCGGAAGGAACAGCCAAGCATGCTTTCAAAGACGCTTTGTATAAAGCCGGCGGTAAAACAGGTACTGCGAAAGTGAATGACGGAAAATTCAAATATGGAGACCGCGTTTATCAATCAGCTTTTGCAGGCTATTTCCCGGCAGATAATCCGCGTTACTCAATGATCGTTGTGGTGAAAAATAAGCCATATGCCGCAGGTTATTACGGCGGTTTGGTGGCCGCACCTGTATTCAGAGAAGTGGCTGATCACCTCTACAAATTTATCGATAAGCAAAATCAAGGTACGCCGTTGCCTAACCTGAAAGACACCTTACTCTACACCCTCAGCGGCAGCAAAGAATCCCTCAACCGCCTTTCCCTGCAATTCGGATGGCTGAATACAGATCAGCTGCAGGGTCAATGGAGAAGAGCGGTGCTGGTAAATAATCAACTTAAGAAAGAAGAATTCAGAGTGTCGGCCGGCATCATTCCCGATGTAACCGGTCTTGGTCTGAAAGATGCCATGTATTTACTGGAAACAGCCGGATACAGGGTGCTGGTAAACGGAAGAGGTAAGGTGAATAAACAATCCGTTGCGGCGGGAAGCTCCTTAACAAAAGGTGAAACCATACAATTGAGTTTGAACTGATGAAGCAGTTGAAAGAAATATGGAATGAAGTGAACCGGAAGCAGGTGATAGGATCTGATAATATCACTCTGTCCGGAATTACTACAGATTCCCGCACGGTAAAGCCGGGCAGCTGTTTCATTGCCATTCGCGGTGTTCATACGGATGGTCATCGTTTCATATCGAAGGCTATTGAATCCGGTGCTGTGGTTGTGGTTTGTGAAATTTTACCCGAACAAAGAAAAGATTCAGTAACCTATATACAAGTACAGGATGCAGCTCTGGCAGCAGGTTTCATGGCGCATGCTTATTACGGATATGTAACCCGCTCATTAAAACTTGTTGGCGTAACTGGTACCAACGGGAAGACAACGGTTGCTACGTTGTTGTTTAAGTTGTTCAGTACACTGGGGTATAATTGCGGATTAATTTCTACAGTTGAATATCAGATTGGTAATACAGTATTGCCTTCCAGCCATACCACTCCGGATGTAATACAACTCAATGAATTGCTGTTTCAGATGAAAGCATCCGGATGTACACATGTATTTATGGAATGCAGCAGCCATGCCATTCATCAGCATCGTATTTCCGGACTGGAATTTACGGGAGCAGTATTCACCAATATTACCCACGATCATCTCGATTATCACAACAGTTTTGATGAATATATAAGGGTAAAGAAATCCTTCTTTGATCAGCTGGGTACTGCTGCTTTTGCTATCAGCAATCTGGATGATAAACGGGGTGAGGTGATGCTGCAAAATACCAACGCAAAAAAATACTATTACAGCATTCGATCAATGGCTGATTTTAAAGGGAAGATTATAGAAAACGGATTGAATGGCCTGCACATGCAGATCAATCAGGAAGATGTTCATTTTCGGCTGATGGGTGCGTTCAATGCGTATAATCTCCTCGCTATTTATGGCGCTGCGCTTTGTTTGGGTGAAACACCACAGCAGATCCTGCAAACTTTAAGCGGGCTGCAGGGAGCCGAAGGCCGTTTTGAAACCATCCGCTCTTCCAGAATCAATATCCTCGGAATTGTTGATTATGCACACACGCCGGATGCACTTGAAAATATACTGAAATCCATTCGTCAGTTGAGAGGCGGGAACGAACAGGTAATCACTGTGGTGGGCTGTGGCGGAGACCGTGATAAAACAAAACGTCCGTTGATGGGTCAGGTTGCTGCAGAGTTGAGCGATCGGGTTTTATTTACCAGTGATAATCCGCGATCCGAAAATCCTGAAATCATCCTTCAGGAAATGCAGAAGGGACTGAGTTCTGCATCGAAAAGGAAATTAATCAGTATTTCCGATCGCCGGGAAGCAATTAAAACGGCGGTGAGCCTTGCGAATAAGGGTGATATTCTTCTGGTGGCAGGAAAAGGACATGAAAAATATCAGGAGATACAGGGTAAACGATATGAGTTTGATGATAAGAAAGTATTGCAGGAATGTTTTGAATTGCTGGACAAATAAATTAATGAACGCAGAATTATGCTGAAGAATCTGATCGACTGGATGAATCAAAACGGACTTCGTTTTCCGGGAGATAACCTGTTTCAGTTTATATCCAGCAGGGTATTGATTGCAGTTCTGCTTTCCCTGATTATATCTACAATATTCGGAAAGAAGCTGATCAACTTCTTAAGAAGCAAACAGGTTGGTGAATCTGTAAGAGACCTGGGGCTTGCCGGTGAGCAGCAGAAAAAAGGAACACCAACAATGGGAGGCATCATCATCGTTCTTTCCATTCTGATTCCAACACTTTTACTGGCTGATCTCAGTAAAGTATATATCCTTCTGATGATTTTTGCAACTATCTGGCTCGGCTTAATTGGATTTGTGGACGACTATCTGAAATTAAAAGCCAAGCGAATGGCACAGAAAGAAGGGAAGGCTTATGTAAAGGGAGATAAGGATGGTTTGGCCGGATGGTTTAAAGTTTTAGGACAGGTTGTTCTGGGGGTGGCTGTTGCAGCGACGATGCTATTTAATGAAACGGTAAGTGTTTACCGTGAGTTTTCAGGTAAAGAACTGCCGGCCAATGCAGAAGTAAAACGGCTGCAGGTAAATGGAAAGGAAAAGATCATGGTGAAGGCAAATGAGCCCATTACGACAATTCCTTTTGTTAAGTCGCATGAATTTAATTATTCCAAACTACTTCCCGAAGCAGTACGCGGGCTATCCTGGCTATTGTATATTCTCATTGTAATATTTATTGTTACAGCTGTTTCAAACGGAGCGAACATCACTGACGGAATCGATGGTCTGGCAACAGGTGTTTCTGCCATCATTGGTATTTGCCTGGGAATTTTCGCATATGCGAGTGGAAATATCGTTGTAGCCGATTATCTGAATATCATGTATATCCCCAATATTGGAGAGCTGTCCATTTTTATTGCAGCGATGGTGGGAGCCTGTGTTGGATTTTTATGGTATAACTCGTATCCCGCACAGGTTTTTATGGGGGATACGGGAAGTCTGATGCTCGGAGGGATCATTGCAGCGCTGTCCTTTCTTGTCCGGAAGGAACTACTGATTCCGATTTTCTGCGGAGTATTTCTTGTAGAAAATCTAAGTGTGGTGCTGCAGGTAAGCTATTTCAAATATACCAAACGAAAATATGGAGAAGGAAGACGCATTTTTTTGATGAGTCCGCTTCACCATCATTATCAGAAAGCCGGTTATCATGAAAGTAAGATCGTTACCCGATTCTGGGTGGTTACACTGCTCTGTGTCGTGTTTGCGATTGTTACGCTCAAGATCCGGTAGGTAAAAAATATGATGAAAAACCAACAGGTTTTCATGCAGTCTGAATCCTGGCAAAACCAAAACAAAAAGAGAATCTATTTAGATTCTCCGTACTAACCCATACTTGTGAAGAACCATTTTTTTGGTTACCTGAAACCAAAAAAAAGGGAAAAACCAAATTTGAAAACATGGCCCATCGAATGATCATACTTGGCGGGGGTGAAGCCGGAACCGGCGCAGCCATTCTTGCTCAACAGCAGGGCTATGATGTATTTCTCAGTGATGCAGGAACACTGAAAACGCCTTACCGAATGGAGTTGCAGGCACATCAGATTCGGTTTGAAGAGAATACTGTTTCGGAAGACCGCATACTCCAGGCGGATGAAGTGCTGAAAAGTCCGGGTATTCCCGAGTCCAATGAACTCGTTCAGAAAATCAGAAAAGCGGGAATACCCATTATTAGTGACATTGAGCTTGCATGGCGTTTTAAAGGCGACAGTCAGATTGTTGCAATAACCGGTAGCAACGGAAAAACAACGACTACCACTCTGCTTTACCACATCTGCCGGCATGCAGGGATTGACTGTGCTTTAGTGGGTAATGTAGGTACGAGTATTGCGAGGCAGGTTGCGCTTGCGCCCAAACCGCTCTATGTTACTGAGGTGAGCAGTTTTCAGCTCGACGATATCCATCAGTTTCATCCTTCAGTTGCAATCCTGACCAATATCACGGAAGATCATCTCGATCGTTATGAATACCAATTTGAAAATTATATACGATCCAAGTTCAATATCGTACGCAATCAAACAAGTACAGACTTCTTTATCTACAATGCTGACGACCCTGCAACCATTCGCTATATCCATAAATTCTCATACCAATCTAACCCACTACCATTTACTATGAACCAGGAACCGAAAAAAGGAGCCTTTATTAAAGACGGGAAAATGACCATTGCACTCAACGACGACCCTTTAACGATGAGTGTCGATGATTTTAAAATCAAAGGGAAACACAATCAATACAATACTATGGCTGCCGGAATCGCTGCTGCAACACTGGGCATACGTAAGGAGAAGATCAGAGAAGCCGTTATGACCTTTGAAAACCTAGAACACCGGATGGAGCCGGTAGGTCTGGTGAAAGGGATTGAATATATCAATGACAGCAAGGCTACCAATGTTAATTCCACCTGGTTTGCACTGGAGAGCATGACAAAACCAACCATTCTGATCCTTGGAGGAGTAGACAAGGGAAATGATTACTCGGTACTACTGGATCTGGTAAAAGATAAAGTAAAAGCAATCATCTGTCTGGGAGTAGAAAACCAAAAGATAATTGATGCTTTCTCTGGTACTGTTTCTACTGTTGCTGAAGCAGGCAGTGCAAAAGAGGCAGTTCAGATTTCATACCAGATAGCAGATAAAGGAGATGTGGTATTGCTAAGCCCGGCTTGCGCCAGTTTTGACTTATTTAAAAATTATGAAGACAGAGGAACGCAGTTTAAACAAGCTGTTCGCGAACTCTGATATAACAGACAGAGATAGTATATGACACAATTGCCGAATTTTTCATCAGTTGATCTTAAGAATCAAACCAGGGGAGATAAAACCATCTGGTCGGTAGTGATTATTTTATCTCTGATCAGCTTGCTGGCCGTGTACAGTGCAACCAACTCGCTTGCCTATAAAATGTATAGGGGGAACACCTTTGTTTATCTCATTCGTCAGATTCTTACTATTTCAGGTGGAGTGTTAATCGTTTATGCTGCTCACCGCGTTAATTATACGTACTACTCTAGGGTTGCAAAAATTCTCTTTTTTCTTTCTATTCCGCTACTGATATATACTCTCAAATTTGGAACATCACTCAATGAAGCAAATCGCTGGATAAAATTACCGGTGATCAATCTGACGTTTCAGACTTCTGATTTAGCCAAGCTGGCTTTGTTTATGTTCTTATCGCACCAGTTATCTAAAAAGCAGGAGGTTATCAAGGATTTCAAAAAAGGATTTGTGCCTTTAATTCTGCCGATAGTGGTCATTTGTGCACTGATTGCTCCTGCGAATCTTTCAACTGCTTTACTTACGGGAGCCACTTCCATGTTGCTGCTGTTTATCGGAAGGATTAATATTCGACACATCGGACTGGTTGCGCTGATAGTTTGCATACCGGTGGTTATTCTAATCATGATAGCACGCAGCTATTATGATCCTGTACAGCAAAAAGCTAAACCGCTTCCGGCAGTACTGGATGTCGGACGTGTACCCACCTGGATCAAGCGGGTGCAGGATTTTATGTATGCTCAGAAAGATGAGTCGCCCTATCAGGTACAACAGGCTAAAATTGCTGTTGCCAAAGGAGGTTTTATCGGACTCGGACCGGGCAACAGTGAGCAGCGCAATTTTCTACCGCATCCGTACTCCGATTTTATTTATGCCATTATCATCGAAGAATACGGATTGCTCGGAGGCGCATTTGTTATATTTATTTATCTCGTATTTCTGTTCCGGTGTATTCGCATTTTCCGGCGTTGTCCCTATGCATTCGGAGCGTTTCTGGCGTTGGGTCTGAGTTTTACGCTTGTAATACAGGCGATGTCGAATATGGCGGTAAATGTGGGGCTTTTTCCGGTAACAGGAGTGACACTGCCTTTAGTGAGTATGGGAGGTAGCAGTATCATATTTACAAGTTTATCAATCGGAATCATTCTGAGTGTGGCAAGAAATGTGGAGGATACAGAAGGAAATAATCAGCAAGCAACAGAACAAGCTACAGAAGCGGCATGAGTAAAAGATTTATCATAGCAGGTGGAGGAACAGGCGGACATATTTTTCCGGCAATTGCCATTGCGCAATCGCTCGAAAACATGCTTTCTTCCTGTGAGTTGCTTTTTGTAGGTGCTATCGGGAAAATGGAAATGGAAAAAGTGCCGCAGGCGGGGTATAAAATTATAGGTCTTCCAATTTCCGGATTTAACCGAAGTGCTCTCTGGAAAAATATCGGTCTCCCCTTTAAGTTGTTAAAGAGTTTACTGCTTGCGCGTCGCATCGTTCGGGAGTTCAAACCCGATGCGGTGATTGGAGTTGGCGGATATTCTACATTCCCCGTTCTTAAAGCGGCACAGGCAAGAAAGATTCCTACGTTTATTCATGAGGCAAATTCATTTGCTGGAAAATCCAATATCCTTCTTGGTAAAAAAGCAACTAAAATATTTACGGGAACAACAGGTATGGAGCGTTTTTTTCCCGCAGAAAAAATTATTGTAACCGGAAATCCTGTCCGCAAGGCAATTCATGCTTCAGGGTACTCCAAACAGGAAGCCGCAGCATCTTTCGGTTTATCATCTGAGCGTACGACAGTGCTTATTGTAGGAGGAAGTCTGGGTGCACGCAGCATCAATGAAGCGGTTGCCGCCGGATTGAATCGCCTGAAAGCAGCAGAGTTGCAGTTGATCTGGCAAACCGGGAAGTTGTATAGCAGGCAGGCAAAACAGTTGTGCGCAGATTATTCGGGAGCATGGTCCGGTGAATTTATTGAAGATATGGGCAAAGCATACGCTGCCGCAGATATTGTTGTATCCAGAGCAGGTGCGATGTCGGTAGCTGAACTGTCAATTGTTGCCAAGCCGGTCATTTTTGTTCCGTATCCTTTTGCGGCAGAAGATCATCAAACTGCAAATGCTATGCATCTTGTCTCAAAACAAGCCGCATGGATGATCTCCGATCAGGAGGCCGGCTCTGGTCTTATTGATCAGTTGATTCAGCTGGGGGGAGATGCGGCACAACAGCAAAAACTAAAGCAGCAGATCAAACAATTCGCAATAGAAGACGCAGATCGTCGGGTAGCAAAAGAAATAATCGATATAACCGGAGCATGAAAGAATTAAACGACATATCGGTAGTTTATTTTATAGGAATCGGAGGCATTGGCATGAGTGCACTTGCTCGTTTCTTTCATGAGCGCGGCATTACTGTCAGCGGATATGATAAAACACCTACACAGCTGACGAAGGAGCTCGAAAAAGAAGGTATTCAGGTGTATTATCAGGATGATCTATCGCATGTTTCAAAAACGGCAGACCTGGTTGTATATACGCCCGCTATTCCTTCTACACATACCGGGTTAAATTTTTACAGAGAACATGGTTATACGATTTTGAAAAGAAGTGAGGTGCTTGGAATGATAACCCGCTCTTTAAAAACGATTTGTGTTGCAGGTACTCATGGTAAAACCACAATCAGTACTATGGTGGCGCATTTGTTGCGTGCCTCCGGCTTTGGATGCAATGCTTTTCTGGGAGGAATCTCCGTAAACTATCAAACTAATTTCTGGAGTAGTAAGAATAATGTTTGTGTTGTAGAAGCTGATGAATACGATCGTTCTTTTCATCAGTTGCAGCCAGAAATTGCAATCATTTCTTCAATGGATCCTGATCATCTGGATATCTATCATACTGCAACAGCAATGGAAGAAGCATTTATTACTTTTTCGGAAAAGATACGTCCGGGTGGCTGGCTGATCCGTAAAAAAGGATTGAGCAGGGGGGATGAATTGAAGGCGACTCATTCTATAACCTATCACTTAACAGATGAACAGGCTTTGGTGTATGCCCGGAATTTAAAACCCTCCGGTGGTGGTTACCGGTTTGATGTAGTACTGAAACATGTACCGCAACAACCGGAGATCATCAATGAGGTAGTACTGAATGCCGGCGGTTTGCACAATGTTGAAAACGCTCTGGCAGCGGTTTCTGCTGCGCGCTTAATTGGTGTAGAGCCCAGTAAGATTGCGGAAGCACTTGCCTCTTACAGAGGAGTGCGCCGTCGTTTTGAATACATTCTTAAACCGGGTGAAGGATCGGTTGTGATGATTGATGATTATGCACATCATCCAGCTGAATTGAATGCGCTGATTGAAGGTGTTAAACATCTGTTCCCGGATCATCATCTCTTACTGGCCTTTCAGCCACATTTATACAGCAGAACCAGAGATCTCGCTGGCGACTTTGCACAAAGTCTTGATCGTGCAGATGAAGTTATACTTCTTCCAGTCTATCCGGCAAGAGAACTTCCGATCGACGGTGTAAGCAGTGCATTGTTGCTGAATAAAATGTATTTGAAAGATAAGCAGATTGTTGAAAAGGAGAATCTGTCAACTGCTATTAAGACATCGGTTCATCAATTAAGAAAAACAGGAAAAGACGTGGTATTGGTTACCGCCGGAGCCGGCGATATCGATACCCTCATACCTCAAATAAAAGAACAGATCATACATGTGGAAGCGTAAGATCAATTGGCGAAATGTTTTAACAGTAACAGCCTGGAGTATCACAGGGGGCTTGCTGGTATTTTTACTTGTAGCAGCGGGCAACGATCACCGCAACCGCGTATGTAAAGGTGTAGCTGTAGAAATTAAGACTTCAGGAGATGCACAATACATTGAAGAGAAAGATATTTTATGGGCGCTAACCAAGGGTCGTCGAACAGAACTTGAGGGAGTATCTATCTATAAGCTGGATTTGAAAAAGAAAGAACTTTTACTGGAAAGAAATCTCTGGATCCGGAAAGCAGATTTATTTGTAGATCATCTCGACAGTTTACGGGTTATTATCGAACAACGTCGTCCGGTTGCCAGATTGTACTGCCAAAATGGTCAAACTTTTTATATCGATGATCAGGGGATGCGGTTGCCTTTTAGTTTTAATCAGATAGCTGCAGTGCCTGTATTTACTTCTCTACCTGAAATCAGTGATGTCTTAACTACAGAAGACAGTGTACTGCTAACGCAAATCAGGGATATGGGTACCTATATGATCAATCAGCCTTTCTGGATGGCACAGATAGAACAGATAGATCTGCAGGGAAAAGATATGGTCCTTATTCCGAAACTTGGGAAACACGAAATATTATTCGGAGAAGGTATTCAAATTGAACAGAAGTTTAAACGATTAATGCTTTTTTACGAGCAGATCATGAAAAAAACTGGATGGAATTATTACAGTCATTTAGATCTCCGTTTTAATAAACTCCTGATTGGTACCCGCCGCGACAGTGCCAGTTTGTTCGCCAGTTTTGTAATACCCAAGGATACGATATTAATTAACAGTCTTCTCGACAGCGCACGTATCAGCAACGATACCTCCTTGAAATTAACAACATCTCTTCCGGTGGATTCTATAAGTAAACAAAAGAATCAAATTAAGAATATCAATAATATTCAGCAGCCTGATCAGAAAAAACCTGCTGATATAAAAAAGACAATGAATAAAACAAACGATGGAAATCGACAGCCAAAGGCGCTGATGGCGATGCCGTTAAAGAAAGATAGTATCAACAACAAACAACACCCATAGATATTTACAAACAGTTTAAAACAAGACACAGCTATGACAACTGAAACATTCGACAATCTGTCACAACCCGAAATGCCTGAAAACGATAATCCTGTTATTGTAGGGCTGGACATCGGAACAACTAAAATTGCGGCTATTGCCGGTCGTAAGAATGCCTACGGCAAACTTGAAATCCTTGGCTTTGGTCGTGCCAACAGCAACGGTGTTCAACACGGAATGGTGGTTAATATCGAACAAACCATGAAAGCTATTCAGCAGGCTATAGATAACTGCTACAGAAGCAATCCGCGTCTCAATATCAAGGAAGTTTATGTAGGGATTGCCGGACATCATATCAAATCGCTTCAGACAAGAGGTGATATTGTGCGTCAAGACACGGAAGTGGAGATATCTCAAAAAGAGATAGATCAGCTAATTGAAGATCAGTATAAAACTTATATTCCTGCCGGAGATGAAATCATTGATGTGATTCCTCAGGAATTTACAGTAGACAATTTTCCCAACATTGTAAATCCGATTGGTTATAGTGGTGTGAAAGTCGGTGCTAATTTTCACATCATTACCGGCGACCGTAATGCAATCCGTCATATCAACAGAAGTGTTGAAAGAAGCGAATTAAAAATTAAAGATCTTGTGCTGCAACCTCTGGCATCTGCTGCAGCTGTTATGTGTGAAGACGATCTGGAAGCTGGTGTTGCTATTGTAGATATCGGAGGTGGTACGACCGATCTCGCTATTTTTTACGAAGGTGTTTTGAAAGCTACTGCGGTAATTCCTTTTGGCGGTGAGAATATTACCAAGGATATCAAAATGGGGCTGGGTGTATTACGCACACAGGCGGAACAGATGAAAGTACAATTCGGATCGGCTTTATCTGATGAAGCAAAAGCCAATGCATTCATTACGATTCCAGGTTTCCGTGGTATGCCGAAGAAAGAAATCAGTGTTAAAATGATGGCTAATATCATCCAGGCACGTATGAGTGAGATCATGGATTTTGTGTCCTTCCACATCAAACAGGTTGGGTTGGATAACCGTATGCTTAACGGAGGTGTCATTCTTACTGGAGGAGGATCTCAGTTAAAGCATCTGATTCAGTTAACAGAGTATGTTACTGGTTTGAACGCCCGTATCGGATATCCCAATGAGCATCTTGCACCCGGACATTTTGAGGGACTATCCAAGCCTCAGTATGCAACCTGTATCGGTTTAATTCTTAAAGGATACAATGTGTATGAAAATTCTCAGAATAAAATCGAGAAAGTAGCAACGCCGGATACTGTGATTGTGGATATTCCGATAGTCGAAGAAACTCCGGTTGATGTTTTAAACGATCAGGGATCAGAAACAAAAGGAGTCAGACGTAAAATTAAGTACGATGACTTTTTAAATAGTTTTAAAAGAGGGTTGCTGAATATTTTTGAAAAAGACAACGATCATACAATGAATTAATAACGATTATAAAAATTTACTTACTAACTCCATAACAAATCCGAATTATGATTCAATTTGATTTACCCAAAGAGCAGTCCTCCATCATCAAAGTAATTGGTGTGGGAGGCGGAGGCAGCAATGCTGTCAATCATATGCATGCACAGGTGATTGAAGGTGTGAACTTCATCATTTGCAACACCGATGCACAGGCTATCGCAAACAGCAAGGTTCCCAATAAGGTACAACTGGGGCCTCACCTGACACAGGGTCTTGGTGCCGGCGCCAATCCTGAAATCGGCAGACAGGCGACAGAGGAGAGCCTGGAAGAGATCCGGCGCATTCTCGAAGTGAATACCAAGATGGCATTCATTACCGCGGGAATGGGCGGAGGTACCGGTACCGGCGGCGCTCCCATCATTGCTAAAATCTGCAAGGATCTGGGAATACTGACAGTGGGTATAGTAACAACTCCTTTTGGCTATGAAGGGAAAAAACGTTTTCATCAGGCATACGAAGGCATTGAAAGACTGAAACAGTATGTAGATACATTGCTCGTCATCAGCAACGATAAGCTTCGTAATCAGTTTGGTAATCTGAAAATGAAAGAGGCCTTCTCCAGAGCCGATAATGTACTTGCAACAGCAGCGAAGTGTATTACCGATGTTATTAATTCCACGGGTCAGATCAATGTTGACTTTGCTGATGTTTGTACCGTCATGAAAAACGGAGGCGTAGCCATACTGGGTAATGCAAGTGTGGGAGGTGAAAATCGTGCACAGCGTGCTATAGAAGAAGCAGTAAGCTCTCCATTGCTGAATGATAATGATATTCGCGGTGCTAAATGGATTCTGATTAATATCAACAGTTCGGAAGGTGATTTTGAACATACTATGGATGAAGTAGAGATTATTCAGAATCATTTGCTGGATCTCGCAGGCGAACATACAGATGTAATACTCGGTATGGGTTATGATAATACGCTGGGTGATAAAATCGGTATCACACTGATTGCAACCGGTTTTGATTCCAAGGAACAGTCGAAGAATGCACTTTCAGAATTTAAGAAAACTAATGAGCCTGAAAAGATCTTGATGGATCTTCAACCTGCTGAAGTGCCAAAAGATTATGTGGAGCCTGTATTGGAACAAAAACCCGAGACGGAGTCTTCTCCGGTTGAAATAGTTGTGGAGACGGAAGCTGCTGTGATACTTGAAGAACCTGTTTCTAAAACTGAAACAATCTTTGATGAGCCTCTTCAGTTAGAAATATCAGCAGAAGAAGATATCCAGACAGCATTTGATGAACCTGCAGTACAATGGGAAATTCAGGAGACCGTTGTGGATGAACAGTTACCTGTAACCTTTGATGTATCTCCTGTAAATGAGGAAGAAGTATCCATCGAACTGCCGTTAAATGAATCTGTAACGGAGCAGTTTTCTTTAGAAGAAGCTGAAGAGAGCGTTGCTGTTACTCCTGTTAGTGCCGGGTACCTCACCAAGCCTACCGTTATATATGAGGAGTCGGAATCTGAAGAGCTTTCTGAAGAAATTTCAGAAACAATTTTAGAAAAAATTGAAACTCCGGATGTGAAATCTGCTGTTGTAGTTGAATTTTCAATTGATGAAACTGATGAAATTGATGAAACACCATCTTTGGAACTTATCGAAAAATCATCAGATGTTGAATTTATAAATGAGCCGGTTTCTTTTCAGTTTGATCAGGAAGAAATAACGCTGAATACTAGAAATACAGCCATAACGGATGAAGGAGAGGAGCAACGTAAGAAGGCGGCCGAACGTCTGCATAAGCTGCGTAATTTGTCATTCAATTACAATTCAGCCGATCCGAACAATGAATTTGAAACAGTTCCTGCTTATGTTCGAAAGAACCTGGAACTCTACAATACAATTTCTCCTGCTGAGAATTTTTACAGTAACTATACGATTCAGAGTGACGACTCCAATCAGGTAAAAGTCAATACTATGAATACGTTCTTAGAAGGAAAAAAACCCGACTAGCCCTTTTGTTTACCTCTAGTACCAATGTGTCTCTTGTTTTAGCCTGACTGATAAGTATCAGCAGGTGCGTCCTCCGGATTCTTCCGGAGGATTTTTTTTAAAATC
>Ga0315902_10007991_pt1 | contig 14366 bp, 13 predicted proteins | sample LakEriMetagenome_9_FD_203523 | JGI IMG/M metagenome (GOLD analysis project Ga0315902, IMG submission 203523) | Freshwater fungal communities from buoy surface, Lake Erie, Ohio, United States - Buoy 12 MA117 | ecosystem: Environmental > Aquatic > Freshwater > Lake > Lake biofilm | place: USA... | reverse complement strand
ACGACTACAAATAAGTATGAATCTCCGGAACTTCATACTCGTTTATCTTCGATCTATGCATTCAATAATTTGATCAATAATGATACAACAAATGAATATACTGGATCTGGAAATGCTACTTCACGGCATATATCAAAGAAGATAACCTTTGCTAAAAATAGATTTGCAGAGGATGTTAGACTTATAACAAATGTATGGAGACCTGCTGGCACAGATGTTAAATTTTATGCGCGTATTCATAACTCAAAGGATGAAGACGCATTTGATGATAAAGATTGGACAGAACTTGAAATTAAAGATGCTGCTCTTGGCGGAAGAACATATAGTAGCTTATCGGACGATAAAGACTATGTAGAATTAACATATGGATTCAGATCTTATCCTGAAATCGGTTCGACTGCAAATGGTATAGCCACTCTTGCAAATTCTGGTATAGGAAATACGACTATAACTGGTGTAGGCACATCTTTTAATACTGAAATTGCAAATGGAGACGTAATTGTTTTATACGATCCATTATTTGCAAATACGACTTATGCTGTTGCTGTAGTTGCAAACACTCCAATCGCGGCTTCATTTGAAATAAATAGTGCAATAGCTAATGCAAGTTTAGGTGCAGCGTCTCTTAAGATTGGCGTAGTTTCTCGTAAAAATAGCGCGTTTAATAATATTCAGAATGAAAACGTAGTTCGATATTATTCAACTAGCCTTACTGAATTTGACACATATGATACATTAGCTATTAAAATTGTACCATTATCTTCTTCAACATATGTTGTTCCAAGAGTAAATGACGTTCAAGTAATAGGTGTATCTGCATGACGATTTATGCTAAAACATCGATTCCAGGATTAGTTCGCGATATGAGCACTCAAGTCATAATAAATACTAATGATGCAGAGTATAACAGAATCCTCGAACAAAGAAAACAGCATAAACATGCTCAAGCAGTTCAACATCAGATTGATAGTCTGAAGAATGAATTCATAGAGCTTAAAGAAATGCTTAAACAAGTACTAAACGGAAGAGCGTAATGGCAAGAACAGTAGCAAATCTTGATGTAACTTCAGATACTTTTCAGAACTGGGTAAACAAGACCAATGAGCTCTTGTATTCTCTCACTACGGAAATTATCACTGGCAACTCTTCCATATCAAATACTGGTACAACGCTAGAACCAAGAAAAGCCCAGCTTATTGGTCGGTTTGGTGCCAACACTCTCGTTGCTACTGATGAACTTCGTGGTGGTAATGTAGGGGATTCTGGGTATGCTCTTCTTACGATTACTTCAAGTACATTATTTGGCGGCAATTCTTCGGCGAATGCTTCTTTCGTAAATGCTCAGGCTAACGTATTTGTTAATAATGCTGTTCTTCAAGTTAATAGCCAGACGATTACAGTTACTGGTAATACAAACATCAAAGGTAACACTTCTGTAACTGCTATTACTGTTACTGGCAATGCTACTGTTTCAAATACGATCATTACTGGTACAGATCTTTTTGTTACCGCAGTCAATACTTCTGTCAATAGCAGATCTATTTTCACTGGCAACACATACATCAAAGCCAATTCTACTGTTACCAACATCACAGTTCAAGGTGATGGCACAACAGCAAATACAATTCTTGCTGGCAATCTTACACAGATTACTTCTAATTTAGATATAACTGGTACACTTCATACGATTGCTGGTAACGTAAACTTTGATAGCGCTGTTCTATTCGTAGACGCTACTAATAATCGAGTAGGCATTAATAATAATGCTCCAGATGCTGTTTTTGTCGTTACAGGAACGGCAAACGTTTCTGGTGCTTCACGATTATCTAATACATTAAATGTTGTTGGTGCAGTAACATTATCAAATACATTAGGCGTTACCAATACGGTAACTCTTGCTAATACTTTATTAGTCACCGGCGCAGTTACATTTTCTAATACGTTAGGACTTACTGGTGCGGCCACTTTTGCGAATACACTAGGATTAACTGGTGCTGCTACTTTTGCGAATACACTAGGCGTTACTGGGGCGACTACTCTATCTAATACCATTTTCGTACTCGGTGCAGGTAATGTCCAAAGCACGTTTGGCATTGGTGGTGCAGCTAATGCATTGAGCACATTTGGTGTTACAGGAGCTGCAAATACATTAAGTACTCTTGGTATTGGTGGAGCAGCTAACGCTCTAAGTACCTTTGGGGTTACTGGTGCAGCTAATGTATTGAGCACATTTGGTGTTACAGGTGCAGCAAATGCCTTAAGCACTCTAGGTGTTAATGGAGCAACTACACTTGCAAGTACATTAAGTGTTGCTGGTGCGGCTAATGCTCTAAGCACATTTGGTGTTACAGGTGCAGCAAATGCTTTAAGCACTTTAGGAGTCAATGGCGCAACTACACTTGCAAGCACATTAAGTGTTGCTGGTGCAGCTAATGCTTTAAGCACATTTGGTGTTGGCGGGGCGGCTAATGCCTTAAGCACCTTTGGCGTCAATGGATTGCTCACTGCGTGCACTAACTTAAATGTAACTAGCACAACAAATACTGCAACACTTAATGTAACTGGTTCCGGTAATGTAATATCAGGTACTTTTGGTATCGGCGGTGCAGCAAATGCTTTAAGCACATTCGGCGTTACTGGTGCTGCAAATGCATTAAGCACTCTTGGTGTCAATGGATTACTTACAGCAGTTGCCAGTTTAAATGTTACAGGTGTTGCTAACGTATCGTCTAACTTGAATGTAGGCACATTTGGCACAACCAATGGTGTTAACGTAGTCAATACAACAATATTGGTTGGCAATACTACATCGAACGCTTTAATAAGCGGTAACTTAGTATCTGTAAGCAACACTGCTAACCTAACGTCTACAACATTGACTATTGGCGCCACCACAGTTACTGCTAGCCAAGTTAATAGTGCTTTGCATACTGCTGGTTTATTTGGTACAACGAATGGTAGTACTATTAATGCCACATCTATTGTCATTGGTAATACTACATCGAATGCAATTGTTTCAGGCAACTTAATTTCAATAAGCAATACTGCAAACCTAACGTCTACTACATTGACAATTGGTGCGACTACTGTCAACGCATCATACATTAATGTTAGCACAATATTTGTGACCGGCGCAGGTAATATCCAAAGTACGTTTGGTATTGGTGGTCAAGCTAATGCGCTCAGCGCACTCGGTGTTAATGGATTATTAACGGCATGTTCAGGTCTTGTAGTAACTGGCACTGCTAATGTATCCACTAATCTAAACGTCACAGGCACGGGTAATGTTCAGTCTACTTTTGGTATGGCTGGAGCTGCTAATGCCTTAAGCACGTTTGGTGTTAATGGTCTACTTACTGCATGCACTAACTTAAATGTAACTAGCACAACAAATACCGCAACGCTTAATGTAACAGGATCAGGTAACGTAATATCGGGTACATTTGGCATTGGTGGTGCAGCAAATGCGCTAAGTACGTTTGGTGTGAATGGAGCTACTACGCTTGTTGGTGCTGCTAATGCTTTAAGCACCTTTGGTATCGGCGGTGCAGCTAATGCTCTAAGCACATTTGGTGTTAGGGGTGTTGCTACTTTTGCAAATACAACTGCTTATATTGGTGCAGCAACATTTAGTAATACGGTTGCTATTACCGGAACGACAACAATCAACACTGATTATGTTATTGAAGTAACAGCTAATGGAAATCTTGGTGCAACAGTAGGTTCGCCTTTGCTTGTGTACTCTTTCCCTAAAGCAACTTATTCTTCAGCTAAACTTACATCACAAGTTAAAACAAGTGGTGGTAATACACAAATTTCTGAAATTGTACTTGCCCATGACGGAACAGATTCGTATATAACAGTATATGCTACTGTAGTTTCTCCTCTTGGTGGAAATAATGGCATATACTCTGCAGCTATAAATAATGCAAATGTTGAATTAAAATTCACGCAGACTTCTTCAAGTTCTGCTGCTAAAATCGTAGCTAATCTAATAAAGTAGTGGTACTAAATGGCTAATACAAGTTTTAAAGCAGAAAATGGGTTATCAGTTACTGGTAATGCTCAATTTGATTATACGAGTAAATTTAATGCTAACGTAACTATTGCAGCTGATCAATGGTATATCGGTGGCAATCTTTATGTAACAGGTACACAAGTATTCGTTGGCGGTAATGCTGCGGTCGCTGATATTTTAGCTGGAGCATCTGGATTAAAAATAGGTAATACTACTAATCAATTTGATGCGTATTTAAGTAACGTTTTTGTTTATGGACTTCTAAATCCCGTTGGCAATACTATTCTCCTTGGTAATTCGACAAATCGTTGGGTAATTTCTGGTAATACGCTTAATATTTCTACTACTTCTACTCTAACCGGTGCTGCTACACTCGCTAACACGATTGCAGTTACTGGTGCTGCTACACTTGCTAATACTTTAGGCGTTACAGGCGCGACTACATTATCTAATACAATGTCTGTTACGGGTGCTGCTAATGCTTTAAGCACTTTTGGTGTTACTGGTGCTACAACTTTAACTGGTGCTGCTAATGCTTTAAGCACTTTTGGTGTTACTGGTGCTACAACTTTAACTGGTGCTGCTAATGCTTTAAGCACTTTTGGTGTTACTGGTGTTGCCACTTTTGCCAACACAACATCGCATGTTGGTGCAGCAACATTCAGTAATACTTTAGCAGTTACTGGAACAACTACATTAACTGGTAATGCCACATTAAGCGGCGCTTTACAGACTATTTCCGGTAACGCTGCATTCAATTCAAGCACTCTTTTTGTTGATGCTACGAATAACCGAGTAGGCATAGGCACTACTGGTCCAGCTACAACGCTTACAGTACAAGGTACATTTAATGCTAATGGAGCAGCAACATTATCAAATACGTCTGCTCATACTGGTTCGGCTACATTTGCAAATACTATTGCAGTAACAGGCGCTACAACTCTATCGAATACTTTAGCGGTAACTGGTACAACAACATTTAATAATGACGTAACTATTAATGCAAACTTAACGGTTACTGGCACAAGAACATACGTTAATACACAAACATTAGATATTAGCGATAACATTATTACATTAAATGCTGATTTACCTGGAGCATCTCCTCCTACAGAAAATGCCGGCATTGAAATTAATCGTGGTAGTTCAGCTAATTCACGATTACAATGGAATGAAAGTAGCGATACCTGGCAAATAACAGCTGATGGTACTAATTTTTTTAATATTTTAAGTGACGGTACTACTAATACTAATTTTGATTCTGGTACTTTGTTTATTGATGCTTTAAATAATCGTGTAGGTATCAATAATACTGCTCCCGGTGTTGCGCTAAGAGTTACTGGTAATGCTGATATTAGTGGTACAGCTAATATTCAAAGTAATGCTAACGTTGGTGGTACTTTAGGGATTGCTGGTTTAACAACTGCTGCGGCTGGGCTTGCAGTTACTGGTACTGCTAACATATTCGGCGGTGGTGGCGCAGTAACTACTGCTAGATTTGCTACTGGCGCGTTCCCTGCCTCCGGTATTAGCATTGTGCCAAATGCTACAGCTGGTACATTAAACTCTTTAGTTGCTGCAGGTGATATTTTATTAAATTTTTCAAGTGGCGGCGTGGGTTCTGGCAATTTAGTTATTGCTAATTGGGCGACGAATACTGGTGGCATAAAAATAAATGGACTAATTAATGATATTGCACTTGTAGGTAATTCGTTTACGTTTACGACTGGTAACTCTAACTTCGATTCTGGCGTATTATTTGTTGATGCTTTAAATAATCGTGTAGGTATCAATAATACTGCTCCCGGTGTTGCTCTAAGAGTTACTGGTGCGGTTGATATCAGTTCAACTGCTAACATTCAAGGTAATGCTAACGTTGGTGGTACTTTAGGTGTTGCTAGTTTATTGACTGCTTCTGCTCTTAACGTCACTAATCAGACTAATACAGCGACACTTTTTGTAACTACAAGTGCTAACGTTGGTACAGCATTTACAGCCAACTCTACGCTAACTAATGCTATAGCTCTCAATGTTGTTAACCAAACAAACACTGCAACGCTTTTTGTAACCACATCTGCTAACGTTGGTACAGCATTTACAGCCAACTCTACGCTAACTAATGCTATAGCTCTCAATGTTGTTAACCAAACAAACACTGCAACGCTTTTTGTAACCACATCTGCTAACGTTGGTACAGCATTAACGATTAATACCACAGAACTTACTGTAGCTCCTAATGCTAACTTTGACTCAGGTACACTATTTGTTGATGCAGTTAATAATCGTGTAGGTATCAATAATACTGCTCCCGGTGTTGCATTAAGAGTTACTGGTGAGGTTGATATTAGCTCAACTGCTAACATTCAAGGTAATGCTAACGTTGGTGGTACTTTAGGGATTGCTGGTTTAACAACTGCTGCGGCAGGTCTTACAGTCACTGGAACGTCTAACGTATCAGCACAATTTAATGTCGGTGGTGGTGTTGCGACTACAAATGGCGCGACTATAACTAATACGAGCATTAGAGTGGGCAATAGTTCTGTAAATACTCAGATATCTCCTACGCAAATAATAGTAGATACTAATGATGGAGACGGATCTACAACTGTTACTGGTAACTTAATAGTTGTATTTACATCCTCTGGCACTGCTAATTTATCATCTACTACTTTGACGATTGGTACTACAACAGTTAATAATTCTCAAGTTAATAGCGCGCTGTATACGGCTGGTTTATTTGGTGTTACAAATGGCGCAACTATCAATGCTACTTCAATTAGAATTGGTAATACTACTTCAAACGCTATAGTTTCTGGTAACTTAATTTCAATAAGTAATACTGCTAATTTGACATCTACCACTTTAACAATTGGCACAACAACTGTTACTACAGCTTTGATTAATACTGCTGCGCTAAACGTAGTCAATCAAACAAACACAGCGACACTTTTTGTTACTACATCAGCTAACGTAGGTACAGCACTCACAGTCAATAGCTCAGTAATCAATGCTGCAGCTAACTTGAGTATGGGAGCATATACTGAAAAGATGACTGCTCTTGCTATAACAACAAATGGCACAACGGATTTAAATCTACAAACTTCTTCTGTGTTTAGAGTAACCGTTGCTAATACTGTTGTGACTTCTGCAAACGTTAGATTTATTAATCCACCTGCGACTGGCACAGCGGTTTCTGCAACGCTTATTCTTCAATACCTAGGCACTGGCGCTAACTCAATTGGAGCACTAGCTATTCAGGGCAACACTCAAGCCGGTGCTGCTGGTACAATGAAATATGCATACAATACTGCTCCAACATTAACGTTAAGCCCAGCAAAAAGCGATATATTATCTGTAATAACTTATGATGGTGGTTCTTCATATATAGTAGCACCATCTTTTATGAACTTTACTACTTAATAGGAGGACTCGATGGCTGTTGTTATTTACGATGCTACTTTATATTCAATCACACCTGCTTCTAAACTATATTCTTGTCCTTGGAGACAGTATCTGAGTTCATTGAATGTAGAATGGAAAGATCTAAATTACGGTGGTACTACACTAGAAAATCTACAAGCCGTAGTAGATCCAGTAAATTCTTGGTTTGGACCTAATCCAGATGGTTCATTTTTACTTTCGCCTGAATCATTTCCATTTTTAATATATCAAAAAGCCGATTCTTCTATCAATGGCGGTTATCCAAAGCATACCGTTCATCTAACTTTAGAATCATTGCTTGCAGATGAAACTTTCAAGAATTACGAGCCATAATACATGCCATTAGGATTTAGAGCCAGAATACGTCAGTCTGCTGCAGCTGGTACTCAGACGTTTAACACATCTGGAACTTTTACTGTTCCTGTCGGAGTGCAGTGGATTAGTGTGCAAGGCGCTGGGGCTAGTGGAGGCTCCGGAGGAGCGGGTGGATTAGGTAGTGCTGGAACTGGAGAAAATAGAAATGCGGCCGGTTCTGGAAATGCTGGCACAGCCGGCGGCGGTGGCGGTGGCGGTGGAGGTCTTAATGGTGTCAAAGCAAACATTGCTATAGCAGGTCAAGCTGGACAAGCCGCTGCATCCAGTCCTCAAGGTGTCGGCGGCGCTGGCGGACAAGGCGGCAACAATTTAGCCGGCCCGTATCAAGGTGCTAATGCGCCTGGACAAGCTGGAACAAGAGGTCAGCCTGGAAACGTCGGCGCCGCAGGGAACATAATAACTCCTGGTATAGCTGCAGGAACTGGTCAACAAGGAGCAGCAGGTAATGCGGGCGGTGCCACTAACGTAGTTGGACAAACAACAGCAGCTGCATTTACAACATTAACATATGCTGGAGGTAGTGCAGGTGCTGGTGGACCGGGCGGGGCCGCAGGAAATGCTGGCACAGCTGCTCAAGCAACTGCTGGAAACGGTGGTCAAGGCGGCGCTGGAGGATCTGGAGGCACTCGCGCAAACTCAACTAATAATCCCGGCGGGCCAGGCGGTGCTGGTGGTCAAGGCGGAGCTGGAGGCACTCCAAGTGGAACCGCAGGAACGTCGGGTCAAGCCGGTACTATTGGTCAACCATGGAATACCACAAACAGCACAGGCGGGGCTGGCGGTGCTGGAGGTGCTGGACCCGGAAATGCTGGAGATGGCGGCGCTGGAGCGATCGGTCAACCATATGCAGGTGCAGGTGGAGGTGGAGGTGGTGCAACTGGAGGTAATGGAGGAGTTGCAGCAAATGCACCAAGCGTAAATGGCACAATTGGAGTAGTATCTCCTCCTGGTCAATCAGGAGGCGCAGGACAATCGCGTACTGATACGTTAGTTCGTGTAACTTCAGGTGATGTATTAACTATTCAAATTGGCAGTCGTGGCACTGGAGGCACTGGAGGCACTGGTGGAAGAATTGGTAATTTAACACCCGGTTCCCAAGCCGCTAATGGTACTGTTGGAGCTGCAAATGGAAGCGTAGTCATTTCATGGACTGGTTCTGAACGATGATATATAATATAAAAGTGAGTGAAAAATTATGTTTAAGTGGTTTAAGCCAAAACAATCTGTAATTGAATTTAGATGTCGTGAAGAAGATTGGGATGTAATTCCAAAACCTTATCCGGCAAGAAAACTTATGCCTAATTGGTATAAAGATCTTGTTCCCGCATTAGATTCAAATTCGAATAGTTCCACTATTAAAAGATGTGCTCCTTTTCTAGATGCGATGATTGTAGGATGGATTATTCCATTAGCGTCTGAAGTACACATTACTACGAATGAAGATTGTTCTCGCATCGATTGGCATTGCGATTGGAACAAGCCAATATTAGAATCTCATTTAGCTAGTCAAATAAATGATGATAAACATCCGAAATACCCTAAACCTCCAATTAAATTTTTAAACTATTGGTCAATCAAAGTTCCTGATGGATGGTCAGTTCTTTTTACCTCTCCTTTTAACAGAGAAGATGAAAGATTTTCTTGTGTTACTGGTATAGTAGATTGTGATAGATATGAAGAATTTGTAAATTTTCCTGCTTTTTGGAATAAACCTAATTTTCAAGGAATGCTTCCAGTAGGTACTCCGTTGATACAGGCTATTCCAATACAAAGAAGTTCTTTTGAAATCGAAGCTGACATACATGAGTTAAATCAACAAGAATTGAAGAAAATACAAAAAACTTCGGCTAGGATGAAAGTTGAGCGTAGTCATTATCGAAATAATTTATGGGTACGCAAATGAAGATGTTTATGCCATCGCCAGATTTGGCATATAATAGTACAACTTTTGCTTGGTGGGAAAATGGATTTACTGATGAAGAGATAGATGCTATATGCACAATGGGAGAAAGAGCACCTCCTCAATCTGCTATCATAGGTCAAGGAGTTCGTGATGAAAATATTCGAGGTTCAACTATATCATGGTTAGATAATGAAGGATGGTTAGCCGATAGACTTCAACATATAGCCAGACAATTGAATGGTAAATTTTTTGGTTTAGATTTATGGGGATTTGGAGAACTGTTCCAGTATACAACGTATAAATATGTAAAGAAATCTAAACAACATTATGATTGGCATATGGACAATGGACCAAACGATAATGTTCCTAGAAAATTATCTATGGTTTTACAATTATCTCATCCTTCAGAATATGAAGGAGGGGACTTAGAATTAATGACGGGAAATATTCCTCATGTTTGTAAAAAACAAAAAGGATTACTATATGCGTTTCCGTCATATATATTACATAGAGTCACACCAATAACAAACGGGACAAGACGAACTCTTGTCGTATGGATATCAGGACCGAGGTTTAAATGAGCGAAGTAACTTGGAAGATTACAGAAGTAGATGAAACTCTTGGTAATATTACCGTGAGTTTTACTAATGGAGTACAAGAGAATAGTAATATATTCAAATGGACTGGTAATCGAGACGACTTAGTTACAATGTTAAACGAAGTTGCATATCAATTTAAAGACACATGGAAAAAAGTGCCTTTGATGTTATCTGTAACTAAATTAGAATTACTACAATTAGTTGGTTCATCTAGCGATCATATCGTGCCATCATATCGCGATATTATCGACGTTTAAATCTAAAAAGATAGTAAATAAATGACTACAATTACAAATTTAATAAAAACAGATGAATTCAATATTTGTTATGGATATATTGGATCACATGAATCTGTAGATATGATTTTAAGAGGAGACGGGATTGCCAATGAATGGGTATATTGCGTAATCCAAAGTTTAGATTCCTCTGATAATCCCCACATGAAATATACTGTTCATGATAGAATTAATGGTAATATAGAAATTATTGGTACTCATAAACAAGGTATAAATTTTAGATCCTACTTTAATAATAAAGTAACTGCTCTAAATAACGGAAATAATTTATTGTACTATGTTGCATTCAATCCTATTCCATACACACAAAATCATGATTTTACAATAATAGAGGAATCTATGGATTTAGGTATGTCTGATAAAACCAGATATATTGTACCTATCATTGGTAAATGTATTGCAAATGGAAATGAGATAACTGCATTAAATTTCGGTCGAAATATTTCTGGAAAAAATCTTACAATTCGATTACAGAGCGGAGATATTACTGCTATTATAACACGATTATAATTTTAAATTATATTATGAATAAAAAAGAACGTGCTTTCCTAGAAACTCTTTTGATTAAGATTAGTCGTGATCCGCAAACTGCATTTTATTCCAAGGATATTTTAGATCATAAATTAATCAAATGGGATGACATAGAGTATCTTCTAAACGATACCTATCGTATTACTCCTGAATGTATAGAACTTATCAATGAGAATCGTGTTAAGATAGAGATCCCGCTTTTTACTTGTGCATGGTCTCATACTCCACGACCAGATCCGCAATTCGTGTTCAATAAGATCAATGCTGGTCATAGTTTAGTTATTCTTGGAGCATCTAAGATAACTAAGGAAGTGAATCATATATGTTCTCTGATAGAATCTATCATACCACAAACGGCAGTAGATGTACATGCTTACTGCGGATTAAAGAAAAGCAAATCGTTCAGAGCGCACTACGATCACGCTGACAACGTAATCTTGCATCAATCTGGTAAGTGTCATTGGAAAGTCTATAAGCAACGCGCCAAAGATTGTAACTTTGAATACAATGTGAATGGCAAGGATTTAGATGTAGAGTTTGAATGTGACCTAGAATCAGGCGATATGATCTATGTACCTAAACATCAGTATCATGAATGCTTTCCACTTAAAAAAAGAATCTCTCTTAGTTTTCCAATAGTAAATGCTGATACTAAATTAGATAGAAACTGGTACTCTATAAATAATAAATAGAAGAAACCAAACTTTCTGGATTAAATATGGCATCGACAAAAGCAAACCTAGTTATAGATCAAGGCGCTACATTCAGTAACACCATCACGGTTAAAGATTCAAACGGTGATGTTATGGATTTGACTAACTATACAGGTGCTGCTCAGATGCGTAGACACTATTCGTCTACTAACTCTACATCATTTGTAGTTACAGTTGCAAACTCTGGTACGGTCACTCTTTCTCTTTCTGCTAATGCTACTGCCAATATTTCATATGGTAGATATGTCTATGACTGTGAAATTACGAGTAATGCTGCGATAGTAACAAGAGTCCAAGAGGGAATAGTCACGGTTACTCCAGAAGTAACTCGATAACGCTACATAAATATTCTATAAATCTCGGAGAAATGTATGGCTGTTCCAACTACTCGTGCTGCATTTAAAGAATATTGTCTAAGACGACTAGGCAAACCTGTCATCGAAATCAACGTCGATGATGATCAAGTAGAAGATCGTGTTGATGATGCTCTTCGTTATTATTGGGACTATCATTTTGATGGCACAGAGAAGATCTATTATAAGCATTTAGTCACAGATACTGATAAGACTAATAAGTATATTACAGTTCCAGACAATGTAATCGGAGCAGTGAATCTTTTCAATATTGCCGATCCATCTATTCGTTCCGATGACCTCTTTAATATTCGTTATCAGATTGCATTAAACGATCTATATACGCTTACATCTGTATCGATGGTTCCTTATTACATGGTCATGGAGCATCTTTCGCTGATTTCTGAAATGTTAGTCGGTAAACAACTTCTACGGTTTAATCGCCATATGAATCGTCTGTATATCGATATGGATTGGAACTCACTCTCAAATGAATATCTACTTGTTGAAGCTTATCAGATCATAGATCCAACTGAATATGTTGACGTCTGGAAAGATCAATGGTTGTTGAGATACGCAACAGCTCTGATTAAACGTCAATGGGGTTCTAATCTAACTAAATTTACTGGTATGCAGCTTCCCGGCGGATTAACGTTTAATGGCGAGAAGATCTATAATGATGCTGTTGCTGAAATTACAGACTTAGAAGATAAGATGATTAGCAGTTATTCATTACCCGTTATGGATATGGTAGGTTGAAATATATCTAATGGCAACCTCAGTCTTCTTCAATAACTTCACAAGTTCTATGGAACAGAACTTGATCGAGAATCTTATCATTGAATCCATAAAAATATATGGACATGACGTGTATTATATTCCAAGACAGTTGAAAAATAAAGACGAGATTGGTGGTGAAGACAGCGTATCAGAATATAATCAATCGTTTTTTATTGATATGTACATCAAAGATGTGTCTGGATTTCAAGGAGAAGGCGATTTCTTATCTAAGTTTAATCTCCAGATCAGAGATCAGATAACGTTTACAATAGCTCGTAGAACTTTCTTTGATGAGATTGGTAATGTAGATGAATTAGCTAGACCACGAGAAGGCGATCTTATCTATTTGCCATTAAATAAAAAAATCTTTATAATTAAATTCGTTGAACATGAAGCTATATTCTATCAACTAGGTTCTCTACAAACGTTTGATTTGGTGTGCGATCTTTGGGAATACTCAAACGAACGACTCAACACCGGTATTCCAGAAATTGATTCAAAAGAAGAACTTTATTCGTTTGATTTCTCTAATTATCGTATGCTTACAGAAGATTCATATGTCCTTCAGGATGAAGACGGATATGATCTTGTTCAAGAACAATTTAACTTCGTTACTCAGGTCGGAGATTCCTTCGAAGATAATACTGAGGTTGAAACAGAAGCTGATAATATATTAGATTTCTCTGAGGCAAATCCATTCTCAGAAGGAAATTATTAAGATGTTTAATACATTCTATCATGGCGCTATAAGAAAGTACATAGTTGCTTTTGGCACGCTTTTTAATGATATTCACATTAATCGCGTAAATTCAAGTAATGAAACTATTCAAACGATGAAGGTGCCATTGTCTTATGGCCCAAAAGAAAAGTTTCTAGCGAGATCAGAAGGCGATCCAGATTTAACGCGTCCATTTGCTATGGTGCTTCCTCGCATGGCTTTTGAACTCGTCAACATTTCATATGATCCAGAACGCAAGCTTAATACGTTAAATAGAAATGTAAAACAAAATTCTTCGAACACTTCACAACTTTTATATCAATATCAACCCGTGCCATATAATTTAGGTATAACTCTTGATATTATGGCGAAGACTAATGATGATGCTACGCGAATTGTAGAACAGATATTACCATATTTTACTCCGCAATGGACTATGACATTAAATATGATTCCTGATTTAGGTTTGAAAGTAGATGTTCCGGTTATATTAAACACTACGAGTTTACAAGATACTTATGAAGGTGATTTTATAAATCGTCGTGCTATAGTATATTCATTGGGATTTACGCTGAAAGCTCAGTTATTTGGACCAATCAGAAAGAGCGGAGTTATCAAAAGAACCTACACTAACCTATA
>Ga0315902_10007989_pt1 | contig 14368 bp, 10 predicted proteins | sample LakEriMetagenome_9_FD_203523 | JGI IMG/M metagenome (GOLD analysis project Ga0315902, IMG submission 203523) | Freshwater fungal communities from buoy surface, Lake Erie, Ohio, United States - Buoy 12 MA117 | ecosystem: Environmental > Aquatic > Freshwater > Lake > Lake biofilm | place: USA... | reverse complement strand
ATCTGCAGTCGGTGCTCCGCATCGCCCGTGTGTGCACCGATGAACCGACGATCCGCCGCTGCCATGAGCTTGCCTGTTATGGCTGCCGGCTGCCGGAGGATGTGACGTATCCCGGCGAGCCGCCGTTCGAGAACGTGGCGGAGGCCTCGCGGCTCTTCTATGGGGCGCAGCTCGGCAGCGACGTGGCGGCCGCGATCGGGTTCTTCCGCGCCGAAGCCCTCAAGGCGCGGATCGAGGAGGCGGGCACACTGCCCGCGGACACGCTCGTCGTGCTTCTGCGGCGACTCGGCCGCTCCGCCGAGGCGTTGCATGCCGCGGTCGAACGGCCCGCCGGCGAAGGCATGCCGAGCACGATGCCGGCGTCAGGCATGCTGCCGTCACTCGTCGAACTGGCGACTGCCGCGGGTGACTTCGAGCCGCTCCGCCGCGTCTGCCGCGAGCGGGGAGACGAGATCACGTTCGCCGCGACGCTCGCCGCCGAATGCGCCCGCGACGGCTAAGCGAGCCGCGTGCTACCAGGGCGACCAGCCCTCGAGGCTCGGCCACCACGGCCTGCTGCAAGGTCCGCAGCGGCCGCCGCACTCGCCACACGGCCCGGGCCAGTAGCCAACATCAGTGCCGCTGCGGAAACCACGGCCCGGTGGCATCTGCCACGGCGCGAGCATGTCGGGCATCTGCTTCGCCCCGTTGCAGCCCCTCCACTGATTGCAGGCATCGCAGGGATCGGGGCAGCTGGGCTCGTGCTTCTCGCCGCAATACCGCGGCCCGCAGCCCGTACCACACCAGGCCGAGCCACCGGCCATTGGCCCGCGGGCCCGCCCATGATCGCCAGCGTGGGCCACAGCGAGACCAAGCCCGACCGAGACACACACGAGCATGAGGAATCCGCGCATCATGCAGGTTGTATCGGTCGCACGCCCCGACTCGATTAAACAAAACCTGAACACCAATAGACTCAGCGAGGGGCTGCCCATGCCCCAGGAGCCGGCGTATGCCGCCGAGCGTAGGCAGGATGCCGAAGCGATGGCGGCATCCGAGCGAGCGAAGGACAGGATGTCCGTAGCGAGCGTCCGGCGACGGGGCGTGGGCAGCCCCGAGCGGCTCGGACACAATGAGGTTGCCAACCAGCAGCCCGTTGCGGAGCAACGGGCCTACGGCGTGGAAGTCCGCGAGAGGGTGCGTTCAAAGAAGCGGACGTAGTCGCGGCCGCTGTGCTCCCACGACCAGTCCTGCCGCATCACGTGACGCACGAGCCGCGTCCAGAGCTCGCGGTCGGCGTGGGCATCGAGGGCCCGGCCCAACGCATGCTCGAGCGCCACGTGATCGATCGCGTCGAACGTGAAGCCGCTCGCCACGCCGCGGGCCAGCGTGTCGGGGTTCGCGTCGACGACGGTGTCCACGAGGCCGCCGGTGGCGCGGACGACTGGAATCGAGCCGTAGCGGAAGGCATAGAGCTGGGTGAGGCCGCAGGGCTCGAACCGGCTCGGCACGAGCGTGATGTCGGCGGCGGCCTGCACGAGATGGGCGAGCCCCTCGTCGAATCCGATCACGACGTCCACCGTGCCCGGGAACGACGCCGCGGCCCGCCGCAGTGCGTCCTCGTACCACCGGCTGCCCGTGCCGAGCACGACGAAGTGGGCTCGGCCGCCGCCGGCCATCCGGCTGATCACCTCCACGACGAGCTCGACGCCCTTCTGCTCGGCGAGCCGGCCGACGAAGGCCACGAGCGGCCGGGCGTCGGGCGCCGCCCGACCCAGCCGCGCCGCGAGCGCCACGCGGGCCGCATACTTGCCGAGATCGACGTCGTGTTCGGAGTAGGCCCGCGGGATGTGCGGATCGTTCGCGGGATCCCAGGCCTGTGTGTCGATGCCGTTGACGATGCCGGTGAGCAGCTCGCTCCGGGCCGAGAGCACGCCCTCCAGGCCGCAGCCACCGGGCGACTGCTGAATTTCGCGGGCATAGGTCGGGCTCACGGTGGTGATCGCATCGGCGAACACGAGGCCGGTCTTGAGCAGGTTGAGCTGCCCGTAAAACTCCATCTGCTCCCAGTTGAAGTAGTGCCAGTCGATCCCGGTGAGGAGCATGTCCCACTGCCAGAACATGCCCTGGTAGGCCATGTTGTGGATCGTCATCACGGTCTTGGCATTGGCGACCGCGGGCCACGACTTGTAGAGCAGTTTGTGGTAGGCGGGCACGAGGCCCGTCTGCCAGTCGTGGCAGTGGATGATGTCGAACGACGTGGCCTGCCGCCCGGCGAGCTCGAGGGCCGCGCGGGAGAAGAAGATGTAGCGTTCGGCGTTGTCTGGATAGTCGTCCGGCGAGCCATACAGCCCGGGCCGGTCGTAGTAGTCGTCGTTGGCGACGAGGAACACGTCGCCACGGGCATTCGGGAGCCGGCACTTCAGAATCCGAGCCACCGGTCGCCGCGTGCCGATCGGCACCTCGAAGGCCAGGTCGGTGGGCTCGATGGGCAGCCCCTTCGCGAGGGCCTCGCGGTAGGCCGGGATGACGAGCGTGGTCTCGCAGCCGAGCCGGCCGAGCGCCTCGGGCAAGGCCCCGGCCACGTCGGCCAGCCCGCCCGTCTTGGCGAACGGCGTGGCTTCGCTGGCGACTTCGAGCACCCGCATCAAACCGGCCTCGTGGGCCCGGCACCGCGGCCACGCGCCGCCGGATGCTCTACTATAGATCGCAAATTCGACACGGTTTGCCAGCCGCTCGTTTCCCTCCCGCTGCGACCCCGTTCCCATGAGCCCGCTCATCAATCCCGCCGCCCTGTTCAAGCTCCGGCTCCCCTGCCCCCGGCGGGCGAAGCTCTGGCCGCCCGCGGCCACCCAGCTCGACGATGCCTGCCGGCTACCGTCGTTCGCGCCGCTGGCGGGCGTGCCCGACCTGCTCGAGCTCGCGATCGCCTGGAACGAAGGGGGCCTCGGCCTGCGGGCCGCGGGCCGCGGCTTGGGCAACGCCCGCTGGTGTCACCCCACCCGGCCCGAAGACAGCGACGGCCTCCACCTCTGGATCGCCACGCGGCCCACGGGGGAGAGCCATCGCGCCGGTCGGTTCTGCCGCCGGCTCGCGCTCCTGCCCACGGGCGGCGGCCGCCTCGCCGACAAGCCTGTGGCCGTCGTCGCCACGATCCCGCGGACGAGCGAGGTGCCGGCGCCGCTCCCCGAGGGCTCGATCCAGATCGAGTCGAAGCTGCTCGCCGACGGCTGGCAGCTAGAGGCCTTCATCGGAGCGGCCGCGCTGCCGGGCTGGGATCCGGCCGAGATTCCGCGGCTCGGGTTCTTCGTTGCAATGGTCGATCGACGGCTCGGCCGGCTGCCCTGCTTCGCGCCCCCGGAGTTTCCCTGGGACAGCGACCCCACGACCTGGGCGGAACTGGAACTGGTGGAGGACCGCACGGCCCGGTGATCGCCACTGCCTGTTCGCGGACGAGCCGAGGTCAGCCGCGGATCACGCGGTTGTGCTCGCCGAGCAGGATCACCGCTGGGGCGTGCGTGGCGGCGGCGGCGGCGTCCAGCCAGGCGAACGACATGATCGTAAGCCGATCGCCGGGGTTGCCCAGGTGGGCCGTCGCGCCGTTGAGTTCGATCGCGCCGGAGCCCGGCTTCCCATAGATCACGTAGGTTTCGAACCGCTCGCCGTTGGCGAGATTGCCCACGAGAATCCGCTCGTAGGGACGCAGCCCGACCCGCTCGGCGAGGTCGGCCGCGATCGTGAGGCTGCCCTCGTAATCGAGCGAGGCGCCCGTCACCGTGGCCCGGTGGATTTTCGACTTGAGCAGGCAGGTCAACATGGAGCCGTCAGTTTAGCCGACCGAGTGCCTCGCTGCACGCCGCCGCCCTGCTCATCCGGCGTCGCCGTCGGTGAACGGCTCGATCTCGACGGCCGCGGGGGGCAGGCTCTCGAGGAACACGCGGCCATAGGGCTTCGTGAGCATCCGCGGGTCCAAAATAACCACGGATCCCCGATCCGTATGCGTGCGGATCAGGCGGCCGAATCCCTGCTTGAGCTTGAGTACCGCCTCGGGCAGCTGATACTCGGCGAAGGCGTTGCCGCCGGCCTGCTTGATCGCCTCGATCCGCGCCGCCGTGAGCGGCCGGTCGGGCACGGCGAACGGGAGCTTCGTGATGATCACGTTCACGAGGCAGTCGCCGGGCAGATCGATGCCCTGCCAGAAGCCGTCGGTGCCGAGCAGCACGCTCCCCGGCCCCTCGCGAAAGTCCTCGAGCATCCGCGACCGGGGCAGGCCATCGGCCTGGCTCACGAGCCGGAAATCGCGCCGCACGCACCAGCCGGCCAGTTCGGCTCCCGCCTTCGCGAGCGCCGCGTGGCTCGTGAAGAGCACCATCGCCCGACCCTCGCTCCGCGCGACGTAGCGCTTGATCATCCGCACCACCGCGGCGTCGTAGGCCGCGCCGCTCGTCGGATCGGGGAGCCGATCGACGAGCACGAGCCGCGCCTGCCGTGGGTAGTCGTAGGGGCTGCCGAGCCGGCGGGTCAGCGCGGCGGGTGGCACGCCCAGCCGGCTGCGGAGAAAGGCGAAGCCGTCGGCGTCGGCCGGAGACTCGTCGTCGAATGACTCCGCGGCGCGTCGGGGCGGATTCACCGCCAGCGTGGCGCTCGCGAGCACGACGGTGCCCACGCGGTCGAAAAGTTCGCGCCGCAGCGTGCCCGCCACGTCCACCGGCGCGCTGGAGAGCGTGAGCCGCTCGCGGCCGCGGCGCGAGCGACGCGACTCCACCCACCACACGCTCCCGGGCTCCCCCTGCTTGAGCCACACGTTGACGGCCGCCGCATGGAGCGTGAGCCGATCGGCGAGCGATTCGAGGTCATGGCGCTCCGCCTCGTTGGCCAACCCGTCGGCCGCGTTCCGCAGCTTGCGCGCGAGCGACATGAGCGGCTCGCCGAGTGTGTCGTCCACGAGGCCCGGCTTTGGCACCCGCCACGGCGGCTCGCCCCGCAGGGCGAGCGCCTCGCGAACGTCATCGAAGAAGTCGTCCGCGGCCCGCCGACAGCGGCGGACGTCGGGCTCGAGATCGTGCATCCGATAGTGGGCCAGCAGTCCCTTCTGCGACCGCTCGTTCCAGAGCTTCGAGAGCACGCGGTCGATGCCGCTGCTCGACACGCCGATGCCGAGGTGCTCGCTGGCCACCGATTCGATCGTGTGGGCCTCATCGAACACGACCAGATCGTGGTCGGGGAGGAGCTTTGCCCCGGCCCGCCGCACGGCGAGGTCGGCGAAGTAGAGGGCATGGTTCACCACGAGCACCTGCGCATGGGCCATCCGCCGCCGGGCGGCGTAGTAGTGACACTGCCGATGCGTGGGGCAAGCCCGGCCCATGCAGTTGCCGGAGTCGCTGGCGATCTCGTCCCACACACTCGGCCGCGGCACGACGTCAAGGTCGGCGAGCGAGCCGTCGCCCGTCCGCTTGGCCCAGGCGGCCAGTTCAAGCAGCTCGGCCCGCTCCTCGTCGTCGGGAAACAGGCTCCCTGACCGCTCGAGGGCAAGCTGCAGCCGCCGCAGGCTCACGTAGTTGCTCCGCCCCTTCACGAGCACGGCCGAGAACTCCCGCGGCATCACCGCCGCCACGAGCGGGATGTCCTTCGTGAGCAGCTGCTCTTGGAGCGCGATCGTGTGGGTGGAGATCACGACGCGGCGCTGCCGCGGCCGGGGCGTCGTGCTGCCGCTCTCGGTGGCGGGCTCGCCGTCGAAGTCGTCGTCCTCATCGGCGGCAGCCACCGGGGCGGGCGCGGCCTCGGCCTGATCGGCGGTGACCGCGAGCACGGCCGGCACGAGATAGGCGAGGCTCTTGCCGACGCCGGTGCCCGCCTCGACGACGGCATGCCGACGCTCGGCGATCGCCTGCGCCACGACCGCCGCCATCTCCTGCTGCTCGGGCCGCGACTCCCAGCCCGCGAGCCGGACCGCGAGCCGCCCGCCGGGCGCCAGGAAATCGTCGGGCGTCAGCGGCGTGGTCATCGCCGAGAGTGTAGCCGACGGCATGGTAGGATTGGGCCGCGCGAGGATCGCCTCGCCGCATCCAGCAGCATCGCATCGGAGGAGCGTCACGTGCCGTCACCGCAGTCCCACGACCATGCCGCACCGGCCGCCGGCGCCGCCAAGGCCTGGGGAGGCGTGTTCCGCGAGCCGACCGACAAGCGGGTCGAGGCGTTCTCGGAGAGTGTGTCGTTCGACCGCCGGCTGGCCGATGACGACATCGACGGCTCGATCGCCCACGCCCGGATGCTCGCGGCCTGTGGCCTGATGAGCGTGCAGGAGGCCGACACGATCGCCCACGTGATGGAAGACATCCGGGAGGAGATTCGGGCCGGGCGGTTCGAGTTCACCGCCGCCAAGGAGGACATCCACCTGCACATCGAGTCGGCACTGACGGCCCGGCTCGGCGACACCGGCCGCAAGCTCCACACGGCCCGCAGCCGCAACGACCAGGTGGCCACCGACCTGAGGCTCTATTGCCGGCGGGCGATCGACCGGCTCGACCGCGGCCTGGCCACGCTTCAGGCGGCGTTCCTCGGGCTCGCCGAGCGGGAGCAGGGCCTCGTCATCCCCGGCTACACCCACCTGCGGCGGGCCCAGCCCGTGCTCGCGGCCCACCAGCTGCTGGCCTGGTGCGAAAAGCTCGGCCGCGACCGCGAGCGGCTGGCCGACTGCCGCAAGCGGACGAACGTCCTGCCGCTCGGCTCCGGCGCGATCGCCGGCACGAGTCTGCCGATCGACCGCGAGCACGTGAAGGAGGCGCTCGGCTTCGACGCCGTCGCCGCCAACAGCCTCGACGCGGCGAGCGACCGCGACTTCGCCTGCGAGCTGGCGTTCGTGATCTCGCTCACCGCCGTGCACCTCTCGCAATGGGCGGAGGAGTGGATCCTCTATAGCACGCCGGAATTCGGGTTCGTGGCGCTCCCGGAGGGCTTTTGCACCGGTAGCTCCATCATGCCGCAGAAGATCAATCCCGACGTGCTCGAGCTCGTCCGCGGCAAGAGTGCCCGGGCAATCGGCAACGTGCAGGCCCTGCTCGTGCTGCTCAAGGGGCTTCCCACCGCCTACAACCGCGACCTCCAGGAAGACAAGGAACGGATCTTCGATTCGATCGACACGCTGGAGGCCGTGCTCGGTGTGGCGGCGCCGCTGGTGGCGGGCACCCGGTTCGACCGCGAGCGGATCGCCGCCTCGCTCGACCGCGGCCATCTCGACGCCACGAGCCTGATGGAGGCATTGATCGCCGCCGGCGTGCCGCAGCGGACGGCCCACGAGCTGGTGGGGCACCTCGTCCGCACGGCGATGACCCGGGGCGTGGCCCTCTCCGACTTGGCCGACGAGGAGTTTGCCAGGGAATACCCCGGCTGGAATGCCGCGCTGCGGGCGGCCCTCGGTCCGCACAACGCCGTCGAGCGAATGGTGAGCCAGGGCTCCACCGCCCCGGCCTCGGTTGCCGCCCAGCTTGCCGCCTGGCGCGAGCGGCTGGCAGGGCTGACCTGACCGCCGAAGCCGCAGGCATGGAGCCGCCTCGTTGCGCGGGAGCCCGCAGGGCTTGTAGCCGCGGAGTGGCACTCTGCGGAATCCGGGTCGCCATGTCGTTCGGCCACCACAGTGCCGGTTGGTTGACCGCCGTGTGCAGACTGCCAGTCTGCACCTACGGGCCCGCACACGACCCTGCGGCTTCGGGGGTTTGGGCGACCCCCGAGCGAGTTGTCTTGCGCGGCGGCGGCGACTCCATCGGTGCACGGTCGATTGTCGACGGAGAGGGCGGGGAGGCTGCGCGCGCAGCCTGATCACCCCCCGGAGGCCGGACCGTGCAGTGGCAAACGCTCATGCTGGTGGCGGCGGCAGTTGGCTGCGCCGCCACCACGAACGCTGCCGATCCTCCGCGGCGGCTGGATCCGTTGCAGCAGGCGGTGATCGATTCGCTGGCCGCGCCGCGGCGGACGTCTCCGGCCGACTGCTTCGAGGCGGCGGTGCGGTGCGCTGAGGTGGACGTTGCCGACGTCGCCCACGACTACTTCCGGAGATTCGTCGCCGCGGTGGGGGACGATGAGCAGGTGCGGTTCCAGCTCTTCGCCGATCTCGGCGATGCCGTCGACGCCGGCCGGCTGGGCCGCCTGGAGCGAACACTCGCGGGCCGCGACCCGGCCGCAGGAAAGATCATCGGCGCGATCCGCGCGGCGGCCGCGATCCGCCGCCGCGATCCCGAGCGGCTCGCGGCAGCGGCGGCCGGGCTGGGGAGCCCGAACGCGCGAGAGCGACTCGCCGCCGCCGACCGCCTCGCTGCCGCCCAAGAAGACGCCCTGCCCGTGCTGGCCGATGTGCTGCAATCGGCTCCCGCACAGAGTCGGCCGGTGGTTGCCGCCCGGCAGCTCGTCGCGGCGGTCGGGCCGGCCGCCCGGCAGCCGCTGCTCGCCTGGCTCGGCTCCGACGACGTGGCCCACTGGGCCGGCGCGATCGAGGCACTCGCCGCCAGCGGCGCCGCCGACGTTGACGACTTCCTGTTCGCCCCCGCCCTCGTGGAGAACACGCCGCCGGCTGCTCGCGATGCCGCCGTGCGCCGACTCGGTGGCGAACCGTCTCGGGACGCCGCGCTCGCCCGGCTGGCGGCGCGGCTCGACCGCACGCTCGCCCCCGAGTCACTGCCGCCGATCGACGAGCTCTGTCTAGAGCCGGTCACGAAGCCGGAGGACGCGGCGGGGGCGCTCGGTGGCACGCTCACCGGCACGGTCGAGCGGTATGCGTGGAATCCCGAGGTCCGGCGGATCGTGCGGCAGCGGATGTCGCCCCGCGAGGCTCGGGCCGCGGAGGCGGCCCACATCGCCCGCGATCTGATCGCACTCGGCGTGCGCGACCCCCACGCGATCCGTCTCGTGCTGCTTGCTCAGCTGGAGAGCCTGCTCGTCGTGGCCGGTCGCGATGGCGCGACGGCCGACACGATTCCGCCTGCCAGCCTGCGGCAGCCCCTCACGCCCCCCGATGGCTTCGACCCCGACACAGCCATCACGGTGGCCGAGATGGCGATCACGCACGGCCTGTTCGAGGCGGCGGCGGCGGCCTGCCGCAGCCTCGTGCCCCCGGACGCCGCGGCCCGGCGTGGCCTGCTCTCACCCGCGGCCCGCAAGACGCTCGTGCAGGCGCTCGCCGTGCCCGATGCCGGCCTGCAGTGCGCCGCGGCCACGGCCCTCGCCACGGCGGGGGGCGATCCTCCCTATCCCGGCTCGAGCCGCGTGGTGGACGTGCTCCGGCATGCCGCCACCGCGACGGGCCGCGACGTGGCAATCGTGGTGCATCCCGAGGAGGTCATCCGCTCTGAACTCGCCGCCGACGTCAGCCGCTTCGGATACGACGTGGTGCCGGTCGCGACGGGGCGGGAGGCGGTCGTCGTGGCCCACGAATCGGCCGACACGACGCTCGTGCTGCTCGCCGCCCGCAGCATCGCTCCCACGCCGATCGAGACGGTGCAGCACCTTCAGCGCGGCTGGCCCGGCGAGGTGCCGCCGGTGCTCCTCGTCGTCGATCCGCTCGACGACGGCCGCGGATGCTTTCTGACGCAGCTGACCCTGAAGTTTCGGGACTTCAACGGCGTGGGCATCGTCGATCGACTCGACAGCTTCTTCGAGGCCACGCCGGCCCCGGCGACGGACGGGGCGGTCGGCCCCCGGTTCCCCGATGCACTGGCGCAGGCGGCGGGACCGCAGGCCGTCGATCCGGCGGCCCGTTCCCGGACCCGCGCGGCGCGGCGTGCCCGCGGCCGCGAGGCGGCGGCCCTCCTCCAGCAGATGGCCGACCGCGGCTGGGAGGTGGCCAGACCCGGCGATCAGCCCCGCAGCATCGTGGCGGCACAGTACAATCGTGACGATGCTGCTGCAGCCCGGCCAACCCGCTGACGACCCGTCCACGCCCCCGATCCGCGGCCTGATCGGCTCGGGCCCCGCGATGCGGGAGGTGTATGCGACGACCCGGCGGGTGGCGGCCTCGAATGCCTCGGTGCTCCTGCTCGGCGAAACGGGCACGGGCAAGGAACTGATCGCGAAGGCGATTCACGAGCTTTCGCCGAGGGGCACCGGCCCGTTCGTCCGCGTCAACTGCGGCGCGCTCTCGGAGAGCCTGCTGGAGAGCGAACTCTTCGGCCACGTCCGCGGGGCCTTCACCGGGGCCGTCGCCAACCGTGCCGGCCGGTTCGAGGCGGCTCACACCGGCACGATCTTTCTCGACGAGATCAACTCCACCACGCCGAAGCTGCAGGTGAAGCTCCTGCGGGTGTTGCAGGAGCGGGAGTTCGAGCGGGTGGGCGACACCGAGACCGTGCGGGTGGACACACGGGTGATCGCCGCAAGCAACCGCGACCTGCTCGACGAGGTGGCCAAGGAGGCGTTTCGCGAGGATCTCTACTACCGGCTCAACGTGGTGCCGATCCACCTTCCGCCGCTGCGGGCCCGTCGTGACGACATTCCCCTGCTGCTCGCCCACTTCCTCGACATCTACAACAACGAGAACGACCGCTACGTCACCCACATCGACAAGGCGGCCCTCGACTCGCTCGTGAAGTACCACTGGCCGGGCAACGTCCGCGAGCTCCAGAACGTGGTCGAGCGGTGCGTGGTGATGGCGCCGGGCGACGAGATCACGCTCGACCTCCTGCCCGCCGCGATGCGGGGCGAGAAGACGGCGGCCGCTGCATCCCTGCCTGGCCGCGGCGGCGATCTCGACAGCCTCGCCCGCGACCTCGTCGAGCAGGGCATGACGACGGCCGGCCCCGACGACGACAACCTCTTCGACCGGGTGGTGAGCCGCGTGGAGCGGGAGCTGATCGCCCAGATGCTCGCCGCCTGCGGCGGCGTGCAGCTCAAGGCCGCCGCCCGCCTCGGCATCAACCGCAACACGCTGCGAAAGAAGCTCCAGGAGCACGGTCTCGAGGCCGACGGGGAGTAAATGAGGCGGTTGCACATCACAGCGCCGTGAGGGGCTGCCCATGCCCCGAGAGCCGGCGTATGCCGCCGAGCGCAGCCAGGATGGTGAAGCGAGGGCGGCATCCGAGCGAGCGGAGGACAGGATGTCCGTAGCGAGCGTCCGGCGATGGGGCGTGGGCAGCCCCGAACCGGAATCACACCTCCGCCATGTCGCGGGCGTGATAGCTCGACCGCACGAGCGGGCCGCTCGCCACTTTCTTGAATCCCATTTGTGTTGCGATCGCGCCCAGTTCGTCGAACTCCTCGGGCGGCACGTACCGCTCCACGGGGAGCGACTCAAGCGTCGGCTGGAGGTATTGGCCGAGTGTCAGGAAATCGACGCCGTGGTCCAGGAGATCGGCAAACACGTCGAGCAGCTCGTCCCGCGTCTCGCCGAGCCCGAGCATCAGCCCGCTCTTCGTCTTCACGTCGGGCATGATCCGCTTGGCATCCGCGAGCAGCTGGAGCGTCCAGGCGTAGACGCTCTTGCGACCACGGACCGTGCGGTAGAGCCGCGGCACCGTTTCGGTGTTGTGGTTGAACACATCGGGCTTCGACTCCATGAGCCGCTCGAGCGCCCCTTCCTTGCCAATGAAGTCGGGCACGAGCACCTCGACGGCCGCGCCGGTCGCGGCCCGCACGGCCTCGACGGTGCGCCGGAAATGCTCCGCGCCGCCGTCGGGCAGGTCGTCGCGGGTGACGCTCGTGATCACCACGTGCTTGAGACCCAGCCGCCGGGCCGCCTCGGCCACCCGCTCCGGCTCGTCCTGCTCGAGCGTCTCCGTCTTTCCCTTGGGCACGGAGCAGAAGCCGCAGGGCCGGGTGCAGACGTTGCCAAGGATCATGAACGTCGCCGTCTTCTGCGACCAGCATTCGAGCCGGTTGGGACACTTGGCCGACGAGCAGACCGTTTCGAGATTCAACTCGGCGATCAGCCCAGCCGTTTCGCCGTGGCCGCCGCCGGTGCCCAGATTCTGCCGCAGCCACGGCGGCAGCCGGCGCACGGCCGGCGGCGCGGCGGCGGCGACGTCACCGATGATGGGGAGCGAGAGCGACGACGGGGATGGACTGCTATCCGACACGGCTCACGGCCTCCATGGTGCGGGCTGCGACGACAGGAACGGGCACGGGAAACCCCGACTGGATGCTCGTCCGCGTGAAGCCGAAGGCATCGCCCACCTGCTGCACGATCGCGGTCCGCACGTCCTGCGGCCGCACCTTTCGCTGCAGGTCGGCCTGCACCGACCCCATGGTACGCGTCGGCAGGCCGGCGGCGAATGGCGACCGCGGAACGGCCTGCACGGCGTCGAGCGGCTCGAATCCAGGGCTGACGTTCACGAAGGCTCCGTGCCGCACCACGCCCCGCCGCACCGTCACGCCGACAGCCGCCAGCAGTCCGGTGCGGCCGAAGACGCCGGGCACGCCCGGATGCCGAATCGGGCCGCACCGCACCTGCCGCAGCGCGGCCTCCAGGCCGGCCTCGAGTCGCGCGAGGTAGCCTCCGACGTCGTGCCAGGAGAGGCCGAGGTCTTCGAGCGTCGCGAACAGCGAGACGCACACCTGCCCCGGCCCGTGAGGCACGGCGCCGCCGCCGCGGCCGACGAACCGCAGCGTCAGTCGGCGCTCGCGAAGCTCGTCATCGGTGAGCTGCACATCGGCCCTCGAGCCGAGACGGCCGATCGTGATCACCGGCTCGAGTTCATGCACGAGCAAGGTCGGTGGCCGGCCACCGGGCTCCGACACTTCCCAGGCGAGCCGCTCGCCCATCGCGAGCGCGGCATCGAGCGAGAGCCGCCCGGCGAGCCAGGCCGCGAGCGGTCGGCGACCGCGGGCCGCGGCGCCATGGGGGGAAGACGGTTCGGGAAACGCAGCGGTCATGTCGTCGTTGTACCACGCGAACAAAGGCTGCGAACCAAACCGCCGTGAGGGGCTGCCCATGCCCCGAGAGCCGGCGTATGCCGCCGAGCGCAGCCAGGATGGCGGAGCGAAGGCGGCATCCGAGCGAGCGAAGAACAGGATGTTCGAAGCGAGCGTCCGGCGACGGGGCGTGGGCAGCCCCGAACTCTCGCCACAGGAGGTCGACCCGCGGAGAGCGAGAAGGGCCTGCGGTGCCGAGCGAGCGGACCACGGCGTGACCGGGCTACCGCGCGGCGTATTCGTCGAGCAGCGACTCGATCCGCCCGAAGACGTCGGCCATCTGCTCGGCGTCGGGCAGGAGCGTGACGCGGAAGTGGTCGCGATACGGCACGTTGAAACTCGACCCAGGGGCCACGAGCACGTGCTTCCGCTCCAGGAGGTCGAGCGCGAAGGCCTGGTCGTCGAATGCCTCGACGCCGCCCGGCAGGCGGTCGGCATGCACCTTCACGAAGGCATACATCGCCCCCTGCGGCGGCACGACGGAGAGATACTTGCTCCGCCGCACGGCGTCGAGCACCGCGGCCCGCGTCGCGTACAGGCGGCCACCGGGCTTCGTGAGATCGACGATCGACTGATAGCCGCCGAGCGCCGTCTGCACGGCATATTGCCCGGGCACGTTCGAGCAGAGCCGCAGGCTGGCCAGCAGCTCGACGGCCTGGATGTAGTCGCGGGCATGCTCCCGCTCACCCGAGAACACGAGCCAGCCCACTCGCAGGCCGCAGGCCCGGTAGACCTTGCTCAAGCCGCCGAACGACAGGCAGAGCAGCGAGTCGTCGAGGCTCGCCGCCGGCACGAACTCCGCGCCATCGTAGAGCATCTCGTCGTAGATCTCGTCGGCGCAGAAGACGAGGTGCCGCTGTCGGGCGATGTCGGCGAGGGCCGCGAGTGTCTTCCGCGGATAGACGGCGCCAGTGGGGTTGTTGGGGTTGATGACCACGAGGGCCCGCGTTCGCGGCGTGACGAGCCGCTCGACCTCGACCGGGTCGGGCACGAAGCCCCGCTCGGGCCGGCAGGGATAGTGCACCGCCTTCGCGCCGTGGATCACCACGCTCGCCGTCCAGAGCGGGTAGTCGGGGCTCGGCACGAGCACCTCGTCGCCGGGGTTCAGGAGTGCCCGCATCGCGAGCATGATCAATTCCGACACGCCGTTGCCGATGAACACGTCGTCGGCGGTGACGTCCATCACCCCGCGGCTCTGCTGCTGCATCACCACGGCCTCGCGGGCCGCGAAGATCCCCTTCTGGTGAGAGTAGGGATCGGCCTGGTGGAGGTTCTCGACGACGGCCACCCGCATCGACCCCGGCATCCGAAACCCGAAGGCGCCGGGATTCCCGATGTTGAGCTTCACGATCTCGTGTCCCTCCCGCTCGAGTTGCTCGGCGCGGCGGGCGAGCGCCCCGCGGATCTCGTAGCGGACGTCGTGCAGGTGCTCGGAGGAGCGGAGAGGAGGCAGGCTCATGACAGGCACGATACGGCGGAGGGGAAAGTCTTCAAG
>Ga0315902_10007987_pt1 | contig 14370 bp, 14 predicted proteins | sample LakEriMetagenome_9_FD_203523 | JGI IMG/M metagenome (GOLD analysis project Ga0315902, IMG submission 203523) | Freshwater fungal communities from buoy surface, Lake Erie, Ohio, United States - Buoy 12 MA117 | ecosystem: Environmental > Aquatic > Freshwater > Lake > Lake biofilm | place: USA... | reverse complement strand
GGTATGTGATGGCAACGTAGCAAACCTAGATGCCACTTCGAACAATGCAACCGCCTACCAGTGGTCGACCGGTGCCACTTCACCCTCTATCAACCCCACAGCTGCCGGATTGTATCTGGTTACCGTTTCCTTCCAGAACTGCCTCAGCGAGGATTCAGTTCGTGTAACTGTACTTCCTTACCCTGATGCTCCGAATGTAGCCTGTAATCCCGGTTCTGGTAATTTCAAGTACATCTTTGTATGGAGTGCCGTCAATGGTGCCGACAGCTATGAAGTAAGTGAAGACGGTGGCGCAACCTGGATTCCTGCAAACCAGGGTGGAGGCAACGCAACTTCACACGGCGTAAATGCAAACCTGAGCGGATTCCTGGTGCGCGCTGTAGACGCTGACGTGCCCTGCAGCCCAGGTCGTAATTCTGATCCTGCACCCTGCGAAATCGAAATCCCGAACATCTTCACACCGAACGGTGATGGTCCTGCACTGAACGAATATTTCTACATCAAAAACATCGAGCAATACCCGAACAACACGGTTCAGATTTTCAACCGCTGGGGCAAGGAAGTATTCAACGGCAGTGGATACAACAACGACAACGTCAAGTTCGACGGTAAAGACCTTCCTGACGGCGTATACTTCTACATCATCGACCTTGCTGATGGCAAAGAGGCCAAAGCAGGAAGCGTGACGATTCACCGTTGATCGGTCAACCCATCAGAAAGACACCCTGGATATTCAAACATCCAGGGTGTTTTTTTGAAACAAGTGTGATTTGGATGTACCGCCGTTTAGCCGCATCTTCGCACATACTATGAAAGTCAGTGAACACCTAAAACAGAATGTGGGGCGCACCCTTTTTTCCATCGAGGTGCTACCGCCGCTCAAGGGCCGCAACGTGCAGGAGATTTTCGGTGCAATTGACCCTTTGCTGGAGTTCGATCCCAAGTTCATTGACGTAACCTACCACCGTGAAGAGTATGTGTTCAAGAAACGTCCGGATGGCCTTCTAGAGAAGAAATCCGTTCGCAAGCGTCCCGGCACGGTTGGCATCTGTGCAGCTATCATGACCAAATACGGTATTGATGCAGTGCCGCACATCATTTGCGGAGGTTTTTCACGCGATGAAACGGAAAACGCGCTGATTGATCTTTCGTTCCTGGGAATCGACAACGTGTTGGTGCTTCGTGGTGATTCCATTAAAAGCGAGGGAAAATTTGTTCCGGAGCCGGATGGAAACGCCTACGCAATCGATCTGCTCAAGCAGGTTGTGTCGATGAACAGCGGCCATTACATTGACGATGAACTGCAAGGTGTAGCTCCCACCGATTTCTGCATCGGCGTTGCCGGTTACCCCGAAAAACATTTTGAATCCCCTAGCCTCCGCACCGATTTGAAATACCTCAAAGCCAAGGTGGATGCCGGAGCAGACTACATCGTGACACAGATGTTTTTTGACAACAGCAAGTTTTTCGCCTTCGTAGAAGCCTGCCGTGCGATGGGCATCACCGTTCCGATTATCCCCGGAATCAAGGTAATGACGGGCAGAAAGCAGTTGAGTGTTTTACCCAGCGTGTTTCACATCGATATTCCACATGACCTTGAAGATGCGGTGGAAGCGTGCAAGTCCGATGAAGCTATCAAAGAAGCGGGCATAGAATGGGCCATCACCCAATGCCGTGAACTGAAGGCAGCCGGAGTTCCCTGCATCCATTTTTACACCATGGGTAATTCCGATACCTGCAGGCGGGTGGCAAAAAACGTCTTCTGATTTAAAGCCGCACCACCAGCCCGATCCCACCATCGAGGCCGCCCGTTTCCAGTGTGCCAGTGAATCCGTTCAGGTTTTGCGCCTGCCCATCGATCCGGAAAGCGTCCAACTTGAAGTTGTGGCTATCCAGTCCGAGGTGAACATTCAAACCCAGGCGGGAGGTGAAAAAAACGAGTGTCCCGGTGGCGAGCCGGTACCCTCCTCCTCCGTAATCGGCTTCGGAAATTACCTGGGTGAGCGTATTGGTTTCACGTAGCTGCAATCGCGCCGTATTGAGCCCAATTGAAACATACCACCTGAACTGCTCCCGGGCGATGAGACTATATTCTGCCGTTAGACCAATCACTGCAAATCCGTTGCTTTTTCCTTCTGCACTGTCGGGTTCGTACAGATAGGAACCGAATTTGAGGTCAAGACCGGCATTAAATCGCTTGTTGAAGGCATAACGCACCTCGATCGGGAGGTGAAGCGTTGCTGCTGCATCCTCTTCAGTCGAGGTGAATCTTACACCATTTGAAAATGAATACGTAAGGGTGCTTCGTGTACCATAAACTGCAAATCCGCCGCCGGCACGAAGTTGAATCCGGGGCTCGTCCTGAGCGGTTACAGGCTGAACTACCAAGAGTAGCATTATTGCGACCAGAAAGTGGTGAAGGAACCGATTCATGCATTCAAAAATAAAGGGATTGGTGATGCAGGGCTGACTTCATCGGATTACCTTTGCACCAACCCCTTAAGGCATGAAATTCGGCGTTGTCATCTTCCCAGGCTCCAATTGCGACCAGGATCTGATTCATGTGGTACGAGACATCATGGGTAAGCCCTGCGAACCACTTTGGCACAAAGACCACTCCCTTCGCGGTTGCGATTTCATCCTGTTGCCGGGCGGGTTTTCCTATGGTGACTATCTGCGTAGCGGTGCCATCGCCCGCTTCTCGCCTATCATGCAGGAGGTAATCGAATTCGCCGACAAGGGAGGTTTCGTGTTCGGAATTTGCAACGGATTCCAAATTCTGACCGAATCACGCCTGTTACCCGGTGCTTTACTTCACAACCGGAACCACCAGTTCATTTGCAAAAACGTCAGCCTGCGCTGCGAGACGGACGAATCGTTCATCACCTCCAAGCTCAAGGTCGGACAACGTCTCACCATTCCCATCGCACACGGCGAAGGGCGCTTCCATTGTGACGCAGAAACACTGACATCCTTGCAGGATAACCGTCAGATCCTATTCCGCTACTGTGATGAACAGGGCGAAGTCACTGATGCAGCAAACCCCAATGGGGCCCTAGACAATATTGCAGGAATCTGCAACAAGGGACGCAATGTATTCGGAATGATGCCGCACCCGGAGCGCTGTAGTTCATCCCTACTTGGGAATACAGACGGAAAATTGATTTTCGATTCGATTCTGAATACCGTACTGGCCTAAGCCTGCGAATCCCTATTTCTTATAGAAGTTCATCTCATCGATGTACTGCATCACGCTTTCGGGCAACATATACCGTACATCCTTGCCATCGCGAATCGCATTCCGGATGAAACTGGCGGATATCTCCATGAGCGGTGCATCGATCATGCGTACCGAAGGATGATTTCGGAATTCCCCTCCATCGTGACCGGGTCGTGGATAAACCAGGATACCATGATGTTCCAGGATGACTGCATAATCCTTCCAGCGAGATAAACTTTCAAGGCTATCAGCGCCCATGATCAGCGAAAAGCGGTGCCCGGGGTACTGCTCCTGTAAATGGGCGAGAGTAACAACCGTATAGGACGGCTTGGGTAAATCGAATTCAATGCGCGAGACCCGCAAACGACGATAATCGCCGATTGCATTCTCTACCAGCCGAAGTCGATGATGATCTGGCAGCAGACTACCCAATGGCTTCAGTGGATTGTGCGGTGTAACAACCATCCATACCTGATCCAAACCGGCGAACTCGGCCATGTAACCGGCAATTACCATGTGCCCGTTGTGGACAGGATTGAACGAACCGAAGTAGAGCCCGATATGCATGGCGTTTGTATCTGTTATTCGGCTTCCTCGGGATCAGGAATTTCATCCGCAAGAAACTGGCGGACGAGCTGCTCGGCTTCCGCTTGTGCCTTATCAAGATCCGAGTTAACAATCACATGGCTGAAACGAAATGCCGATTGCATCTCCTTCTCCGCTTTACCGAGTCTGCGCATGAGCGAATCTTCGGTCTCGGTAGCACGCGTCACCAAACGGCGATGCAACTCATCAATCGAAGGCGGCATTACAAACACATCCAAGAGCCGCGGTCCGAAATGCTTCTTGATCTGAAGACCGCCAACGACATCCACATCGAAGAGAGCAATATTTCCATCATCAAGAATTCGATCGACCTCCTCCTTTAACGTTCCATAAAACCGCCCTGGATAGACTTCCTCAGACTCGAGAAAATCACCATTACCAAGCCGGGAACGAAAGTCCGATTCGGTCAGAAAAAAATAATCGCGACCATGTACTTCATTGTCGCGACGTGGTCGTGTCGTAGCAGAAATACTGAACCGCATGGAAGGAAACACCTTCATGAGGTGGTGCACGATGGTGGTTTTACCGCTTCCGCTAGGTCCGCAAAACAGCACCAGCCGGTGACTGAAACTCGGATTCGTTTTCACAGGATGTTGGCGAGCTGTTCCTTTATTTTTTCAAGCTCATCTTTCATTTCAACTACGATACGTTGTATCGAAGCATCATTCGCTTTGGAACCGATGGTATTGATTTCCCGACCGATTTCCTGAGCAATGAAACCGAGCTTTTTACCATTCGCCTCCGGACTATCCATAGCCGTGCGGAAATAGTCGATGTGGCTACGCAACCGGACTTTCTCCTCCGAAATGTCGAGTTTTTCGATGTAATAGATAAGCTCCTGTTCAAAGCGGTTTCGGTCGATGCTGGCCTGGTCCTGCACTTCGAGCAATCCACGTTCGAGCCTTGCACGAACCGATGCCACACGCGTATGTTCTGATTCTTCCAGGCGTACAACAGCCTGAAGAATGGTACTGATTCGGGATGAAAGATCGGTCTGCAAAGTACGGCCTTCGTTGTCGCGGAACGCATTGAACTTGCCCACTGCGGAAGCAATGAGCGACTGAAGCTCGGTCCATTGCGCTGTGTCGGCCTCTGTCCGGTCTGTATTCATCACAGCAGGCATCTTCAGAATGATGTCGAATAGGTTGACATCACTGAGGTGATATTCTTTGCCAATGGATGACAACTCATTGAAATAGGCATCGAAGATGTCGCGGTTGATACTGCTCCTACGCGCCAAATCGTTATTCTCGATCGTAACGACAAGATCTGCTTTCCCACGTTCGATCTGCTTGCCGAGATCGGCTCGCAATTCCAGTTCGCGGTCACGAAAATTCAGTGGAAGGCGAAGGTTCAGCTCAAGAAACTTGCTGTTGAGTGAACGGATTTCGACAGAGACAGACTGCCCGCCGACCTGGCCCTTGGCATTTCCGTAACCGGTCATCGATCGTACCATAGTGATTTAATTAGGGACAAAGGTATGCGAAAGGGCTTAGCGGGACCTTAGGGCTTCTGTGATTGATTTACTGCCGCTTGTGCAGTTGTCAATCGTACGCCGGCAAGAATCAGTATTCCACAGATGAGGTGTAACAGGTGCGGAGTGTCTTTGCCAAGGAGGATGGAAAATCCTACAGCCAACAGGGGCTGCAGGTAAATATACACGCTAACAATTCCGGGAGAAAGTTCTTGAAGCGCAAGGGTGTTAAACAGATAGGCGAAAAATGTCGTTCCAATAACGACAAAAACGGTCGACCACCAGATTTCAGACGTAAAGGTGTTCCAGTTGATCGCCTGAAATTCACTCCACCCAAAGGGCAATACCAGTAGACTTCCAAATGCAAAAACCACCGCCATGATGGTCAGTGGATGATACTTACGCATCAGCGGAATGACCATGACCAGATACACGGCATAAGAGAATGAATTGATCAGAATGCAAAGGTCGCCAAGCGGATTACCTGAACCCGAAGCAGCAAGGTGCCCGAACTGTATCAGCAAGGTTGCACCGGTGAGTCCGGCGAGTACGCCAATCGCTTTTCGCAGGGTGATGCGCTCTCTCAAGTACCAGGAAGAGAGCAAGAGAACAAAAAGGGGATTCGTAACCATGATCAGTCCGGAATTGATGGGACTGGTCAGTGATAAGCCTTTGAAAAACAAGAGTTGATTTACAGCAACACCAAAAACAGCGCAAAGGAAAAGCCGAAACAGATCACGTTTCTCGATGCGCTCTCGTCGAAACAGGAAGGCGACGATTGAGAACAGAAATGCACTCACCACCACGCGAATCACGATGAAGCCGAAGGGCCGGATAAATTCAGGCATGACCGATTTGGCAATCGAATAATTCGCTCCGTAAATGATATTGGCTATCAGGACCGCCAAATGCGCCGCCAGATTCCGGTTCATCTCAAGGCGTTTGCGGCAGCTTCGACCACCGCGGCTGCATTTCCGATAAAAATGCGGTCACCGGCAATAACCACGGGGCGCTTTAAGAATGTATATTCCTCCAAAAGCAATTTTCGATAATCGGACTCGCTCAAATCACGCTCATGCAATCCCATCAGACGGTATTTACGCGCTGTTTTACTGAAGAGTGCGGCATAGGATCCAGACAACTTACACAAGTAGTCGAGTTGCTCGGGTGTAATTGGATTGGTTTTGATTTCCTGCAGCTCGACATCGGAAGATAGGTTGAGCGTGGAAAGAATGCGGCGATTGGTGTCGCAGGTGGCGAGGTGATAAATCTTCTTCATCGGACGGGTGATCCATTTCGCTGGTTAAGTAGTGAATCGAGCGTACCCAAGTCGTCGTTTCGAATCAAGGCAGAAAACTCCGACATATGGATCTTACGACCCTGCTCATCGGTATCAACCAAGGTAATGCATCGGAATGGAAAAGAAACCGTACTGATGCGCAAGCGGTCGGTAACTAGCATGTACGCGTTGCGAATAGTGACGCGGCGTTCCACAACTTCAATTCGCGCCGGAGCACCCTTCTTCGCCGATCGCTCACTCATGTAAGCCTGAATTCCCTGCAGGTTCCAGTCTTCCTCCGGATCGGACCCGAGCAATCGCCCCTCGGAATGAAACAAGTGCACAACTAATGCTGAATCGCCCCTGGCAATGCCAGCATACAGGCTGTCAACAATCGCAAGATTGGTATCGGCTTCAACGTTGCTATTCTTATCCAGGACAAGCTTCTTCTCCATGATTCGTTCTGTTGAATCTGTACAGGAAGAAACGATTACCAGGGCCAGTAAAACCAGAACACGTCCCATGGTGTGAATGCTATATATCATACGCATTTATAATCCCGTGTTAGCTTGCAAGCGGAACAGCAAGGGGCGCGAAGGAGCTGCATCATTATGGAATGGCGCGACCTGCAGATTCATAAACCAAAGTCCATCTTCGATTTCATCTCCAACATACACGAGTTCAGAAATTGTGCAAGCGGTACGCGGCGCACCGGGCCAGTTCCAGAATGCACGGTGAGCCAGCAATCGACCCTGGTCTTCCTCCCGGTCCACAGAGGGTAAATCGATGAGCAAGTGTTTCACGCCAGCATCACGGAGAAAAGCAGCTGCAGCAGCTTCCATGTAGGCAGGATTTGAATTAGAATAATTCCTAGTGCATTTTTCTGTGGTATTGGGCAGTGTACGGATGATCAGCGCATCTTCCGATTCGATCAGCTGAAGCTGTTGAAGCGTGATAACCCTATCATCACCCTGTTGTTCCGGAACAATACTTACTACGCGCGCAAAACAAAAAAAATCACGAAAAAGCTCACACACCGGGTAGTTACCGCTGGCGATATGCCCCAGCGTTTCGGTATGTGTACCATGTCCATGCGGATTGAATTGGATGTTGAAGAAATTCACCGCGGCGCCCGCTTCAACGGATCCGACCCAATCACCCATACGCACAGGTTCGATCCGTAGTGGATCCAGATACCAGGCTCTCACATGGTTTGGACCGGCTTGCAGCGGAATGCTGATGTCGAATGGTCGGGAAAGATCCGTACTGTAGGCTTGCCCTTTATGATTGAGTTCGATGATCATACGGGATCGGAGAAGAGTTCGGCAGTAATGCGGTCGGCGAAAAGCAACCCACGTGTCGTGAACGCCAAACGACTTTGATGGTGCAGCAATGCGCCTGAATCAATGTATTCGCCTGCACGCTTAAGCACCCCGTCATGAACTATTGGTCCATAGGCGGACTTTAGCATTGAAAGATCAAGACCCCTTCGCATACGAAGGCCGGTCAGGATGTATTCATTGATACGTTCCGGCTCACTTGCCGTTTCGGTTTCAGCAGCTCGAAAGCCCCGTTCCCAACCCTGGACGTACGCTGAGTTGCTACTCACATTCCAGCTGCGTTCGACCCCGTTGAAGGAGTGTGCCGAAGGACCGATACCAAGGTATGGTTCGGAAGTCCAGTACGAAGTGTTGTGTCTTGACGCAAACCCTTCGCGGCAGAAGTTCGAAATTTCATACCAGGGAATCCCGGACGTTTCGGCAGACTCGAGCAACCAGAGGTATTGCTCAGCCGCCAGGGCATCATCGGGTGTGTCGATTTCTCCGGCTGCAATTTTTCTGGTAAGTGCTGTGCGCTCCTCGACCGTCAATCCGTAACAACTCAGGTGAGTGATCGGTAAGTCCAATGCCTGCTTCACATTATCCTTCCAAGCTTCCATTGATAATCCGGGCCAACCGAACATCAAGTCAATGGATATGTTCGAGAAACCAGCATCCCCAGCATTTGAAATGCAGGACAATGCCTGCTCAGCGGAATGTGCACGATTCATCGCTGCAAGATCTTCGGAACGGAAAGACTGAACACCAATGCTCAGTCGATTAACTCCGCTTTGCGAGAGCATAGCGAGGTATTCAGGATTCAGATCATCGGGATTCGCCTCCAGGGTCACTTCAGCATCGTTCTGGATAGCATAGTTCTTTCGCAACAACTCCATCAACTGCCCTAATTCGGCTCCACTCAACAGCGAAGGAGTTCCACCGCCGAAATACACACTACTGACAGCGACTCCCTTGAAAAAACCACTGCGTTGTTCAAGTTCACGCTGCATCATCTGTAGCACCTGCTCACGCTTTTCGAGCGATGTGCTGAAATGAAAATCGCAGTAGTGACAGGCTTTACGGCAAAACGGGATGTGCAAGTAGATTCCGGCCATGGAACAAAGTTCGGTAAAAGCCGGATGGAAATCAGGATTTACGCAAGACGATGCGGAAGGTCGTTCCCTTTCCCGGTTCAGAATTGCGCACAAAAATCTGACCGCCGTGATATTCCTCCACAATGCGCTTCGAGAGCGAAAGGCCCAGACCCCAACCTCGGCTTTTGCTGGTGTAACCCGGCTTGAATACGGTCTTGTACTTTGATTTAGCGATTCCCTTTCCTGTATCGCTCACATCCACATACACAAACTGGCTTTGATCTACGATACGCACAGAGATAGCTCCCTCACCATCCATGGCATCAATTGCATTCTTGAACAGATTTTCGACCACCCATTCAAAGAGCGGTACATTGAGTGGCACCTCCACATCGTAAGCCTGCTGATTTTCGAGACTAAACCGAATACGGGAAGAAGAACGGTTACGGATATAGGTCATCGCATTATCGAGCACCGCAGTCAGATTCTCTTTGCGCAGTGCAGGGGCAGAACCGATTTTGGAAAAACGCTCGGTAATGGTATTCAACCTGGCCACATCCTTTTCAATTTCAACCAGGTTTTCATCGGGTGATGGCTGTGACCGCAGGTACTCGATCCAAGCCATCAGCGACGATAGCGGAGTACCCAGCTGGTGTGCGGTTTCTTTCGCCATACCAACCCAAACCTGATTCTCTTCCGCCTTGCGCGAAGAAGAAAAGGCCAGGTAACTGACCATCAGGAACAATGCGATTACGCCCAGCTGGAAATACGGATAATACCTCAGGCGGGTGAGGATGATGGAGTCCTTGTAATAAATGAAATTGCGCTGATCGCCTGCAAAACGGATTTCAATGGGCGCATGCTGCGCTTTCATTTCACTTAGTTCATTCTTCAAATACAGGCTGTCGGTAGACTGCAGTGAATCGAGGTTTCGGGTGGAAATGATGTGCTCGAATTCGTCGGTAAGGATGACCGGAACGGTCGTATTATCGGTCAACACCGATAGTGCAAAACCGATATCGCCGGGTTCAGAGTCGATGTCGGATACCTGACGCGTTGCTTCAGCCCAGAGTTCAACCTTCTTTTTCTCTTCGGTTGAAAGCTCCTGCACAAGCCGGTTGGTGTACATCAACGAACCGATGCCGATGAGCATGGCAGCCAGCAAAAGTGCCAGTTTGAGCCGTTGTTTGCGTGTGTAGATATTCACGGGTTGGAGCAGGATAAAAGTAATGGATTGAATCACTCCGGATCCAGATCGAGTTCCAGTTCCTGCCGTTTGGGCGGATCCTTGCGCTTATCGGACTCCTTCAGGGTCGAGTCGCGGCGGAACCACCCGAATTCTTCCTTCAACACTTGCTTCAACACTTTTTTCTCGTCGCGGATTTCATTGACGATTTTCTGCTCAACACCTTTCCGGTTGAATTTGATGGTTGGATTATCGAGTGGACCGCGCATGGTGAGGAAGAGGCGCATCCCACCATTTCCATCGTCCTCAATGGTACCGAACTCCGTATTTCGCTCACGTACCTTTCGGTTGATGAGTTGGGAGAGGTACAACTCGAGCGCATAATCGACCATATTGTCGAACCCATGTGAACCTGAGGCTATAAGGTCAAGCGCGGACGATCGTATTTGCATTGCCGGAATCAGAATTTTACGTTGCCGGATTTCAATGGTGTTTTGCAATGTATTGAAGCGAACATGATTCAGATCTGCCCCTTTTACATACCGCGAAACGGCAAGAAGGGGTTCGAAATTGTTCAGTTCTCCCTCGTCAATCCGCAAAGTGCTTTGAGCATAGATCCGATCGTAGTTGCACCCCAGGTCCTTACCCCAGGTGGATGCAAAACGGATATCGGCTGTGAGTTTCCCTTTCACATTACGATCGGTCATCACAGACTGACCAAAATTGCCCATCTGAACGAACAACTCCGTCACATCAATGGATCGTACATCCACGTCACACGCAATGAGCAGGCTATCACGTGATGCGGCATTCATACTTCCATCAATTGTGAGGTGCCCGTCGAATGCCTTGAAATTGATTCCCTCTCCGATCAGTACTTTGTCGGCAATACGCATACGACCTCGCACCTGCCAGGCCTGAAACTTCCGGAAGGTCAGGATACCAACATCAAGATCGAGGTTGATCCGCAAGCGATCGCTTAGGTCGATCCGATACACTGTATCGGCTGCGCTACGAGGCCCCTTCTCTTCGAGCAACTCATTCAGATCGAGGTTTCGCGCAACGAGTTTCGCCTGTCCACTCACCTCCTCTTCAGAAGAGAGAATCGCAGCATAAACATGATCGAAATACCCGTCGAAACGGAAATCACTTCCATCAGCACGACCACCCAGATTGTGTACCGTTAAACGCTCACCTGAAAGCGAGATGTCGCCACTGAAGCTGTTGTAATCGACCGGACTGCCTTTGAGGCGAAAAGCCACATCTCGAACCTTTACAGTACCGGCAGAAACCCAGCCGTTCCGTTGACCGGTCTGACCCTGCAAGCGCGCATCCACATCAAGCTCGCCCTGCATCGACTCAACCGTATCGGGAGAATAAAACCGTGCAAGCGCTTCGAGGTTCAACCGGGCTTTCAATTGAAGATCGAGCCGCGGTTGATTGAAGTCGCGCAAACTGAATGAAGCACGAACAGGCTGACCTGCCAGCACCGCACGCAAATCCGTCACCACCAGGGATTCCGTTCCTTTACCCGATGCATCACGGTTCGAAAAGGTTCCTGTAAAACTGAGCCCTTCCAAAGCCACGGGGCTATCGGGAGGACGCATGCCAGCCGAACGTGTTCCAAATCGAGCCACAACACGAGGTACACTTTCCTTGCCCGAAATGCCCTTCACAAAGAGGTTCAAATCGATTTTTCCTGAGCAGGAAAAATCCTTCCATCGGCTTTGCCCGCTCCCGGGCAAGACAGCCAAGAGTCCTCGCAAGTCAGCGTTTCGGGCTTCGATGTTCAAATCATAACGGGTATCGGTATCCGTAAAACCGATCTCGCCGCTGGCTTCTAAAGACAATCCTTCGAGTGCACCCTCGAAACGCTCGAATTGCAGCGTGTTCGTTTCACGATTGACGTTGAGAGATGCTACTAAGGAGATATCCTTCCCGGGGAGATAATCGGCTGCACCCAGCACACAGCGTTCACTTCTGAGTTCCGATGTGAAACCAAGCGTGAACTCCGCCTGGCTGAATCGACCCTTTGCATCCAATGTTCGGATATGCCAGGCGATATCATTCCGGGATTGATCGGATGCATATTCGAAAGCCGAATTGCGGATCCTTATTTCGCTCAACTCAACTGAAAATGGATCTGAATCCGAGTTGCTATCCCTGAAAATATCGGTATTTGTCCTTCCCGTTCTGTCTTCGTGAACATGACATCGTGCATCTTCGATATCAAGCCGACGCAGCCTGGTGTGACCCGTCAGCAAATCCAACCAACTGAACTGCAGGTACAAATGGCCTGCATCCAATAGAACATCGTCATAACCGGAACAGGGACTACCCTTTGTTACAACCTGCTCAAGGTGGATACTGGCATAAGGGAACTTCCTCCACAGCGAAACGTCGATGGACTGAACCTGAACCGGAACCTTCAATCGGCGATTGAGCTGATCGACGGCGGCGCGTTGTAGTTCGGGACCATACACCCAACCGCCTAATGCCAGTAGGATGACTAGCAATAGCGGAGGCAGGACGATGAAGAGGAGCAGCTTCTGGCGACGGCTCACCGGGCAAATGTAGATGTGTGAGAGTGAAACGGAATAAGTGGACCGGGATTGCCTGGTTTAAAAACTGATGAATTCGGCGGGATTCACCGGACTACCGTTGTACCACAGCTCGAAATGCAGGTGGGGGCCTGAACTTTGCTCACCCGAATTACCGATGATGGCAACCACATCACCGGCACGCACACGCTCACCTGTTGTTTTCAGCAAGGCCGAGTTGTGCTTGTAGAACGAACAGATGTTGTTGGCATGCTGGATACCGATGACATAACCGGTTTCTGAAGTGAAATTCGACAGAATCACAGTTCCATCGAGAACCGATTTGATTACCTCGTTGGATCCTGCAACGATATCGATTCCGTAATGCTTCTGCCGCGTATCGAAGCGAGTGGTGACCGTTCCCTTAAGCGGAGAAAAGAAAGCCGTGGTTCCGATACCCGCGGCAAATGGCCGGCTTTCCTGTTCCGTCAGTTCAAAACGGTCAGCGGCCTCCATCTCCAGCCTCAAAATACTATCCTCTACCGATTTGGGTAAACGCCTCGAAGAATCGGTTACAGCTACAGTAGCGGGGCGCTGACCCGGCAACGAATCGGCCTTACCCTCCAGCACATTGAGCAGGCCGGATAAATACGATTCGCGGGCGGCCATCTGCTGCTCTAGCGAGTCGGCGCGGATAGCCATCTGCACCAGGTTCCTGCGCACACGCACATCGGTATATCCGGGAATGTATTCACGCAGGGGCGTAAAGGCAATCAGATACAGCGTTACGGTAATCAGGGTAAGGACGGCAGTCCCCCCGAAAACCAGGATATTCATCGGGGTGAGCCGCAACGAAAACTTCTCCTCCAGAGTCTGGTCGTTCATGACCACGAGGCGGAACTTGTTTCTGAGGTTGCGGACCAGCCGGGAGCGTTTCTTGCGCGGGGCGGACATCTCGGACAAATATCGGAATTGCCAGCTACCTTGCCCGAGCGTCCGTGCGTGGCGGATGGTTATCTTTGCGGGTACCGCACAACAGCGGGGGATTTTCTGCGTTTACGGAGCGGATTTCCCGAACATCGGCACTGTGAAACGCCTCCGCCATCTCCTCCTATTCGCCCTGCTCAGCGCGGGATTGTGGTCGTGCAGCGTAAACAAGAACAATTTTTTCAGCCGTAGCTACCACGGAACCACCACGCACTACAATTTCTATTTCAATGCGCGGGAACGGATGAAGGAGGCCTCCGCCTCGCTGGCCGATGCACACGAAGACAAATACGACCGAATCCTCAACGTCTTCAAAATCGCCGATCTGAACAAGGCCAAGGGCTTCTTCGCCGATTTTGACGAGGCCATCAAAAAAGCGTCTATCGCCATTACACGCCACTCGATTACCGCCAAGGGCCGCAAAGACAAGCAGCTCAAGGAACACAACCGCTGGATTCCGGAATGTTACCTGGTGGTGGGGCAAAGCCAATATTATAAGCACGACTTCTGGACGGCCATCGAAACCTTCCAGTTCATGAGCTCCGAGTATAAGAACGATGAAATCCGCTCTGAAGCCATGATCTGGCTGACGCGATCCTACCTGGAACTAGGCAAAACGACGGATGCCGAATACCTGATCGACTACCTCAAGGCCGACAAGAATT
>Ga0315902_10007985_pt1 | contig 14370 bp, 9 predicted proteins | sample LakEriMetagenome_9_FD_203523 | JGI IMG/M metagenome (GOLD analysis project Ga0315902, IMG submission 203523) | Freshwater fungal communities from buoy surface, Lake Erie, Ohio, United States - Buoy 12 MA117 | ecosystem: Environmental > Aquatic > Freshwater > Lake > Lake biofilm | place: USA... | reverse complement strand
CGACGCACGCGGGCGAGCGGGCGCTGTTCAAGGCGTGTGTGCTCGCCGTGCAATACGGCATGGGCGCGGAGGCGTTGGCGGATCGGATCGGCCAGCCGGTCGACATGGCCAAGCGGCTCCTCCGGCTGCACCGCGAAACCTATCCGGCGTTTTGGCGCTGGTCCGAGGCGGCGGTCGATAGGGCCATGCTCCTGGGGCGGCTGCAGACCGTCTTCGGCTGGCCGATTCATGTCGGGCCGTCCGTCGATCCCGTGAAGGGGGCCAACGCTCGGAGCCTGGCGAACTTCCCCTGCCAGGCCCACGGCGCTGAGATGCTCCGCCTGGCCTGCTGCATGCTCGTGGAGGCGGGCGTGGGCCTGTGCGCTCCCGTACACGACGCCGTGCTCATCGAGGCCCCCGTGGCCACGATCGACGCGGAGGTGAAGCGGGCCCGCGCGATCATGGCCGAGGCATCGCGGATCGTGCTCGGCGGGTTCGAGATCGGCACCGACGCCGACGTCGTGAAATATCCAGACCGGTACATGGACGAAGCGGGCGAGGACTTCTGGAACACGGTCACGCGGCTGGCCGGGCCGCTGGAGGGTCAGCAGGAGCGCTGATGTGGTTCGGCACTGGTGCCGATGTGGGTCGGCATGAGTGCCGAACCGGTTCTATCTATCTCTATTTCTTCAGATAGTTCTTCTTCTATTAGTAGAGGGGTAGGGGGCAATGGAGTTGGATCCGGACAGTTTCCGGCTGAACGGGCCCTTGCCGGCAGTGGTGCCAGCCAGCCCGCGGCGGCGCAACCCGCGTCAGCTCTACCTCGGCGGCAAGCCGCCCATGGCGTGGCTCGCGTGCGCGAACGCTGCTGGCAAGGCGGCGCTGGCGACCGGCAATGCCCTCTGGTTCAAACGGGGCCTCCAGAAGGGAAAAACCACTCCCATCCGGGTCGATGCGTCGCTCCGCCGATCGATGGGGCTGACGCACGACCAGGCCCGCCGCGGTGTCCACGCGCTCAAGGCCGCGGGGCTGGTGAGGGTTCACCGCGGCGGCCGCGGCCGGTGCGCCGAGGTCACGATCATTGAAAAAGTCACGGAACCAAGTGTCGCGCCGGCGTAGTGGCCGGCAGCAGCGCGCGAAACCAAATCGCCCCGGTGCGGGCCAGGGCGGATCGTAGGATGGCGACCGGTCCTCATAGCGCCGCCGGCATAGGCGGCAAGGAGACGTTGTTCATGGCTGACGACGGCGAGATCAAGGTGTACGTGGTCGAGTTCGGCGACAGGCCGTACTACCAGCTCCAGTGGTCCGACCCGATCACGCAGCGAAAACGCACGAAGACGACGAGCGTGAAGCGGACGGGCCTCGCCCGCGAGCGGAAGCTTGCTGAACGGCTGGCCGCGGAACTCGAAGCCCAGCTGCAGGCGGGCGCCGGCGGGCTCCCATCGCGGCTGGCCTGGGCCGAGTTCCGGGAGCGGTACGAGCGGGAGGTCGTCCCCGGGTTGGCGAAGCAGACCGGTGTGAAAATCCGCGTGGTGTTTGATCGCGTCGAGAAGGAGTTGAATCCGACCCGGCTTCGCGACGTGACCGAGGCGCGGCTGTCGCACCTGGTCGTCCGGCTCCGAGAAGACGGGGTCGCGGAGACGACGATCGCCGCGTACCTCGCCCACCTCAAGGCTGCCTTGAACTGGGCCGTCCGGCAGAAGCTGCTCGTGGTCCGGCCGGCGTTCCCGAAGATTCACCGGCTCAAGAAGAGCAAGGGCCGGCCGATGAAGGGTAGGGCGATCACGGCGGAGGAGTTCGAGCGGATGGCAGCCGCCGTGCCCGGCGTGGTGGGCGAGGAGGCCGCGCCGCACTGGCGGCACTATCTCCGCGGCCTCTGGGCGAGCGGCCTACGGCTCGGCGAGTCGCTCGACCTCTGGTGGGATCGGCCGGAGAAGATCTTCCCGGTCTTCCCGAGGGATGGGCGGCCGATGTTGCAGGTGCCCGGTGAGTTGGAGAAGGGCAACGCCGACCGGCTGCTGCCCATCGCCCCCGAGTTCGCCCTCTTCCTGCTGGAGACGCCGGAGGCGGCCAGAACGGGGCCGGTGTTCCGCCTCGACGGTCGGCAGGGACGGTACCGCGACTGGGAGGTGTCAAAGATCGTCTCGAAGATCGGCAAGGCGGCGGGCGTTAAGGTGTACGTGAACCCCAAAGATCCCGAGAATGTGAAGTATGCGTCAGCCCACGACTTCCGCCGCGCGTTCGGCGTGCGGTGGGCGGCGCGGTTGATGCCGGCCCAACTGATGGAGCTGATGCGGCACGAGTCGATCGAGACGACCCTGCGGTTCTACGTGGGCACCGACGCCCAGCGGACGGCCGAGGCGGCGTGGGCGGCGTTCGACGCCCTCCAGCGGGTGTTCGCGGGGCCGCTTGCTAACAGTTTTGCTAACAGTGCCACTTCCGGGGGTGCCGACGCCGCACCCCCGGAGAAGCGATCCGCGCAGGAAATCACGGAACCAAATCGAAGTAGGCCCGGTGTGATTCGAACACACGACCAAGGGATTATGAGTCCCCTGCTCTAACCACTGAGCTACGGGCCCGCAGGCTTGTGTTGTCGCGGGTTTTCTCGCGGCCGTCCAGTTGGCAGGCCCGACCGCCGGCCGCTGCGATCCGTGCTCCACGAGCCGTCGCCGCCTCCCGACCCGGCCCGGCAATCCGCCCGCGGCGATCAGCCGCCCTCAGCCGCGCGGCGCCGCACATAGTAGCGCTGCACGCGGGCCACGCACGGCCGGCCGTCGGCACTCCGCGTCGCACACGCCGCGTCCGGTGCGGTCGCCTTGCTGACCACCTCCCGAACCCGCGTCGGCGCGCCCTCGGCCAGGTCGCGGTCCACGTCGTCCGGCGTGAGGCCGTGACAGGCACACAGCGGCCCGCCCGGATCCTTCGGCCAGAACAGGCCGCGGGCGGCCGTCGTCGGCACCGTCCGCTCCAGGAGATCGAAGTACGCCACCGGGCAGGTGTCGCCGGTACAGAAATACGCCGGCTCCGACAGCGTCTCCGCCGCCTCCGCCGCGACGTGGGCGGCGAGCGTCGCGGCGGCCACCTGCACGCCGTCGCCGCCGCAGGCGGGGCAGCGGGGCGGGAGGCTCGAGTCCGGCTCCTTGCAAAAGGCCTTGTTCATGGAAACTCGCTCGCGCGAGGCGGAAGGCCGATCCAGCGAACCGCGGCCGTCTAGCGGCGGGGCGGCGCCGGGGCCGCGTCCGGCACGGCCTGCTTGAGGAGGCGGAAGAAGTCGCTGTCGGTGGTCAGGATCAGCGTGCTGTCGGCGCCGAGCGCCTCGCGGTAGGTGTCGAGCGTCTTTTGGAAGCCGTAGAACTCGGCCGCCCGCGGGCTCGCGGTGTAGGCCCGGGCGTAGATCTCCGAGGCCTGCGCGTCGGCCGCACCCTCGATCTCCTGCACCTTGCGGTAGGCGTCCGACTGGATCCGGCGCAGGTCCCGCTCCTTGCGGCCCTCGATCTTCGCCGCCTCGCCGGCGCCCTCGGAGCGGAACCGCTCGGCGATCTGCATCCGCTCGGAGGTCATGCGGTCGTAGATCTTCTCGATCACGCCCTCCTTGTAGTTGAGCCGCTTGACGCGGACGTCGAGCAGCTCGATGCCCCAGATGTGCATCTTCGGGGCGGCGGCCTTGAAGATCTCCTCCTCGAGCTCCTTGCGGCCGAACTTGATCGGGGCCAGGCCGCCCACGTCCGCCGCCGCCTCCCCGAGGGCGGCGTCCCGCTCGGGCGTGCGGGCCTTGTCGGAGCGGACGAGCTCCACCAGGTCGTGCCGGGCGACGACGTTGCGGGTCTCGCTGCCGATGATGTCGTCGATCCGTGACATGGCGGACCGCTCGTCCCGCAGGCTCTGCAGGTAGACGAGCGGATCGACGATCCGCCAGCGGGCGAAGGTGTCGACGACGATATACAGCTTGTCGCGGGTCGTCATCTCCGCCGGCGGCCCGTCCCACTCGAGGATCCGCTTCTCGAAGCGGTTGGCCGTCTGCACGAAGGGGATCTTGAAGTGCAGGCCGGCGCCCGGCGCCGCGCCGGGGGCGTTGGAGTTGATGGCCGCGCCCACCGGGTTGCCGAACTGCGTGATCACCACCTGCTCGGTCTGGTCCACGGTGTAGGCGCAGCCGAAGACCACGATCGCCGCCGCGATGGCCGTCAGGACACCCGCCGGCGAGACGAGGAAGTCGCCGAGGCCGCGGGCGAGCCGCAGGAGCGGATGGTTGATCGGCAGCGGGCTCATGGCGCGGCCCTCGGGGCGGCCTGCGGAGCGGGCAGGTTCATCAGCGGCAGGAACTGCCGCGCGTCGGCATCGAGGATGATCTTGCCGCCGAGCCGCGGGATGACGTCGGACATGGTCTCCAGGTAGAGCCGCTGCCGGGTGACGTCGGGAGCCTTCTCATACTGCTCGAGCAGCGCGCGGAAGCGGGCCACGTCGCCCTCGGCCTCGTTGACACGCTTCACCGCGTAGCCCTCGGCGGCGCTGATGACCTTGGCCGCCTCGCCGCTGGCCCGGGGCACGACCTTGTTGTACTCGCCGTTGGCCTGGTTGATGAGCTGCTCGCGCTCCTGCTGGGCGCGGTTCACCTCGTCGAACGACCGCTGCACGGGCGTTGGCGGGTGCACGTTCTTGAGCTGCACCTGCTGGACGCGGAGACCCATCCGCAATTCCTGCACCAGCGCCGTGAGCTTGGCGATGGCGTCGTTCTCGATTCCCTGGCGGCCGATGGTGAGCACCTCGTCCACGGTGCGGTCGCCGACCACCTCCCGCATCACGCTCTCGGCGAGGTCGCGGAGCGTGGGGCCCGGCTCCCGCATCGTGAACAGGTAGGCCTCGGGGTCGGCGATCTCGTACTGCACGACCCACTCCACGTGGGCGGCGTTGAGGTCGCCGGTCACCATGTCGCTCTCGCGGCGGGCGTCCGCCGACACCTGGTCGGGATTCGTGGCTCCGGCAGAGCCGAAGCCGAACTCCATTTTCAGTTGCCGCTTGACCGGCAGGATCGTCACCCGATCGATGCCGAAGGGAAGCTTGAGGTGCAGTCCGGGGCCGGTGATGCCGACGAAGCGGCCGAACCGCTGCACCACGCCCACGCTCTCGGTGCCGACCGTGTAGATCCCGCGGGCCAGCCCGCCGGCCAGCAGCAACAGCAGGGCCGCCGCCGCGATCCACGGCAGCGGAATGCCGCCGCCTCGGGGCAGAGGGCCGCGGCGGGGAAACTGGGGCATATCGACCATGTCCCGAGCGTAGCCTCGGCCCCGGGGCAAGTCGAATCGCGGCCCGCGCGGCCACCTGCCGGGCTTTGCCAGCCGGTCGCGGCCCGCCGCCGGCGGTAGAATCGTCCTTCTGCCGCCGGAGCGGCGGGAATCATTCGGAGCCATCCCATGCCCGTTCCCGAACCCGACCGGGATGGCGAGCGGTTCACCGCGGCCGCCCGGTTCCACGACTACCGCTACGCCTCGAACCCGCTCGCCGACGGCGGCGTGCCGCCGCTGCCGCGGGCGGAGTGGTCGGCGGATCTCCACGAGCGCGGCCCGACGCGGATCCTGCCGCTCGACCTCTCGGCCGCGCTCGTCTGTCCGCCGCCGGCCACCACGCCGGCGCTGTGCGCGAACTTCATCCACATCTGCCCCGGCGACGGCCTGATCACCACCGCCAACGCCACGAGCCAGTTGTTCTTCGTGATGCGGGGCGGCGGCACGACGCGGCTCGATTCCGGCGGCGAGATGGTCTGGCAGGCGGGCGACCTGTTCACGCTGCCGGCCGGCGGCCGGGCCACGCACGTGGCCGGCGACGACGCGGCGCTCTACTGGGTCCACGACGAGCCGCTGTTGCGGCATCTCGGGGTCGAGGCCCGCGAGCCGCGGTTCGCAGCCACGCTCTATGCCCGCGACGCGATCCGCGCGGCGCTCGAGGCCGTCGTCCGCGACCCGGCCAGCGCTGCGGCGAACCGGCAGAGCGTCCTCCTCGGCAACCGGCTGTTTCCCCATTCGATGACGATCACGCACGTGCTGTGGGCGATGTTCGGCCTGCTGCCGGTGGACGCCGTGCAGCCGCCGCACCGGCACCAGTCGGCGGCCGTCGATCTGGTGGTCGATGCCCGCCCCGGCTGCTACACGCTCGTCGGCCGGGCACTCGACAGGGACGGGCGGATCAAGGACGCGCAGCGATTCGACTGGCGGCCGCACGGGGTGTTCGTGACGCCGCCGGGCCTGTGGCACGCGCACCACAACGAGTCCGGCTTCCCAGCCCACATCCTCCCCGTCCAGGACGCGGGCCTGCACACCCACCTGCGAACGCTCGACATCCGCTTCAGCCGCGGCCTCACCGGCGGCGGCTGCGAACTGGTGGAGCACGCGGGATAGGCGGCTGGGCGGTCCAGGCCGGCCGACCAGGCCCATACCCCGTCCGTCAGTCAAAGTCGTCCGACGACGGTGACCGGAGCGAAATCAATCACACCCGCGTCCAGTAAATGGAAGCCGTCCCCGTCAGCAGTTGGCCGCCGCTGCCCACGATCCCGGCTCCGTTGATGTCGAGACGGTAGTTGCCCCTGAGATTCGTGCTCAAGACGGGGAGCGTCACCAGCCAACCGGTGCTGTTGGCCTGCGCCACGACGGCGCCGCGAATCGATATCGGACGGTTGTTGAGGTACAAGACGAGGTTGCTCGCCCTGAAGCCGGTCACCGGTATGCTGAAGACGACCGGAACCGTATTCACGGCGTATGGAACCAGCGGTCCCGGAGCAGTGGTACTGAATCCCGGACTGCCGACCAGGATCGACGTCTCGATTTGGATATCCTTGGTCTGCCCGAGGGAGCCTTGGGCGAGCGGCGTCCCGATCCGCGGCGTGGCGGGCGGGGCCGGCAGGGTCGTAACCAGGTCATTGCCGGCAGCGTCGCGTATCGATCCCGTGGTGACGGTCAGTGCGCCACTGCCCGTGTAGTCAAGATCGGCAGTAGTGTCGCCGGCCTGCACGGTGTAGGAAAACCGCAGGACCGTCGCCGTGCTCGATGCGACGTTCAGCAGGGCATTGCGACCGACGTTGAGCGCCAGCGTCGCCGTCGTGCCATTCGCGATGACGACCGCCTGCGAGAGCTGCACCGAGATGTCGATGACCGCACCCACGCCATAGACGCCGTTGGCCGTCGCGGAAGTGACACTGGTCACCGCAGGCGCGATGGTATCGACCGGAATCGACACCGAGCCGGCGACGTTGGGGTTGCCGACCGCATCGGTGAAGGCGCCAGCTGCAACCGAAATTGAGGCATTCCCTTCCAGGCTGGGGTCCGGCGTGAAGGTGGCCGTGTAGGACGTGCCTGATCCCGCGAAATTGGACAACCCGCCGCCGCTCACTGTGACGTCACTCGCGGTGAAATCGGTGGGCACCTCGCTCAGTGTGAAGGTGATAAGGGACGTCTGTCCGCTCCGCAGCGACGACGGAGCACTCGTAATGGAGACCGTGGGCGAGACCGTATCGACCGGAATCGAGGTCACAAGGCTGGCGAGATTGGCATTGCCGGCAGCATCGGTGAAGGCACCGGCAGCAACCGAAATCGAGGCATTGCCGTTGAAGCCGTTGGCGGGTGTGAACGTGGCTGTGTAGGTCGTGCCTGATCCCGTGAAATTCGACAACGAGCCCACGGCGGGTGGAGGGGTGGTAACTGAGCTGATGGTGAAATTGGTGGACGCCTCGCTCAGCGTGAAGGTGATGGTCGCGGTCTGATTGGCTCGCAGAGACGACGGAGAACTGGCGATAGAGACCGTGGGGGCGACCGTGTCGAGCGTGAACGATGTCGTGGCGGCCGTGCTGACCATCCCGACCGGATCCGTCTGGGTGACACTCACGCTCACGATGCCGTCACCCAACGCGGCCACCTCGGCACTCGAGAGTTGAAGGTTTGTGCCGGACGACAGGAGCCTCGTCACCGTTCCCCGCGTACCAGTCAAAATCGCGTCCCAGGTATTCCCGGCGGCTGCGCCCACCGTGACGACACCGGATGCGGCTTCGACCAGTGTAGCGCCGCCGTTGGCGACCGAAGCAGGCAAACTGAGACTAGGCGGCACACAGACCCGCGTGAAAGATACCGGCGCCGAAAGAACGCTCTGATTACCAGAGCGGTCGGTCTGCCGGGCCACAACGGATACCGAGCCCGTGCCGAGCGCGACGACGTCCGAGTCGAACAAGGTGACTGCCTGGAATGAACCAGTTCCAGTGAGGTTCTTCACGACCGTAGCGCCCCCAGCGGCAGTGAAGGTCACTGTAATTGCTGCATTATTCTCACCGCGGACGAGAACGGCCCCCGAAGTCTGCAGCAATTCCTGATACGTTGCACCGTCCGTAATCCCCACACCGAGGGTCAGCGACGGGGCGAGCGGCGCAGTGGTGTCCAGCACGACGCGGATATTCTTGTTGAAATCGAGCGAACCAATGCCCGAAGATCCGGTGGCCGGCAAAGCGATAACGGCATCGATCAGGGTCGATGGGGTCGCATTGAACGCCGCGGTATCGACGATTTGATAGCCGCCCGTTGTCAAAGCGGCCGTGGAGAAGTAGTCCAGATCACCCGCCGTCACGTCGCCCGGGTTCACGACGTACTGGAACACGAGTGTTTGCGTGCCGGAACCGCTTTGATAAAGCGCGAATGCGTTCGTGCCCGAGTTCAGCCGCACACTCGGCACGTCCGGCGCGAAAGGAGTTGGAGTGGGCGTCACAGTGACCGCACGATCAAAGCGGACACGCACGTCGATCACGTCGCCCGCCGTGTAGGTCCCGTCGGCTGTGTTGCTCGTGACGCTGACGACCCCGGGCGCTGAAGCGATCACGATCGCCGATTGGCCCCCGAGCGAGTTGGCGGAGCCGGGGGCCGGCAGCAGCAAAACCGCATTATTGCCGGCCACGTCTTGGATCGAACTGCCGGCGCCACCAAGCGTCAGCGCTCCGGGGCTTCGATAGTCAAGGTCGGTGGTGCGGTCTCCCTGGGCGACGACGTACTTGAAGCGGAGGACGGTCTGCGGGTTCTGCGGGTTGACCGGCGGCGGCACGTAGGTCGCGATCGCCGTGGGGCTCGCATTGAGATCCAGGGTCGGGTTCGGGCCACTGACGATCACGGGCGAGTCGAACGTCACGTCGACGAACACGTCCGCACCGGGGCCATAGGTGCCATTGGCCGAGAAGGCCCTGACGCTGGTCACAACCGGGGCAACCGTATCGACGACGATGTTCTTGTTGAAAGCGAGCGTGCCCGGATTGGTGGCGCCGGGAGTCACCATGGTGATCGTAGCGGGATTGCCCGCACGATCCTGGAAGTATCCGCCGTTCAGCAGGATCGCGGTGGTCTGGCCTGAAGGAAACACGTAATCGAGATCCGATGCGGCGTCGTTGGGCTGGACGGTGTAGCGGAACCTGACCACGTTGCCCCCAGCTCCGGTGACCGACTGGAACACGGCGAAGGTGTTGGCCGGGGTGGCGTTGAGCTGAAGCGTCGGCGACCCGACGACGGCGACCGGTTCCGTGAACAGCACGTCGATGTCAATCACGTCGCCCGCGTTGTAGGCGCCGTCGGGCGTGGGCGAGGTGACGCTGGCCACGCTGGGCCCGGTGATGTCGATCGTGATCTCGTTGCGGGTGGTGTCCGTGGACACGTTGTTCGCCGTGTCACGGATCGAGGCAACCACCTCGTAGTTCGTGAGGCTGGTGGTCGTCCACGGGCCGAGGACGCCCGAGGTCGGCGCGTCATGGCGCAGATCCACGCGCCAAACGCCCGTCGAGCTGACGCTGGGATTGTACGTGGCACCGTTGACCGAGACCGACAACACGGCCCCGGCCTCAAGCGGGCCGGTGCCGGCCGTGCCGGTGACCGTGAAGTAGTCCGGGTGAAGGAGGAAGTAGTTCGGATTCGTCTGGTCGATCGTCGGATTGATCCGCAGCGGACTGACCGTCGGCGTGACCGGCGGTGTCGTGTCGATGCGGATGTCGCTGAAGCCGGAAAGCGCCTCGTCCCTGCCGATGGTGGGCAGCGTGCGGTTGGCCGTGCCACCTCCCGCAACGTTCGTGATCTGGCCCATGACGAGTGAGTTGGAATCGCGAACATCCAGGTCCGCAGAGTTCTGCCCCGGTCGCACCAGGTAGGAGAAGTTGACTATGGTTCCGCCACCCGACGTTCCCGTGAAAGTCGCGAAACCGCCGGAGTTGAGCCACAGCCGTGGTGATCCAGACACGTTCACGGCCGCGTCGAACTCGACCTGAATCGCGATCGCGGAGTTGATGCCATACACGCCGTCGGCAGTCGGGCTCGAGACCATCGCCACCGCGGCGAGCATCGACCTCGACTCGAGGCACTCGACGCTCATGGCCCGAGGGCTGCGAAGTCGGGACCGGCGGAGCCCGGTCGGCGCGGCCTGCACAGCAGCCCTGTTGGAAAGGCCACGGCGCAACGGGAAGGCGGACAGCCACATGGCGGATGACTCCGAGGATTTGGTTTGCGGACGGTGTTCCCACCCCACCGGAACAAGGGGGCCCCCCAAGGGGGATCCGCACCCTACATCGGCGCTTTTCGTCGTGCAACTTCTCGGTCGTCTATGGCGTCCCATTTTTCCGGTTGGCCAAAAAACAAGGGCTTTTGCTGGGTAAAAACGATGCCGGGAGGGGGGGCGGCCCCAACGCAGGAAGGCACCATGCTGAGGCAGGAGAGCACCCGGGCAACGCCCCCGCAGAGCGGCCAGAAGCCGATGCGGTTCAGGGAGGCCCTCAATCCGCCCAACGAGGGACGTGAGGCTGCCCAGTCTGCCTCGCCTGCCCGACCGGTTCTCTGGGACCGTCAGTCACGACCGGCAGGACCGGTAGACGAATCAATGCCCGAACAGGTTGCAGATTCGTGGGTCCGGCAACCACCACACCGGGAATGACTTCTACGGGGGAGCAGTCGATGCGTCACTTACACGATCCAAACCAAGCCGGTTCCGCAGTTGTCGTGGTACGGATTCAGGCTCCGCTGATTCTTGCCGGCATTCTGGCATTCGCGATCGGCGGCTTGGCTAGAGCCGAGAGTTATGACCACTACGCTCGGCAAGGGACGGGGTATCATGTCGGCCCTGAGGATCGGTCGGTGATCGCCGAGGGCGAACCGAACCGCGGCCTGCCGTGGGAGGAATCGATGGGGATGCCGCCCGACGCCGGCCACAGCACTTATGAAGCAACCGGTGACGGCAGGGAGCAAGAGCACGCCGGGGCGTTGGTGGGACTCTATGATTGGTGCTATGGACACGAGCAGCCCGGGTACAGGGAGTGCGAAAGGCCGGTCAGCTACGAACCGGATGGTTACGTCAATCGGGTGTTGGGGGACGCATGTCCGCGACTCATCGTCCAGGCCGACGCGCTTTTCCTGTGGCAAGGCAACATCCAAAGCCGCGTCCTTTATTCGGACATCGTGGGCACGCCGCTGCTGGACGTGAACCAGGTCAACAGTCCGGGTGCGGTCGGGCCGCGGGTCGCCATGATCCTGAACCTCGATCGGTGTTATGGTGTCGAGGCGAACTGGTTCAGTGTCCAGAACATCGATGGCGTCGCCGACGTGCCGAACTCTGGCGGCCCCTTCGCGATGAACGACATCGTCGGGGCGATGTATCAGGACATCGACGCGGCGACCGTGGCGACGACCGGAGCGATCCAAAGCTTCGAGCTGAACTGGCGGCGATGGAACGGAGGGGTGGTGACGTGGCTGGCCGGCTTTCGCTGGGTCGAATGGAACCAGGGCCTGGCGATCTCCGACACCTACACCGATGCCCTCGGCACGCCGGGAGCCGAAGCCTTCGACATCCAGACGAGAAACGATCTCTACGGCGGACAACTCGGCGCCGACGTCCTGCTGTGGGACGCCCACAGGATCATCCGCGTCAATGGCGTGGGCAAGGCGGGCGTGTTCGGCAACCTGTCGGCGAACCAGCGGACCATCGCCTTCGGTGACCGGCCGCCGGCGCCGCTGGACGCAGCCGCCGCCAGTGATGCGGTGGCGTTCTTCGGCGAGGTCGGCATCAACGCCAGCCTGAAGTTGACCAACTGGCTCTGGTGGCGGGCAGGTTACAACTTTTTCTGGCTGTCGGGCGTGGCGGTGCCCAGCCGGCAACTCTCGCTGACGGATGCCGGCGTTGTCCCGCCCACAACGTCCGTGGACGCGGCCGGGAGCGTGTTTCTGCACGGCGTCAGCACTGGCGTCGAGTGCCGCTGGTGAGCCTGGAAACGTTCCGGCGGAGGTTCCTGGGGCCGATCGGATGCGCCTGGATAGGCGGCCGTGATTCTCCGGTCGTCGCCCGCAGGCTCGTCAGTCCGCGGCCCGGCGGCGGCGCCGCACCGCTTGCCAGCCCACCACGAGCCCACCGGCGGCGACGAGGGCAAGCGTGGAGGGCTCCGGCACGGCCGTGACGTAGGTGGCATTGGTCGAGTCGCTGTAGATCACGGACAACCCCTGTGCGGCGGAGCCGACGATCTGGCTGTCGGCCACGTAGCCGAGGATCTGGCTTTCAAGGTTGCCCGACACCTTGAGGCCCCAGCCGTTCACGGCGGAGTCGGTACCGTCGAAACTCCCGAGGATGAGCTGCGCGGTCGGGTCGATGATCGACAGATCCTGGAGGTCGAGGGCGGCGAGCGACGTGCCCGTGACGAAGGTCGCCGAGCCGCCGAGCGTCAGCAGCGAGAGCGAATCTCCGGCCAGGAAGTTCATGGCTGCGGACTGCAGAAACAGCGTCCCCACGTCGTAGGCGGCGCCCGCCTCGCGGCTCAAGGATCCCGAGAGCACGATCAGGTCCGTGGCGGAAGCGGTGCCCGAAAGCAGGTTCAGGGTTCCGCCCTGGACTCGCGCCAGTCCGACGGTCACGTCGGCGTCGGCGTCGAATCGGCCGCCGTTGGTGATGTTCAGGTCGTAGGTTAAGGGATCGCCGTCGATGATCGTGAGCGGTGCCGTGGTGACGAACGAAGAGCCTGCGCCGCTGACATCGACGGCACGGAGCGTCTGGGATCCGGAATTGATGATCGAGCCGCCGAAACTGGCGAGCAGGATGGCATTGGTGAGGACGTCGCCGGGGAGCGTTTGGATCACCGCGCCGGAGTCGGCGTTGACGACCTGGGCCGTAAGCGTCGCGCCGTTGGTCCGCTGGAAGATGCTGCCACTTCCCGTCACGTAGAGGCCGTCGTTCAGCGGATCGGTGCCGGTAAGCGTCAGATTGGTGCCGATGGTGAAGTTTGCATTGGCAAACATCGAGAGTCCGCGTGTGATCGAATCCCCAGCCGTGAAATCGGCGGTCGCGCCGTCGACCGCCAGACTCTCCACCCGGTATCGCCCCCCCGTTCTCTGAAAGGCGTTCGGACCCTGGAGGTACATGAGGCCTCCGCCTCCAACCGTGCCGGAGTTCAGCACCAAAGAGCCATCCAGATAGAAGTTAGCCGACGCCGTGGACGAAAGTGTGACATTGTCGTTGACGATCAACGTGCCAAAGTCAGTGACATTCAATGCGGTCGTCACCGTCAGCAGGTCGTTGACGATCAGTGTGGAGGTGCCGGTCACGGAGGTGCCCGTCACATCGACGAAGTTGTAGGTGTCCGAGGCGTATGTGCCGGGAATGGTCGCCGTGCTGCCATCGACCACGGCGATGTCCTGGGCCAGGGCCAGGCCCAGGACCGCCAGGGCGACGGCCACCGATTGGACGGCCGGGCGAACGACGAAGCGGAGAACGGCGTCGGCGAGCATGGCGGAGCCCTTCACGAAAAGGCACCCACCCGACCACCGCTCCTGCCAGTTCAATCGCTCACGAAAAGTCCTGCCGACCGGCGTCTGTCATCCCCCGGGCACGAAGCGGGGGGCGGTGCATCGAATGCTCGCGAAGCGAACTCGCGAGGCACCGTCGCCAGTTGAGAAGACCCCGTGACTGCCTGGGCAGATCCAACGGAGGTCGAGTGCGTGCAGGAGCGGATCCAAAGTTTCTGGAAGGAACGATAAGTGCCTTCCTTCGGAAAGAAATTACAGCATCGATTCGGGGGGGTCAAGTCCCTCACCGAAAAATTGGGTCCCTTGAACCCGATGAAATTCAGCTGGTTTTTAGCTGCTGCGCCGCCCTCCACGGGCGGAACGAGCCCGCCGGGGCGGCCTGGGCGGCAGATTCGCGTGGCCACCGCGAACCGCGCGGCGTTTTTGCTGCCCGCCACCGTCAATAGGAACGGGAGCGTGTTTTCGCCGGGCGTGACGACCGGGCTCGGGGCCTGCTGGTCTGGGTTGCCGCGGCTCCGCCTGACGGCCCGGCGAGGAACGCCTCCAGGGCCTCGCCCGTGTGGCTTCGCAGCAGGTCGCCGGATCCGCCGCGGGCCTCCTGCTGCCG
>Ga0315902_10007983_pt1 | contig 14371 bp, 9 predicted proteins | sample LakEriMetagenome_9_FD_203523 | JGI IMG/M metagenome (GOLD analysis project Ga0315902, IMG submission 203523) | Freshwater fungal communities from buoy surface, Lake Erie, Ohio, United States - Buoy 12 MA117 | ecosystem: Environmental > Aquatic > Freshwater > Lake > Lake biofilm | place: USA... | reverse complement strand
ACGCCGCTGGGCTGAGAAGTCTGGCCTCCATGCTCATGCGAGTTGCGGACTATGATCAGTCGCAGGGTCGGTATCCCGATGGCGATACGCTGCACTGCCACCTCAGCACCGGACTCAACACGACGGCGAAAGATGCTCTGCCGAGGGTCACTCTTGGGCGAGTCGAACCCAAGAACGGTGCCCGAGCCATCGGCGAGGGCTTTCCGGAATTGGCACCATCGCGCCAATCAGGCGCGCTGTCCGACATCGATATTTGACGACCGAGGGCTGCGAGATGCTGCGATAGGATTCGACGATTAGGTGGTGCTTTGGTTCCCCTTGACTGGCTGAGAATGGACACCGCCTTTGAAGTTACCCGTCCGATGCGGCGTCAGTCGTTCTCGGAGGGGATCTTCCAGCCAGGCAAGCAACGCCAGATCGTGCAGCAAATCGGTTCGATGGAATTCGATGGAGAGCGTCGAGTCGGTGGCATCGAGTGACAATTCTCCCTCACCGTCACCGATCGGCCCGGAGCCGAAAAGATTCAAGTGATTGATCACTAGAAGAGCATCCAACGCGCTGACCTGGAAATCTCCGCTGACATCGTAGAAAGGTGGTGCCGCCCCTGCGATCAACTCCACGGGCCGCGATCCATTCAAGTTCAATTCGTTGATCACCAAGAGTGCATCGATTGCTGTGACCGTTCCGTTGGCATTCACATCCACCGGATACAGGATGTTCTGCAATCGGCTTCCCGCGACGGTCACCACCACTTCCGTTGGATTGGTTTCAATCCCCTGGTTGTTGGCGACTAGGTATCGGAACCGTACTTCGCCTAGATAAAAAAGGGGCGGTGAGAATTCAATCATTCCATTCGTTACGGTCGCTGTCCCCACCAGCGGAGGCTGAATGATTGTTAGGGTGGTTCGGTCGATCGGTGACATTTTCACCCGATCGTTCGCGGTGACATCGATAGAAATGGAAGTGTCGCGGGGTGTCTGGACCGAGTCATCGACTCCCACTGGACGCTCCAGAAGATTCAGCCGGACTACCGCCTCCCGCGACCAATTTCCGCCCAGGTCCTGTACTCGGTAAGTAAAGGAATCAACACCTATCTGCTGCTGATTGGGAACATACAGCACCTTGCCTTCGGAAACCCTTGCGGTCCCACCTTGGGGAAGTTGCATCAATTCGATACTGCCGGGGTTTAGGCCATCGTCCAGATCGAAATCGTTGCTCAGCAGATCGAGCAGCATCGATTGTTCGACGAAAAGCGTCGCTTCATCATCAACCGCCGTCGGTGGATCGTTGACAGGTTGGACCGTCACAACGAATTGGCGGGTCGTGATCCCATTATCCTGGGGCGTATCGAATCGTCCATCCAGCCCAGGATCTTCCACCCGCACAACGATCGTGGCAGTCCCTGACTGTTGGGGAAGGGGCTGAAGTGTCAGGAGACCGCTGGTTGCCTGCTGATTCCAGAGAACCCCTATGGCGCCGATTTGCGATTCGTTGGAGATGGCGGATACGACTTCAGGAAACTGATCGTGATTCAGGTCGACAACGAGCGAATTGTTGATTGTTCGCTCACTGGTGTCGTATGCCAGTTGCACGGGGGGCTGAAACTGGCCATTGCCGAGCCCTCGGAGCAGGAAAGTTCTGCTGTTGGTTGCGGAAGCGATCAGGTCGTGGCGACCGTCTTGATCGAGATCGCCGGAGGTGATGTGCTGGGAGCCGGCGCCTGCGAAGGTTGGGGATAATTGGGTAAAGGTCCCTGATCCACTTCCGAGCAGGATGGTGACCTGGGAGTCCAAGTCGTTGATCACAGCCAGATCGAGGATCGAGTCGCCATTGAAGTCCGCGGTGTCGATTGCTTTGGCCCGACTGCCAATCTGGTAGCCGGAGGCGGAGGTGAAGTTCCCATTGCCGTTGCCCAAAAGGATCCGAACGGTGCCATTACCGAGAATGGCTATGGCAGCATCCAGAAAGCCGTCGCGATTGAAATCCCCTGGGACGATACCACTGGGGCCGTCCGGCTGCGGTGGCGTATTACCCGTGGGCCCCAGGAGGGTTTGAACCGGGGTTCCAAACCCTCCTGCACCATTACCTGGCAGGATACTGACGAAGTCGTGGATGATATTGGTGGCAATTAGGTCGATGCGACCATCTTGATTGAAGTCGCCGGTCGCTAGTGCATGGACGCCGGAAGAGACGGGATCAACGTCTCCATTTCCGGTGGGGAAAGAGGCAGCCGGGGAGAAGGTGCCTTGGGCATTCCCAAGGCGAACAGTGACTAAATTGTTTTGACTATTCGAGACGACAATATCATCGAATCCATCGAGGTTGAAGTCATCGGCCACCGCGAACGAGGGCGCCTGGTTCATCGGAAGGCTGAGGATTTCGGAAAAGCTACCTTTTCCATTTCCGAAGGAAACCGAAAGATTGCCAGCGACTTGATTGGTTGCGGCGATATCGGGGTGGGAGTCGCCATTCCAGTCACCAACAGTCACGGCGCGCGTCGTGTTCCCCGCGGTGACAAGCGTTGGATTGTCTAGCGATCGGAGCATGCGGACGTCGGGATGAGGGATCAGTTCCGGCAGGCTGCTGGTTGCCGTCACCCGGAGAGGTTGGCTTTCTGTTCCCCCTGGAGTCACACCTGAGATCGGGATCGTTTGGCTCGGAGAATTTTCCGGGATACTGATATTGCTGATCGCATCAAGTGTTGGCTGGACGTTCGAACGAATCTGCAAATTATCAAATTCATGACGGGAAGCCGTCGCACCGATCTTGCTGTACATCACCAGTCGCGTTTCCTCTGCGGCGAAGTTAGCAACTCGCAGGGAATCAACGATCCGGTAGGTTTGGTTGTCCGCATTGGTGATCCATACGTTCACAATGCGATCGACCCCATCCTTGACAACCGACATTTTCCAGTGATGCCATCTCCCTGATACGGTCTGCTCCAGTCGGCTATCGTAAAAAGTTTCCCAGGTATTGCCGTTCGCCCCGACTTTGACCCGTCTTTGCTCAAAAGTCGCAAGGCTGACAATCAGGGAGTCCTTCAAGGTTGGAAATTTTGGATGAACCAGGAGGAACTCGTTGATATTCGGCGTGCCGGAATTTCCGTACGTTTTCGTGTCTACCAATGCTACGGCGATTCCGTCTGCAGGATTCCCAGTGAACCGATGCTCGCCGATGCGGAAGTCAAATTCAATTTCGATCGACGATTGCGAGCCGGGGATGGGTTGATTGAGCGCAAGGACAGAAGTGTTGTTGCCGAAATTGGTGTCACTGAGGCGATAGAAATCACCCCAAGGTCCTCCGGCAACTTCGCCGATAACGGGCCCAGCGGAAGAGTATGGAATGTGGTTTTGATCGAAGTCCAAGACGGTGAAAGTTGAGAGAAGCGTTCGGCGCTCGAGTGGTTCCACTCGCATCGGACGCCTCTGCGAACAGCCATTCAGTCGTACCCAATTCGAGCGGCTCATTATGGGCAACCCCCCTCAACAGACTGAGTGCATGCGGACGTGGAAATACTTCAGACAACATCCCCACGGACGGTAAGCGTTTGCGAAATATGGGTTGTCTCAGAATCGATTCATTCACCTACTTCGAGCCAATTGCGCAATCTCAAGGGCTTTTTGTCTCTACAGCAGGGTTCTTCCAGTGGGGTTCGCAATAGAAGGCTATGCCTGGTCCTGCTAAGCTGATGGTAGGAGTTTGCCTTTCCTTCTCATTTACCCCACAATTCGAACATGGATGAACCGCACTATCTTCAATTGCGATCGATCGCGCAGAGGTTGATCGCAGCGGAATCAAAACGCTGCACTCTGACGGCAACGGGCCTGGTGCACGAACTTTATCTGAAAATGCAGCGGTGGTCCGAACGTCAGGGGACAGCGATTCCTGGTCAGTTCCCCTACGCGACTCGCATCATGAAGCAGATCCTGATCGATCGTGCCCGCTCCCGGATCGCTCGCGACCGTGCCGAACGAACGTCGCTCGAACCGCTCAATTCGACCTCCTACCCGCTTCGCGATCCTAGCCGGGCTGCATACCGACTAGTTGCGCTCGAGCACGCCATCCTGCTCCTGGAACAGGAACTGCCGCAAATGGCCGAGCTGGTGCGGCTCCATTGCCTCGATGACCTTTCACTGGAAGAGGCGGCCGGTCGACTGGGGATCTCCCGCGCTACCGCCTATCGACACTGGGCCTTCTGCAAAGCCTGGATCGCCAGCCATCTGCTGGGGCAATTCCCCGAGGAACCAGCGAGTTCCCCTGCCCCGCCCCGCTCACCACTCCATCTGCAAAATGAGACGGAATCGTATTCCGGCTCGCATAGCTCGGCGGAATCGGTCGGTGCGTCACCGCGGGATTCGGTCTGAGTCCCATTTCAAGCTCCTTGCGGAGGAATCTGATTGTGGTTGATCGCCCCTTGGAAAGACTCGCTGCGCTTTTTGAGGAGCTGGAAACGCTTCCATCGGAGGAAGCAAGGCAGGCCTTCCTGGAGCGACTAGCCAAGGTTGAACCAGGGGTGGTTCGGCAACTGGCTGCATTGCAAAAAAGCCATCGCCAAGTGGAGTCGTTGCCTGAGGAACTGGGGGGGGCGTTCCTTGAGTTCGCCAGAACGCTACAAGGCGAAGGAGACCCAATTCATGCCGAACAGCAGTTGATGGAACTGCTCCGGCATACCCAACCCACCTCGGACCCCGAGCCGGCGATTGCGGATCTCCGCGGCTACGCGCTCCACTCGCTGGTCTCGGTCAGTCCCACCAGCTTCGTGTTCCGCGCTCGCGACCGACAGCTGGATCGCCAAGTCGCCATCAAGTTCCTGTCCCCTCACCTTGCCAGCGCCCCGGTCCATGCCAAGCAATTCATCGACGAGGCGCGTCTGGCCAGTCAAATCTCCCATCCCGGTGTCGTCAAGATCTTCCACGTCGCCTCTCCCGACGAAATGCCGCTGGTCTTCTTTGTCATGGAATGGATCGATGGACCCACCCTCCAGCAATGCCTCGAACCACCCAATGCGTCCATCATCCAACAGCGGCAGCAACGAGTCGACCAGCTGATTGAGGCAGTGGAAGCAATTCACCGCAAGCAGGTGATCCATCGTGATCTGAAGCCCTCCAACATCCTGTTGGATCGCGATCAGGACCGCTTGGTCATCATCGACTTTGGGCTGGCAATCGATCCTCTTCACTCCTCCAAGCCCTTAGACCCCGCCGGCACACTTCCGTTCATGAGTCCCGAACAGTTGCAGGGGCAACCGCTGACGGCACAAAGCGACCTCTTTTCGCTGGGGCTGATCGTCGCCATGCTACTTGGCTTGCGGCACCCTTTTGGCAGCGACCATGCGGCCGAGGTTGCGCAAGGGATCCTCAGCCAAAAACCTCGATTCGATCCCCTGCCCCCCGGTATCGATCCTTCCCTGATCGAAGTGCTCCAGCGTGCGTTGGCAAAAGATCCATCCCAACGCTACGGGTCTGCCATCGAATTCGGCAAGGCAGTCCGCCGCGTCTTTCCATCGATGGTGACGCCCGTGGGCAGGCTCCCATCATCATCCCAGCAGCGTGCTTGGGCTCTGCCCGCCACCTTGATCGGTGCCTTGCTGATCACCCTCCCGTGGCTCCTCCTGTGGCCAGCGGCAATCCAGTCACCGCAATCTTTGAAAGGAAGGAACGCTGAGCCATCTGGAGCGGAGAGGGCACGTGTCTTGGAGCAGGATGGCAACACAGTCTCCCGAGGAGATACCACTGTTGCCGCTTCGGGCGAGTGGATCGACGCCAACACATTCCGAATGGCCAACGGCGTGGAGCTGATTCATTTTCCAGCCCCTATCCAACTGCTGGAGAACGCCAAATCTCCACCACCGATCGATGAGCGGGGACCGTTGAAGCGGCTTTTTTTCACCCATGGTGATAAGGAATTCCTGATCGGAAGGTCGCTTGTGACACAGCGTCAGTATCTGGCCACCCTGGGAGAGCTACCCGCCGCGATGAAGGGGGTGCCGCCCGATCTGGATGCCCCAGTCCATTCGGTAACCTACGAGGAGATTGAGCAGTTCCTGCGAATTTGCAACCGTGACCAGACCGACCAGCCACTCTTTCAGATCAGTTGGGATTTCGACCTCCTATTTGCCGCCTACGTCTATCCCTTGCTGACCGGCCAGGCGACGCATGAAGATCTGTCACGATTCGCCAGTCGCCCCAACCCTTCGCATCTCGATCCCATTCCCATCGCCGATCGCAGTCATGCGATCCAGGGGGTTTTCGGACGCTACTGGGAATGGACTCATCGCGAACTGCGGAAGCCCGTCCAGATGAATGGTGCGGTCGACTTTTCGAACAGCGGAGAGCAACTGTCGAGGCGGCAGAAGGTGGTGATTGGATCGAGCCAGAGTCACGGGTTCGACCATCTTTTCGACTGCTACTACGGAATCAACGACCACTTCCAAGAGATGCAAGGGTTGCAGTTGCATCTCGAGACCGATCAGCAGACTGCCTACCTGCGACCATCCCAATTGGGAGAGCGGGGCTATTTTCGATCCCGCTATCAGTGGGATCGTCCCGTGCGAAAGGCCCGCCTCGGTCTGAACCTGCACAGCTTTCTCGATCAAGCGTCGATGGGCGTTCGCGCCCGCGTCCGCTCCGAGGCTTCCGATCCGCCCTTAGACCAGCAGCCCTGGAGAGAGATTTGTAGCCATCACGGCATTCACCAGCGAATTGATCAAATCGACATCACCGAGATCTTGCAGGGGGCTGTGGAAGCGGAACTGGAGTACTGGTTGCAGGCCGATGCTTTGCCGTTGCACTACCTCCAGTTCGCTCGCTCTTACCCAACTCCCAGCAGTCTCCCTTATCTGCATCTGGAAATCGACTTCGGGCCGACCGATACGCCATGGATCGAGCAGCGGATTGTTCCCAGCAACTACCACAGCCCCAGTTTGGGCTTCCGACTGCTGCAGCAGTGGCCCGTCGGGAAAAGGAAGCGTTGATACGCGAGGCGACTTTCTAGGGAGGGCGACAGGGGTGACCTTGAAGGCGTGCTGATCGAGCGATTTAGTGAGGCAGCTAAACTCGAAACCTCTTTCGGCAAATCGAAACCAGCCGTTCTCTCTTCTTTTCGCGATGCAATCTTCTCATCGCGGTGCAATGGAGGAGATGGCTGGGGCAAGGATGCCGACAGATCGAACGATCGTATCTGGCCCCACTTACTCCAATGCGGTGCTCCGGTTAGACGTAGCTGTCGCGATCACCTGAAAAGATGATTGGATGTCGATTCGCATCGAACTTTTTAGCGAGGGCTTGCATGCCTTGGGTGTCTAGAAGCCGGCTTTCTGCAGTAGTAATAGGCACGCACCAAAGAAATTGCACTGGATCGTTTTGGATTCGAAGCTTTTCCCCCAATGCTCCATCAGCAGTTACCTTGGAGGGGAGGAATAAGAGCGTATCGAGAAGCCGGGTACCGAAGAGCGGTTCGGGCGGTGAGCGATGCGGGACATGGGCGCCCCAGTGAAGCCAAATGTCTAGAAGGTGTACGAAGCAAGCCATCGACCCGAGTACCTGTCCGTAATCGTCGCGAGCGGTAGCTGTGTAAAAAATCAATTCCGCACGGCGGCATTCCGATCCCACCCCCTCAGGAGTTCGCATCGGTCGCTCACTCATCCCACTGGTGACATAGGTATAAAACTTTCTCCGTCGGCTTGGAGGGAATCGAAGGACATCGATGACAGGATCGTCGGGAGCGGGGTCCGTCAGAACGGCATCGGGTGCACCAAACAATTCGGCGTAGACTCGTCGACGGCTGTCCGCCATTGCAAGTTTTGTAGCGTCAACAGGCCCGGTATCGGATGGGGATGGCTGCCCTAGGGAGCGGTATAACCAATCGCTAATCTCCGCCCCTTCCGGTTGCTTTGGTTCTCTTTTTCTCCGAAACCAATCTTTGATCCCCATAAAATCCTCCCGCACTGCCAGAGCGATGGATAGAAAAATGAGTTGCCCAGCAATTGGGTCGGATCGGGTGTATCCATGGATCATCGAGTCAGCAAAGCGATACAGAATTTGACCAGGTGACGGATTGCTCCAGACGGGACACCCTCCAATCGCTGCGGTATAGACGCCTCGTACAATGTAGTAATTTCGATACGCTGGTAGTAGGTATGGGGCTGGCTTTTTCAGGGGGTTCCGAAGGGGGGTATCTCTGGCTGTCCAAGAATGTTTTCTGCCAGCCGGGAAACCACAGGTTTTGGACGATGCCGTCGATGTCGGCAACAATCCGCTCGACAATCCGATGCGTCTTCTGACTTTTCACCTCATGGAATAGCTCCTGCCATGCCGCAATCACTCGATCCTGCTCCTCGTTGGCCTTGATCCGCCGTTCGGCTTTCACCGTCTCCCCGGCCACCTCCAGAATCGCCTTCGGGAATTCCAATCGGTCAAGCAGCCCTGATCGTGCTTTGCCCGAATCCTCTCCCACCGCCTCATGAGATCTTTGTATTTAGGAGTTTTTCTGGAGGGATTCGCGTCTGGAGAGTGTGATCGAATGAGGTAAAGGGAGAGAGGTTTCGCAGGTGTTGGGTTGCTTGGTGCGGGGGGGGTGGGAGAACGAAAAAACCGCTGGACTCTTTGGCTACCGTGTGAATCTGTTACGGTTTTGCGGGTTGAATCGCCGAAATAGAAAATGAGGCGATGGCGGAGAAAGGGGCTCCGAGGGCTGGCGGAAAGCGATTTTCAACGCAGTTTCCGGCCAATTTCGTCCTCAAAGCGGGCCTTCGAGGGCTCGTGGGGGTTCCCTATATTAGTAGGATTGCTGGCAGCGGGGTGATTTCGAAGATTTGACGATCCGCCGATTGCTGCCCCGCCTACCATACCCCAATGGTCCCACCTAAGTTCGTTCCTGCCAAAGCAGGAAGGCGACCGCCGTCAGGACGCCGTTTCCCACGAGGAATTTTCGATGAAGCCTGCTATGCAACGAAGTTCAAGCCTCCAGTTCCGCAGCCGCTCCGGTCGGTCGACCCAGACAGCCCCCTCTCGAAGTGGGAGCATCCTCTGGCTTGTCCTTCTGCTGATCGGCATTCTTGGTTCCTCGGGCTATGCCTACTGGCGTTACCGGGAAGCGAAGGCGACCAGCCCAAGCAACCAACCGGTGATGCAAGCGGTGATGCGTGGGCCTTTCGATCACATCGTCCTGGAGCAGGGGGAGATCGAAAGCAGCAGCAACGTCGAGGTCAAATGCGAAGTCAAAGGAAAAGGAACCAGTGGCACACCGATCCTCTGGGTGATCGACGAAGGGACCTACGTCAAGAATGGGGAAGAGCTGGTCAAGCTGGATAGTTCGCAACTGGAAAACGACCTCAAGAGCCAGCGTATCACGCTGAGCGCTGCCGAGGCCCTGGTGATCAGCTCTGAGGCAGCCGTCAAGCAAGCGATGATCGCTCGCCAGGAATACCTTGAAGGAACCTATCTCACCGAACGCAAAGCGATCCTGAGCGAAATCGCCGTGGCCGAGCAGGATTTGCGGAAGGCGGAGTTGAGTTTGGCTAGTGCCGAGAGGTTGGCCGCCAAGGGGACGCTCAAATCGCTGCAGATCGAAGCGGAGCAGTTTGCGGTGCAAAATGCGCGGAACAAACTGGATGCGGCCGAGGGTCGCCTAAAGGTGCTCGACGAACTGACCAAGGCGAAGATGCTGGTTCAGTTTGACAGCGATATCGAAACGAAGAAAGCGAAGCTGGATTCGGACAAGAATACGCTGGAGGAAGAGAAGAGCAAGCTGAAGGAAATTCAGTCGCAGATTGACGCCTGCACCATTCGGTCACCCACCGACGGACAGGTAGTCTATGCCAATAAATTTAGCTCGCGCGGCGGTTCGGAGTTTGTTGTGGAGGCGGGAGCGATTGTGCGGGAGCAGCAGACGATCATCGTGCTCCCCGATCCTACGCAGATGCAGGTCAAGGCAAAGATCAACGAATCGCGTATCACGCTGGTGCGTGAAGGCATGCCATCCAAAATCAAAGTCAATGCCGTCCAGGGCGATCTGTTGGGGCAGGTGACAAAGGTCAACAAGTACGCTGAGCCAGGAAGCTGGTTTAGCTCGGCAGTCAAGGATTATGCCACCTACGTGAAGATCGACCAGCCGCCCGAAACGATTCGGACTGGGATGACTGCGGAGGTGCGAATCTTTGTCGAGCAGATCGACGATGCCCTGCAGATTCCGGTGCTTGGGGTCTACGAAATGAAGGGGCACTACTTCGTCCTGGTGCCCAAGGGGGCGGGCTGGGAGACTCGCGAGATCCAGGTCGGCGCGACCAACGACAAGAACGTGACGGTTCTGAAGGGGTTGGAGGAAGGGGATCAGGTGGTCCTGAATCCCCGCAATCATCTGGACCTGATGGAACTGCCCGAGATTGAAGAATCGGAAGAGGAACGGAAGAAGATTTCGGAGATGAGCAAAGCGGCGGCGGCCGCGCCGGCTGCAGGTGGTGCACCTGGTGGTGCTGCAGCGGCCGGTGGACCTGGCGGAGCGGGACGCGGTCCTGGAGCTGCTGGGGCGGGAGGTCCTGGTGCTGGCGGACGCGGTGCTGGGGGACCAGGTGGTCCAGGCGCTGGCGGACCGGCGATGTCTCCAGATGCGATCGCTGGCATGGCGATGCAGCGATCGGATACCAACAGCGACGGCAAGATCACCAAGGACGAAGCCGAGAGCAGTGAGATGCTCAAGCGTGGCTTTGACGAAACCGACGCCAACAAGGACGGCGCGATCGATCGATCGGAGATGGCGGCGGCTATCAAGAAGCGGATGGATCAGGCGGGGGCTGGTGGTGGGCGCGGCCCGGGAGGTCCTGGTGGTGGTTGATGTCAGCAAGGAGGCGAAGTCGGCCGCGCCGGTGAAAATGGCCTGCGCGGCAAAAGATCTCAAAAAGGAATATGTGCTCAAGGGAGAGACGGTGCGCGCCCTGCGAGGGGTTACGTTTGAAGTCCCCGAGGGGGACTATGTGGCGATCATGGGCCCTTCGGGATCTGGGAAAAGCACGCTGCTGAATCTGCTGGGGTGCCTGGACCAGCCGACGTCAGGCTCCTTGTTCCTAGGTACCGACGATGTGGCGAGGATGAGCGACGACCAACTGGCCGATGTCCGCAGCAAGCGAATCGGGTTTGTTTTTCAGTCGTACAACCTTATCCAGCAGCTGACCGTGGTTGAAAACATCCAGGTGCCGCTCTTCTATCAGGGCAAGCTGGGTTCGAAGGAGATCGCAAGGTCGGTCGATCTTGCCAAAATGGTGGGCCTTGGGGAACGTCTGGATCACCGACCGATGCAGCTGAGCGGTGGTCAGCAGCAACGCGTGGCGATCGCTAGGTCGCTGATCAATGATCCCTTCTTCATTCTGGCGGACGAACCGACCGGGAATCTTGATTCCCGCACCACCGAAGAAATCCTGCAGCTCTTTGAGCGACTGAACAATGAGGGCAGGACGATCATCTTAGTGACTCACGAAGATGAAGTCTCCAAGCGAGCTAAGCGTGTGGTGCGACTGAAGGACGGCAAGGTGCAATGGGACAGGCAGAATACCGAAGCATCGCGGCGCGAGGCGGCCGAGCATGCGGTGGCCAACTTGCCTGCGGAAGGATAGTGAGCCGATGATCTGGCTGAGAACGATCGAGCTTGGGATCAAGAGTTTGTGGCTGCACCCGATGCGATCGCTGCTGACCGTGTTGGGGATTTTCATCGGCGTGGCTAGCGTCATCTGGCTGCTTGCGATCAGCAAAGGGATTGGCGATGAAGCCCAGAAGCAGATCGAAAGTCTGGGAGCCGACACAATCATCGTGCGGAGCATCAAGCCTCCCAGCGAGAAGCTCAATCCGCAGGGGGTGACACCCTATGGGCTGACGCGCGAGGAGTACGAAGTGCTCACCGCTAGCCTACCGACGCTGCGCAGTGCCCTTCCGATTCGCGAGATTCGGCGACAGTTTCAGTATCGCGATCGAGTGATCGACGGCAGGTTGGTTGGTTGCACTCCCGAGTATGCCGACGTAAATCGCTTGAAGGTCAACCGAGGTCATTTTCTGACCGATGCCGAGAATTTTGCGCGAGATAGCCATTGCGTCATCGCTGCCAAGGCGGCCGAACGGCTTTTCCCGTATGAAGATCCGATCGGAAAGCGGATTTACATGCCGGAGAATCAGGACTTCTACTTGGTGGTGGGCGTTCTGGAGCATCGCAATGCTTCCGCAGCGATTGGTGGATCGCTTTCATCCCAGGATTACTCCAGCGACATCTACATTCCCATCAACACCCTTCAGCAGAGGATCGGAGATACGGTCGTCTCGCGGCGCGGTGGATCGTTTGAAGGGGAGATGCTGGAACTCAATCAGATCACGATGCGAGTTAAAGAGATCTCGGATGTGAAGCGGACGGCATCGGTGATTGAATCGGCGCTCAGTTCTCACGACAAGATGGAAGATGTCGCCGTGGTGGTGCCGCTGGAACTCTTGGAGCAGGCGGAGACGACCAAGATGATGTTCATGGTCTTCATGGGGCTGATCGCTGCGATTTCGTTGTTGGTCGGCGGGATCGGCATCATGAACATCATGCTGGCGACGGTTACCGAGCGAACGCGAGAGATCGGGATTCGGAGGGCTCTAGGAGCAAAGCAGTCGGATATTGTTCGGCAGTTTCTGGTGGAAACCAGCGTATTGAGCATCGTTGGGGGGATCACTGGAATACTCTTCGGTTTGCTCTGCGGCCCAGCGGTTCGGGGTGTTCGGAAGATGGCCTTCCAATATTTCCCGGATACGATGAATGCCCTTCCGGAAGTGGTTCGAGAGGTCAGTCCGAAGATTGTTCCGGAGTCGATTCCTGCGGCGCTGGGAATTTCCCTTCTGGTCGGCATCATTTTTGGAATCTACCCAGCGATTCGCGCGGCCAAGATGAACCCCATCGAGGCGCTGCGTCACGAGTGATCCGGGGCGTGCTTGTTGGATGCGAAGGATGTAGCCTCTGACAAGTTCGGCATGCTGGTTTACAATGTGCCGTGGTGGCGTATTGATGCTGCCAATTTTTCGGTCACGAACGAGAGCGAGCGCGAGGGAGTCATGCTGAATCTGCCGATGGCCCTGCTGTTTACCGCCATGACTTTTCTGAGTTGGGGCGTGTACGGCATTTTGCTGCATGAGGGACAAGATCGGCTGGGGCATTCTTCGCTTCGATCGTTCATCGGTGTGGGGATCGCCTACTTTCTGATTGCGGTGCTGGGGGCAGCGATATTGCTCAGCACACGCAAGGAGAAGGGAGTCTGGTCGCTGTCTGGGATTCTGCTATCTCTGTTTGCCGGCAGCGTGGGGGCCTTGGGGGCCCTGGGAGTGCTGCTGGCGCTGACGTTCAAAGGGGCTCCCATTTTCGTGATGCCCTTGGTGTTCGGGCTTGCACCGGTGGTCAACACCCTGGTGACCAGTTGGATGGGGAAGACGTATCGCCAGATTTCGCCGAAGTTCATCACCGGATTGGCGTTGGTGGCTCTCGGTGCCGTCGGTGTGCTGCTCAGCAAGCCCGCGCCTGCCAAGGCAGCCACCAGCGACGTGGCCGCAGCGGTGGCAACAGATGGAGCGGCGACGGCAGCAGCCCCGGTGGCCCCGGTGGCCAAGCCGGCGTCGGCCAACACTTCCTGGAAGGTCTTAGCATCGATTCTTATGGGGGCACTTTGCTGGGGGGCTTATGGGCCCGTGTTGCATCTGGGGCAACAGAAGATGGGAGGGAGTCGGCTGCGTCCGTTCTTCTGCGTTGGTGTTGCTTACTTTGCGATTGCGGTGGCAGCTCCACTGGCGATTCTGGCTGCCAATCCAGACGAGGGGTACTGGAGTTTCTCTGGGATGCTTTGGTCGATCGCCGCTGGGGCAGCGGGAGCGATCGGAGCCCTTGGGATCATTTTGGCGTTCACGTTTGGTGGCAAGCCGATTTTTGTCATGCCGCTAGTCTTCGGATTTGCACCAGTGGTCAATACGCTGGTCTCGATGACCTTGGCGAATACATTCGGCAAGGTGTCCCCGATGTTCTTCGTCAGCCTTTTGACCGGCATTGCAGGTGCCGTGACGGTGCTTCTTTTTGCACCCAAAGGGAAGGGGCATGAACCAGCCAAAGAAGAGCCGAAGGTGCTGGCAGAATCTTCGACGAGGGAGCCGGAGTCGGGGGCTGCTGTACCCATTGCGTCGGCGCCGGACAATCCCCACAACGTTTAGTCAGTTCGGCTAGCCTGGATTCCCGATGTATACCGCAGTGATCTTGTCCGATTTCTTGTGGCGACTGCGTTTAACCGGTTCTGCGTAGACCTCGCCCCGTCGCCGCTGCTAGCATTCAAAAGGTGCCACCCACCGATCGTTGCTAGCATTTAAAAGGTGCCACC
>Ga0315902_10007981_pt1 | contig 14373 bp, 12 predicted proteins | sample LakEriMetagenome_9_FD_203523 | JGI IMG/M metagenome (GOLD analysis project Ga0315902, IMG submission 203523) | Freshwater fungal communities from buoy surface, Lake Erie, Ohio, United States - Buoy 12 MA117 | ecosystem: Environmental > Aquatic > Freshwater > Lake > Lake biofilm | place: USA... | reverse complement strand
AGCCGCTGGCTTCGATGGCTGCGGCCAGTTCGAGCGGATCGGCGCGAAGCCTGCCGAGGCGGACCTTGATGGCGATCTCCCAGAGCGAAGCCGCGGAAACCCAGGTTTCGTCGGCGGACTCGATCAGGCGACGGGCGGCGGGCTTCAGGCGGGGGGACCCGGCAACCACCCAGAGAAAGACATGGGTGTCGAGCAGCAGCCGCATCAGCGCCCCTCGAAGGCGGCGACGACGTCGTCGGGGAGCGGAGCGTCGAAGTCGGCTGCCATGCGAACCCTGCCCTTCAGCAGCCCGAATCGGACGGTGCGCTTGGCGGGTTGCAGCCGGGTCAGCCGAACGAGGGCCTTGCCATGGCGCCCGATGATGACATCCCTGCCGGCGGCGGCCTCGTCGACCAGCTGCGAGAGGCGAGTCTTGGCGTCGTAGATGTTGACGGGATCCATGACGGGACTCCGGAATGATCAGATCAGATCTAGTCTACTTGATCGGAGCGATTTCCGGAGCGGTTCGCGCATGTCGATCGTGGTTGCCTCGTGCACGACGGGTCGGCCCCCGCGCCGGCGCGATCATCGTCAGCCCACACCCCGCCCCTGCCCGGCCCACCACGGTGCGCGCAGCTCGCGCTTGAGCACCTTGCCCACCGGGCTGCGGGGCAGGCTGGCGATGAAGTCGACCGACTTGGGCGCCTTCATCGCGCCGACGATGCCGCGCGCCCAGGCGATCAGCTCGTCGGCGCTTGCCTGCGCGCCCGGCTTGAGCTGCACGCAGGCCTTGACCGCCTCGCCCCACTTGGGGTCGGGCACGCCGATCACCGCGCAGTCCTGCACCGACGGGTGCTGCATCAGCGCACTCTCGACCTCGAAGGGAAAGATGTTGAAGCCGCCGGAGATGATCAGGTCGCGCTTGCGATCGGTGATGTAGAAGTAGCCGTCCTCGTCGCGGCGGCCGATGTCGCCGGTATGGTGCCAGCCGTGCTGCTGGATCTCGGCCGTGGCCGCCTCGTCGTCGAGGTAGCGGTCCATGATCGTGGGGCCGCGCAGCACCACCTCGCCGGTTTCGCCCGGCGGCAGCAGGCGGCCCTGCTCGTCCATGATGCCCATCGCCTCGACAATCACCGTGGGCCTGCCGCACGACAGCAGCCGGTGGCGCAGCGACGGCTCGCGCACCGCCTGCGCGATCTCCGCCGGCGACATGAAGGTGGTCGGAAAGCCCGACTCGGTCTGGCCGAAGGCCTGGCAGACCACCGGCCCGAGGCGCTGCACCGCCTCGGCGATCTTCTCGGGGGCGAAGGGTGACGCGGCGGCGATCAGGTAGCGCAGCGACGAGAAGTCGGCGTCGGCCGCCTTCGGATGCGCGAGCAGCATGTAGATCAGCGTGGGCGGCAGAAAGAGCACCGACACCCGGCGCTGCGCGATCAGGTCGATCATGGCGCCCACGTCGGGCGTGGCCATCATGATGGTCGTGCCGCCGAACTGGCCCATGCCCATGGCCACGAAGCCGCCGGCATGGGTGATCGGTGCCACCGCCAGGTTCACGGGCGGCTCGTCGACGTGCAGGCAGGTGGCCCAGGCGAGCACGCTGGTGAGGATCGAGCGGTTCGAGCCCACCGTGAGCTTGGAGCGGCCGGTGGTGCCGCCGGTGGCGCCCTGGAAGCCCTGGGCGTCTTCGGGCAGCCGCAGATCGAGCGGCGCGTCGGACACGTCGCCCAGCCAGGTCTCGAGCGAGGGCGCGCGCAGGTCGTCGCCCAGGCACACCACCTCGCGCAGCGTGGGCACCCCGGCGCGGATCGCGTCGATCAGCGGGGCCGCGGCCGGATCGAAGAAGAGCAGCCCGCAGCGCCCGGCCGACAGGATGTGCAGGATGTCGGCCGGCGCGGCCCGCATGTTGAGGTTGCTCCAGGCCACGCCGGCGCGCATGGCGCCGAGCATCGCGAGCAGGGCCTGCCCGGTGTTCGGGCTGAGCACGGCGAAGCGCTCGCCCGGGCCGAAGCCGGCCTCGTGCAAGCGCCGGGCGATGCGGCACACCTGCCGCCAGGCCTGGCGGTAGGTGAAGTCGCCGCCGTCGCCGCTCAGGGCCAGGCGATCCGGGTGCGTGAGCAGGCCGCGGAAGTAGAGATCGGTCAGGTGCATCGGGGGATCTCCGCGAGGGGAAAGGGATTGACGCCGTCGAGCACCTGCGCGCAGGCCGTCAGCGCGGCAGCGATGCGCGGGCGCAGCAGTTCGCCCCGGGGGATCACGCGGTCGGGCGCAAGACGCAGCGCCCGGGGCACCCGGTGGTGCAGCCAGCCGAGCTGCACCAGCAGGCGCGCCGCGAGCAGCCGCGAGAGCTGCTCGACCTCGGCGCCCGGCAGCGGGCGCACCCGCCGGTAGCCGCGCACCGCCGCCGCGGCGATCGCCTCGAAGCGCGGATCGTGCACGAAACCGATCAGCGCGACCGCAAGGTCGTAGGCATGCCAGCCGAAGGCACAGTCGTCGAAGTCGAAGATCACCGGGCTGCCATCGCGCAGCAGCACGTTCTGCGGCAGCACGTCGGCGTGGATGATCGAGAAGTTGCCGGCATGCCGGCCGTGGGCGAGCAGCGCCGCGTGCATGCGGGCGCGACCCTCGCGAACGGTGCGGGCCTGTGCGCCATCGAACTCGGGCAGGTCCCAGAAGGATCCCCACCACGGCTGTTCGCCGATCAGGCCGTCGGCATCGAGCAGCGGGCGCCGGAAGCCCGGCGGCATGGCCCAGACGACCGCCTGGTCGTGCATGCCGGCGATGACGCTACCGATCGCCTCGAGCAGGAGCACCGGGTCGGCCTGCCCCCGCGCGATCGCGTCGGTCATCGGCACTCCGTCGATCCAGTCGATCAGACCGACATGGCGCAGGCCGCCGTCGGCGCCAGGCCAGGCAATCCGCGCATAGGGCTCGCCCGCCAGCGTGGGTACCGGTCGGGGGGTCGGGATGCCGGCCTGGCTCAGCGCAGTCGTCCAGGCGTGTTCGGCCAGCAGTTCGGCGTGGTCGTGGTAGCCGGCCCGGTGGATGCGCAGGGCATAGCGGCGGCCATCGGGGGCCTGCACGCGAAAGACCACGTTTTCGCGCGCCGCGACGAATGCCAGCTCGGCGCCGGCCAGACCCCAGTGCGGCAGCGCCGCGATCGCGCAGGCGCTCGCTGCCTGATCCTGCGCGGGATCGCCGTCGTCGGCCGGGTGGGCGCGCTCGCTCACGACCCGCTCAGCCTTCGGCCACCTGCGCCAGCGCGCGGCCGAACAGGTCGACGAAGTGCTCGGCGTGCTCGCGCTCGAAGACCAGTGGCGGGCGGATCTTGAGCACGTTGCCATGCGCGCCGGCGTGACCGATCAGGGCGCCGGCCTCGCGCAGGCGGTTGACCATGGCGATGGCGCCGTCGCGGTCGGGCTCGCAGCTGGCGCGGTCGCGCACCCATTCCACGGCGACGAACAGGCCGCGCCCGCGCACCTCGGCGATGGTGGGCACCTCGGCGGCGAGGATGCGCAGCGCATCGACCAGCCAGGCGCCGAGCTCGGCGGCCCGCGCGATCAGCCCGCGTTCCTCGATCTCGTCGAGCACCGCCATGCCCACCGCGGCATGCACCGGCGTGCCCGCGAAGGTGTTGAAGTAACGGCTCGCCGCGCGAAAGCGGGCGACCAGTTCGGGCCGGGCCGCGCAGGCGCCCAGCGGCAGGCCGTTGCCCATCGGCTTGCCGGTGGTGACGATGTCCGGCACGAAGCCCTCGCCCTGGTGGCCCCACCAGCGTCCGGTGCGTCCGAAGCCGGCCTGCACCTCGTCGATGATCACCAGGCCCCCAGCCTCGCGCACCAGCCGCGCAGCCTGCGGCAGGAAGCCGGGCAGGGGATCGGGCAGCCCTTCATTGGCGAAGATCGGGCAGACCACCATGCCGGCGAGCGGCACGCCGGCGGCCGCGAAGTCGGCGATCGCCTCGCGCACCTGCGCGAGATGCGCCTGCACCAGGGCGTCGTCATCCAGGCCCGCGGCGATCGGCCGCAGGCGCTGCGGGAAGGCGATCGCGTGCACCTCGGGTCGGCCGCGGTGCGGTGCCCGGGTGAGCGAACCGACGAGGGTGCTGTGGCCGTGGTAGGCGGCATCGGTGCAGAGGAAGCCGCGCCCGCCGGTCGCGATCCGCGCCATCTGCATCGCCACCTCATTGGCCTCGGTGCCGGTGCAGGTGAAGACCACGCTGCCGATCGCCGGGTCGTGCAGATCGAGCAGGCGCTGCGCGTAGTCGAGGATGCCGGCATCCAGGTAGCGGCTGTGGATGGTGTGGCGGGCTGCCTGGCCGCTGAGGGCGGCCACCACCCGCGGGTTGCAGTGACCGACCACCGGGATGTTGTTGTAGAGGTCGAGATGGCGGCGGCCGTCGGCGTCGTACAGCCAGACGCCCTCGCCGCGCACCAGGTGCAGCGGCCGCTGGTAGAAGAGGGGCGCGCCCGGCCCGAGGAGCCGCTCGCGCCGTGCGACGAGCGCCGCGAGGGGATCGGCCGGCGCGGGGCCTGCGCGGGGCGGGGCGGGGTCGTTCATCGCGGGGCTCCGGGGGCTGGCCTGGGGGTTCGTGAGTATCGCCCGGCTGCGGTCGCGTCATGCGCACGACACCAGGCTCGCCGTATCATGGGTGCCCGCCCATGTTTCGAATCGGCTGCAATGTCCGAACCCCCGCGCTCGCTGAATCTTGCCGGTGCCACCAACTTCCGCGACCTCGGCGGCTACCGCGGCCATGACGGGCGCAGGGTGCGCTGGCGGCGGCTTTTCCGCTCCGATCACCTCGCCGCGCTCACCGAGGCCGACCGGGCCGAACTCGCGCGTCTGGGGCTGCGGCGCAGCTTCGATTTTCGTGGTGTCAACGAGCGTGCCGTCACTGCCTACGAGCTTCCGGGCGTGCTCCAGCACTCGCTGCCGATCGAACCCACCGTCGTGCAGAGCCTGGCGGCGCTGCGCGAGGCCGGACGCCGCATCACGCCCGATCATGCGGTCGACGCGATGCGCGACACCTACCTGGGATTCGTGCGGCACGGCGGCCCGCGGTTCGGTACCCTGCTTCGCCACCTGGTCGAGGACGACGCGCCGGCGGTCTTTCACTGCACCGCCGGCAAGGACCGCACGGGTTTCGCGGCGGCGCTGCTGCTGTCGGCGCTGGGTGTCTCGCGCGAGGCCATCATGGATGACTTCCTGCTCACCAATCGGCTCTACCGGCGCGAACCGGGGAGTTCGCACACCGATCTTCCCCAGGATGTGCTCGAGGTGCTGTGGCGTGTGCAGGAGGGCTTTCTCGAGGCCGCGCTGCAGGCGGTCGAGCGTGAGCACGGGGGGCTCGAGGGCTATCTGGGTGCCATCGGCATCGGCGCGCAGGAGCGCGCGCGGCTGCAGGCGCACTACCTCGAAGGCTGATCGCACGTCGGGCCCTGTCCGGCGCCCCGCGCCGCGTGTTCGCCCTGGCCCTGAAAGCCTTAGCTTCCGGGGGGCTTTTCGGGACTGGCGAGGCGGCATGGCAACATCTGCCGCCGCGCCGTCCGTCCCGGGCGGCTCGCCCCCGACCGACAACCCGGAGACACCATGAAAATCGCATCGCTCGTCGTGGCGGTGGCGGCGCTGTTCGCCGCCGTGCCCTCGCCCTCGCAAGCCCAGCAGGCCTGGAAGCTCGCTTCCGCCGCCCAGCCTGGCTCGCCGCTGCTCGGCTTCGTCGAGGAAGTCGTCGCCAATATCGGCACCAACACCAAGGGCGCCGTCAAGGTCGAGCGCCTGTTCATCGGCAGCGAGCAGGAGATCGCCCAGCAGATCCTGCGCGGCCGCATCGAAGTGGCCGGCATCTCGATGGCAGGCTTCGCGCCCGCCGTGCCCGAGGCGGGCATCATGACCACGCCCTACCTCTGGACGAGCGACGCCGAGCGTGACTTCGTCACCGACAACTACGCGCTGCCGGTCCTCAGGAAGATCTACGAGGCCAAGGGCGTGATCCTGCTGGGTGTGAGCGAAGTGGGCTGGAACGACGTGGTCTGCAAGAAGCCCTGCCTGACGCCCGCCGACTTCAAGGGCATGAAGGTGCGCGTGGGCCCGGCGCTGTCGTCGAAGATCTTCTGGCAGTCGATGGGCGTGAACGGCGTGCAGATGCCGCTGTCGGAGCTCTTCCCGGCGCTGCAGAGCGGCCTGGTCGAGTCGGCCGATCTGCCGTTCCCGTACTACGTGACCACGCCGGCCGCCCAGAGCGCGCCGCACTACGTGACCACGCGCCACCTGCACCATCCCTCGGCCTTCATCATCAACAAGCGCATCTGGGACGGCCTGACCCCCGAGCAGAAGACCGCCGTTCAGGCCGCCGTGCCTCCGGCGGCCCGCATGCGTCGCGACGTGGATGCCAGCATCAAGCCCAAGATGGACGAGTTCAAGGCCAAGGGTGGCACGGTGCACGAGCTGACCCCGGCCCAGCGCGCCGAGTTCGTCAAGCTGGTGCTGCCCAACCAGGAGCAGATGGTCAAGGAGACCGGTGGCCAGGCCGCCGAGCTCTGGGCCGCCATCCAGAAGGGCAAGGCCGAGTTCAAGGCCCGCGGCGGCAAGTAAGCCTGCCGCCCGGCTGGCGCCCCACGCGCCGGCCGCTCTCGCGCGGCGTGCGTCGGCCGACCCACGGCCTTCGTCGACGATCCGCGGCATCCCGCGCGCCTTCCGGCGCGCGGGTCGTTTTCCGCGGTCCGTTTCGGGCCGCCCGGCCGAGCGGATGCCGCCCGCTGGCCCGACCATGTCGGTCTTTCGAACGGAGGATCACGACATGGCCTGGGACTTTGGCACCGACGACGCCTATCAGGCGCAGCTCGACTGGGTGGATCGCTTCGTGCGCGAGGAGATCGAGCCGCTCGATCATGTGCTCGGCCACCCCTGCGACGTGCGCGATCCGCGCCGCAACCGGCTGGTGCGGCCGCTGCAGGCGCAGGTGCGCGAGCGCGCCCTGTGGGCCTGCCACCTCGGCCCCGAGCTCGGCGGCCAGGGCTACGGGCAGGTCAAGCTCGCGCTGCTCAACGAGATCCTGGGCCGCTCGCGCTTCGGCCCCACGGTGTTCGGCTGCCAGGCCCCCGACAGCGGCAACGCCGAGATCCTCGCCCACTACGGCACGCCCGAGCAGAAGCGCCGCTTCCTGCAGCCGCTGCTCGACAACGAGATCGTGTCGTGCTTTGCGATGACCGAGCCGCAGGGCGGCGCCGACCCCAAGGTCTTCACCACGCGGGCGGTGCGCGATGGCGACGAGTGGGTGATCAGCGGCCAGAAGTGGTTCGCCTCGCACGCCAACTTCGCCGAGTTCCTGATCGTGATGGCGGTGACCGACCCCGACGCCTCGCCCTACCGCACGATGTCGATGTTCATCGTGCCCACGTCAACCCCGGGTCTGCGCATCATCCGCAACGTCGGCTTTCCGACCGAGGTCACGCCCACGCACGGCTACCTGCAGTTCGACGGGGTGCGGGTGCCGGCCGACCACATGCTCGGCGGCCGCGGCGATGCCTTCGTGGTGGCCCAGACCCGGCTTGGCGGCGGGCGCATCCATCATGCAATGCGTACCATCGGCGAGGCGAGGCGCGCGCTCGACATGATGTGCGAGCGGGCACTGTCGCGGCGCACGCAGGGCGAGCGGCTGGCCGACAAGCAGATGGTCCAGGAGCGGCTCGCCGACTCCTGGATCGAACTCGAGCAGTTCCGGCTGCTGGTGCTGCGCACCGCCTGGCTGATCGACCGCCACAAGGACTACAAGAAGGTGCGCAAGGACATCTCGGCGGTGAAGGCGGCGATGCCCAAGGTGCTGCACGACATCGCCTCGCGCGCGCTGCTGCTGCACGGCTCGATCGGCATCTCCGAGGAGATGCCTTTTGCCCATCTGGTGATGCAGTCCTACCACGTGGCGCTGGCCGACGGGCCGGTCGAGGTCCACAAGGCCACGCTGGCCAAGCAGATGCTGCGCGACTACCAGGCCACCGACGCGCTGTTTCCGAGCTATCACGTGCCCGGGCAGCGCGAGCGCGCGCTCGCGAAGTTCCGCGAGGCGCTCGAGCACGTCGACGAGGCGCTCTGATCGGGGTGCGAATGCCGGGTGCCGCCTTGGCGCTCGGCGGGGTCGGGCGCAGCGACCGAGCTTTCTGCGCAGGCGCAATCGCGCCGCGGCGGCGTTCGCGATGATGCGTGCTCCCCCGCTCGTGCGTCTCCCATGTCCTCGACCCCCGATCTCGTCGCCGCCGGCCATCTCGAGCCGCTGTGGCGACACGACACGCCCTCGCGCGAGCCGATCTACGCCTCGGCGATCGGGCCGGTGCCGCTGCCTGCGGGGCGGCGTGTGCGCCGGGCGATCGTCTTCGGCGGCTGGGACGGTCAGGTGACTGCGCTGGATGCCGCCGCGGGTCATGTGCTCTGGCGCACCGAACTCGGCGGGCGGTGCTACGGGCGCTGCCAGGCGGCCGATGTCGATGGCGACGGGCGACCGGAGATCTTCGTGCCCGGTCACGACGGCCGGATCACCTGCCTGGATGCCCGGGGCGAGCCGCGATGGGGCTTCGCCAATGTGTACGACCGGGCGGGCAGCGGGCGCATCACCGAGGCTGGCGCCGATCGCGTGCGCGATGCCGGCAAGGCGTGGGCGCCCAATGCCTTCGTGCGCCACGGCGGCCGCGGCGAGGGCGCGATCGTGCGTATCCTGAGCGGCCGAGCGGCCGGCGAGGGCAGCGAAGTGCTGGCCAGTCCGGGGGGCGACACCCTGGTGCTCGCCGAGCCCTGGACGTGCGATCCGCGGCCCGGTGACGCCTACCGGATCGAGCCCCGCTACGAGAGCGACCGCTATTTTCAGCACGCGGGCACCCTGGCGCGTGAGCCTTCGGGCTGGGCGCTGTACGTCAGTGGTCTGGACAACCATGTGGTGCGCCTCGACCCGGTCAGTGGTCGCCTGCGCTGGCAGTACGCGGCGCTCGAGAATGTCGAGGCCTATCCGCTGGTGCTCGAGATCGACGGGCAGCGGCGTGTCTTCTTCGGCGCGCTCGACGGTCTCACGCGTTGCCTGGACGCAGCCACCGGGCGACTGGTCTGGTCGGCACCCACCGGACCGGTCGATGCCTTCCTGCACGCGGCGGAGATCGCCGGCGACGGTCGGCTCGCCTTGCTGGTGGCCACGCGCGACAACCGGATCTGCCTGGTCGATGCGGCCAGCGGCGAGATCCGCGCGTGCTCCGAGGATGCCGGGGGCGACTGCGACTGTGCGCCGGTGGCGGTGCGCACCGGGGATGCGACCAGCCTGCGGCTGGTCGTCGGCAGCGACGCCGGGCAATTGCTGTGCCTCGATGGTCAGGCGCGCACCCTGTGGCGCCGCGGCCTGTCGGACGCGCCGATCAATTCCTCGGCGGTGGTGCACGATGTGCTCGGACGTGGCAGTCCGGCGGTGCTGGTCGGCGACATGGCGGGGGTTCTGCACTGCGTGGATGTCGCGAGCGGCGAGCGGGTGGGCGAACTGCGGGTGGCCGGCGGCATCGAGGGCGTACCCTGCTACGGCGATCTCGATGGCGACGGCCGCATCGAACTCGTGGTGACCACCACCGCGGGGCAGGTCCACGCCTGGCGATTCATGCGGGGTTCGCTCTGGGCCTCGGTCTGCCACCCCGGGATGTCGCGCTTTCTCGGCCACGCGTGAAGGCCCGGCGTCGGGCATCCGCGGAGGTTCTCGCTGTTGCGTCTCACTCGCCCATCGTCGACGGTCGCAGGCCGGGTACCGTGGCCGCCCGTCGCTCCAGCCAGAAGCCGCCGCGCGTCTTCATCACGCGGTGGCCTGCGTCGTCGCCGAGTTTCAGCGCCGCATCCACCGGCCAGTTGGGGTTGTGGATCAGCTCGCGAGCGAGGGCCACCAGATCGCAGGCGCCCTCCTGCAGGATGCGCTCGGCGTGCGAGGGATGGACGATCAGACCGACCGCGGCGGTGGGCACACCGGTGTCGCGCCGCACCGCGGCGGCGAGCTCGACCTGGTAGCCATAGCTGGCGCTCTGGCCGGCGGGCAGCGGCGAGCCGGTGATGCCACCGGCCGAGCAGTCGATCAGATCCACGCCCAGTGGGTGCATCAGACGCACCAGCGCGAGCGTGTCCTCCAGCGTCCAGCCGCCCGAGCCGCCGTCGATGCATGACAGCCGCACGAGGATCGGCTTGCCCTGTGGCCATACGCCGCGCACCGCTTCGACGATCTCGAGCAGGATGCGGACCCGGTTGGCGAAGCTGCCACCCCAGGCGTCGCCTCGGTGGTTGGACAGCGGCGACAGAAAACTGTGCAGCAGGTAGCCGTGGGCCGCGTGCAGGTTCAGCACGTCGTAGCCGGCGGCATCGGCGCGCCGCGCCCCAGCCACGAAGGCATCGATGACCGCGCGGATGTCGGTCGGGGTCATTTCCCGCGGCGGCGCGGCGCTTTCGCCGGGCAGCGTGATCGCGCTCGGGGCAATCACGTCCCAGTCATCCCAGTCGGCGATGGCGGGGCTGCGCTCGAGCGGCCCGCGCCCGGCGTCGGGCGGTTTCTGGCGCGCCTTGCGGCCGGCATGCATCAGCTGGATGCCGGGCACCGCGCCGCAGTCGCGCATCAGGGCCACCAGCCGCTGGAAGTGCGGCACGCAGGCGTCGTCCCAGATGCCGAGGTCGCCCACCGTACCGCAGCCGCGCCGCTCGACGGTGGTGCCCTCCTGGAAGACCAGCCCCGAGCCGCCGTCGGCCAGGCGGCCGAGGTTCATCAGATGCCAGTCGGTCGGTCGCCACTGGCGGCCGGCGTACTGCCACATCGGCGCAGCCATGATGCGGTTGCGCAGCGTGACCTCGCGCAGGGTGAAGGGCGAGAAGAGGCGGGTGGTGCTCATGCGGACTCCTTGGTTGGCGTGCCCGGCTGTGCATCAGGGCTGTGCATCAGGGCTGGCGGGGTCGGCAAGGTCGGCGGCTTGCGCGGCCGCGTCGGTCGCTGCGCTCTCGGCATCGTCGGCCGCCGTGTCCGTCAGCGCGGCCGGCAGCCTGCGGGTGGGCTTCACGCCGAGCTCGCGCAGCATCTCCGCCTGCCGGATCACGTTGCCGCGGCCTTCGCTGAGCTTGCGGCGGGCGTCGCTCCACGCCTTGTGCGCGCCGTCGAGGCGCTGACCCACGGTCTCGAGGTCGGTGGCGAAACCGGCCAGGCGGTCATAGAGCTCCCCGCCGCGCCGGGCGATCTCCTGGGCATTGCGGGTCTGCGCTTCCTGGCGCCACAGGTGGGCGACGGTGCGCACGACGAACAGCAGCGTGGAGGGGCTGACCAGCAGCACGTTGCGCTCCCACGCGTCGGCGAACAGCTGCTGGTCGTGGGTGACCGCGGCCATGAAGGCCGGCTCGATCGGCACGAACATCAGCACGAAGTCGAGCGAGTTGCCGTACAGGGTCTGGTAGCGCTTGTCGGACAGGCCGCGCAGATGCGCACGCACCGAGTTGAGGTGGTCGCGCAGCGCGGCGTCCCGGCTGTCGTCGTCGGCGATCGCGAAGCGCTCGTAGGCGACGAGGCTCACCTTGGCGTCGACCACGAGGCGGCGTGACTCGGGCAGGTGGATCACCACGTCGGGCTGCAGGCGCTGCCCGTCCTCGCCGCGCTGGCTGTCCTGGACCTGGTATTCATGGCCTCGCCGCAGGCCGGAGGCTTCGAGCACGCGCTCGAGGATCAGCTCCCCCCAGTTACCCTGGTGCTTGACCGAGCCGCGCAGGGCCGCGGTCAGCTGTCGGGCGTCGTCGCTCAGCGTCTGGTTCAGGCGCATCAGCGACTCGAGGTGCTCGCGCAGCGCCGAGCGCTCCTTGCTCTCGTCGATGTAGACGTCCTCCACCTTCTTCTGAAAGTCGGCCAGTCGCTGGCGCAGCGGATCGAGCAGCGTCGCGAGGCCGGCTTCGCTCTGTTCGCGCAGCCGCGTCGTGCTGAGCTCGAGGGTTTCGTGGGCCAGCGCCCGGAAGCGCTCGCCCATGGTCGCCTGTGTCTGCTCGAGCACGGCCAGTCGCTCGGCTGCGCGCTGCTTCTCGACATTCAGGCGCTCATCGGCAGCCTTCAGCGCGGCCTGCAGGCGGACCACCTCGATGCGCAGGGTCGACACCGCGCCGTCGCGTTCGGCCAGGCGTGTTTCGAGTTCCGGCACGCGGCTTGCGCGCTCCTGGAAACGGGCCGATTCATCGCGGCTGGCATCGAGTTCGTCGCGGGTGGCCTCCCAGCGCGCGCGGGCTTCCCGCAGCTCGCTGTCGTGACGCGCGCGCAGCAGGAGCCAGGCGCCGAGCGCGCCTGAGGCGATGCCGGCAGCCAGGCCGGCGACGACGGACGACATTTCCAAGACGGTGGCGCTCCGGCAGGCCCTGCCGCCGAGGCTGCCCTCCGGGGGCGGGCTGACGGTCGGCAAGGCCCAACGATAACAGCCCGCCGAGGCGCGGGCTCCTTCAGAGGTCGGCCAGCGCGGCTTCCAGCGCGTCGAGGTCGGCCTCGGTGTTGTAGCCCTGCACGGACACGCGCACGAAGGTGCGCCCGGCGTGCTGCGTGACCGGGACCTCGATCCGGTGTCGCTCGAAGAGCCGTGCGCGCAACGCCTCGGCGTCGGTGTGGGGCACGGCCAGGGGCACCATCTGCGCGAAGTCGGCACCGCGGCCGATGGGCGTCAGCCCTGTCTTCGCGGCCAGCCGATGCATCAGGCCGGTCGCCATCGCATGGCAGCGCGCGCGCACCGTCGGCCAATCGTGCTCGTGCAGGAACTCGATGGCCGCGGGTACGCTGAGCCAGGCCGCGATGTCACGGGTGCCCTGCCACTGCAGCCGGCGCTCGAGCAGCGTGCGCCCGGTGTAGGCATCGAAGCCGGCGTGTCCGCCGCTTCCCGCGACGTAGCCCCAGCTGATGACGGTGGCGTGCAGCATCGCGTGGTGGTCCGCGCGTGCGTGCAGGAAGCCCGAGCCCTTGGGGGCGCACAGCCACTTGTGCGCGTTGCCGGTGTAGAAGTCGGCGCCGATGGCGTCGAGCGCGAGATCGATCTGGCCTGGCGCGTGCGCGCCGTCGATCAGCGTGAGGATGCCGCGCTCGCGTGCTTGCGCGCACAGGGTTGCCACGGGGAAGGTCAGCGCCGTCGTCGAGGCGATGTGGCTGGCGAAGATGAGCCGGGTGCGCGGGGTGGTTGCGTCCATCATGGTCTCGACGAACCGGTCGCGCTCGAAGGGCAGGGCGATGGGCACGCGGCGATAGACCGCGCCAGCCTGTGCGCAGGCCCGTTCCCAGGTGGCATCGCAGGCGCCGTATTCATGATCGGTGGCGAGCACCTCGTCGCCCGGAGCCAGCGGCAGGGAGGCTGCGACGATATTGACGCCGGTCGTGGCGTTGGGCACGAAGACCAGATCGTCGGCGGATGCTCCGACGAAGGCCGCGAGTGCCTCCCGCGCCTGCCGCAGCAGTGTCGCCGAGCGTCGGCCCAGGAACTCGACCGGGTTGCGTTCCATGGCGACCTGCCAGCGCTGCTGGGCCTCGAGGACCGGGCGCGGGCAAGCACCGAAAGAGCCGTGGTTCAGAAAGACCCGATCCGGATCGAGCAGGAAGAAAGCGCGCAGGTGCGCCATGGTGGGGTCGGGTGCGTTCCTCGTCGCGCCACTCGAAGCGCCAGGTGGCCTTCTCAGCAGCCGCAGTGTCATCGTACAGCTTGAGGTCGAGCAGGTGGATGCCGATCGCGGCCTGCCCGTGCGTGTCGTCGTGTCCGGCATCGAACTGACGGGTCAGCGTGCGACCGGGGTCGTGGACGCTGCGCGCGCTCCACCCAGGCAAGGGGCGGGTCTGCACGTCGACATCGTGGCGCTGGCCGAGATGGTCCTCGGCAAGCATGTCGCGGACGATGAACCTGCCGTCGAACTCCTCGGGTGTGATCGCCAATCAGCCTTGGGGTCGACTTTCCTGCCTGTCGCTCCTCGGACTCGGCCATGCGTGCAGGGAGCATCCTGGCGTGCCTGCGTGGCACCATACGGAAGCGACCCATGATCGGAGACTTGCCGTGCCTCTGCCCACCCTTGATCAGTACACCGAAGAATCTCACCGTCTGGGATACGACCAGGTCGTCGTGCGCGACTGGGCGCCCGGTTACCAGACCCCCCCTCACGACCATCCCTTCGATGCGCGCGGGCTGGTGGTGGCCGGCGAGTTCTGGCTCACGGTGGGCGAGCGCACCCACCGCTACGGACCCGGCGAGATCTTCGAGCTTCCCCGCGGCACGGTTCACGCCGAGCGCTACGGGGATGCCGGCGCGACCTTCTGGGCGGCGCGGCGCGCGTAGGCCCAGGCCGCGTTGCGGGTCGCGGCCCGATAGGCTCGTGGCCGCATTCGCCCTGTCAACCGCCTCCCGCGAAGTC